>Ga0123357_10000168_pt1 | contig 59832 bp, 37 predicted proteins | sample TergutEmb28metaG_FD_89873 | JGI IMG/M metagenome (GOLD analysis project Ga0123357, IMG submission 89873) | Embiratermes neotenicus P4 segment gut microbial communities from Petit-Saut dam, French Guiana - Emb289 P4 | ecosystem: Host-associated > Arthropoda: Insects > Digestive system > Gut ...
CGATCTGCTTCCCCCATATCTGGCGGTGTACTACCGGTACACGTACCAGAAATGGGGTTGCATGTCACGCTCGCCTGGCTGGCGTGCGCGATCTCGCCCAGCACGTCCTCGCTCGGCACAGCATTAATCAGCACTTCCCAAAGCGGCTGTTAGTCTGTGGCTTCAGCCGCTGGATTCTCGCGCTTGACCGCCAGCTTGACGCCCATGACACAAACGACCATGAACAGCAAGCCGAGTCCGCCGATCAACGCTGAGACGCCGAACGCCAGCACCGAGACGTAGAGCGATGACACGAGGAAAGACCCGTTCATCAGCGTGCCACGAACCCCGGCCAGGGCGGTGGGATTGATGCTGCCCGTCACCTCGGGCGGTTGCCCTGCAGTCGTGCATTGCACAGTGCCCAGGCCAGCTGGATCGGTCCAGAGAGCGCCGGTGGCGGCGCAGTTGCCCTGGGCGTCCAGGGATAGTGACGGCGCATTGCCGTAGGTGATGCCGGTGTCGCCGCCGGTCACCACACCGGTCGTCGGGTCAGACGTGCCTCCGGTTGCTGTCTGGCCTGCCTGGCGCATGTGGTGTTCGATGGCTTGGATCTGCGATATGGCCGTGAACGGGCCCTTTATCGTCTTGCCAGCATTCGGGCCGTTGGGCGTCGAGCCGTGGTTAAGCGATGCCACCGTGATCTGCTGGCTGGCCAGCTGCGAAGACGTTACGGCATAGATGCTGATGCCGAGCACCAACATGAGTGCGCCACACGCGCCAAGAATGATGGCGAGCAGGCGTGGGAGCTTGTGACTGGTTGTGTCTGACATCCTGTTTTCTCTTTCTGCCATCCGGTTTTGTCCGGTCTGATTGGAATTCTGCGGGGCTTGACTGCCGTGCGGTCTCAGGACAACCTCGCGCCCAAAGACTGTTGTGACCGCCAGACCTGGTTGCAATGTCTTGCATGGTGCCTTCGAGCCGACATCTGACAAACCTTGCGAACCGATGTAAACTATTATAGTTATTAATTATTTAGTGTCAAATTATATGGTACTAAATAATTCAACATGTTGCATTATTGAGGTATGGTGTTGTTATGACTCCTGCTGAAGACCGGCCACGAGACCACGTCGATCAGATCGTCGCCCAATGGGCTGCGACCCGGCCCGACCTCGACGCGTCGTCCATGGGCGTCATCGGGCGCATCAGCCGCCTGGGGGTCCTGCTGGTCAAGGAGCAAGCCCACGTGTTTGCCAAATACGGCCTCGACTTCGCCGCTTTCGACGTGCTGGCCACGCTGCGACGCACCGGTGCTCCCTTCGAACTGACGCCCGGCCAATTGGCAGCCAGCATGATGGTCACCCCGGGCACCGTCACACAGCGGCTCACCCGGCTGGAGGACGCCGGCCTGATCAGCCGCTCACACCAGACCACCGACCGGCGCGTCGTCACGGTCTCGCTATGCGACACCGGGCTCGAACTGGTGGACACCATACTGCCTGCCCACCTCGCCAACGAGCACCGCCTGCTGGCCGGCTTCACACCCGACGAGCAAGTCACCCTAGCGTCCCTGCTGCGCCGCCTGCTGGTTGACTTGCTGGACGTGCCCGAGCCCGTCTCTCACGACGACTAACCTTGAACCATGTCAACACATAGTTTTGCCCACCCGCTGCCGTCGCGCACCACCCTCGATGGCCGAGAGTTCGCCGGTGCCCGCGCCCTGTGGCGGGCACTAGGGCTCAGCAACGACGACATCGCCGCCCGTAAACCCGTCATCGCCATCGCCAACAGCTTCACCGAGTTCGTGCCCGGTCACTTCTACCTGAACCAGGTGGGACGCTGGGTCAAGGCGGCCATTGAAGCAGCTGGTGGCATCGGGCTCGAGTTCAACACCATCGCCATAGACGACGGCATCGCCATGGGCCATGGCGGCATGCTGTATTCGCTACCCAGCCGTGAGCTGATCGCCGACGCTTGCGAATCCATGGTGCGGGCTCACACCGCCGACGCGATGGTGTGCATCAGCAACTGCGACAAGATCACGCCCGGCATGCTGATGGCGGCGTTGCGGCTGAACATCCCCACGGTTTTCGTCAGTGGTGGCCCAATGGAGGCCGGACGCGCCCATCTGACCAAGGGCTCCGACGCCGTCACCCGGCTGGACTTGATTGACGCCATGATCATGTCCGTCGACCCGGAGGTGGACGACGAAGAACTGGCCGAGATCGAAAACACCGCCTGCCCCACCTGCGGGTCGTGCTCCGGGATGTTCACGGCCAACTCGATGAACTGCCTGGTCGAGGCCCTAGGCCTGGCTCTGCCCGGCAATGGGACGACGCTTTCGACGTCCGCCTCTAGGCGTGTCCTGTTCGACCAGGCCGGGTCGCTGGTCGTCGACCTATGCCATCGCTACTACGAAGATGGCGACGATTCCGTCCTGCCCCGCAGCATCGCCACGCGGGCGGCCTTCGGCAACGCCATGTCGCTGGACATCGCCATGGGTGGGTCGACGAACACCGTCCTGCACCTGTTGGCCGCCGCCCAAGAGGCGGGCGTTGACTTCACGCTGGACGACATCGACGCGATCTCGCGGCGCGTGCCGTGCATCTGCAAGGTGGCGCCCAACACGCACGATATCTACTTGGAAGACGTCCACCGCGCCGGCGGCATACCGGCCCTGCTCGGCGAGCTACACCGTGGCGGTTTGCTTGACGACGCCACGCACGCCGTCCACTCGCCGTCCTTGGATGCCTGGTTGCGGGATTGGGACGTCCGGGGCGGATCGGCGTCGGACGAGGCTGAGCAACTCTTCCGGGCAGCCCCGGGGGGCGTCCGCACAACTGAGGCATTCTCGGTGACCAAGACCTTCGACTCGTTGGATTTGGACGCCACGAGCGGCGCCATCCACGACGTCGCCCATGCCTACACCGCCGATGGCGGTCTGGCCGTCCTGAAGGGCAATATCGCCGAGGACGGCGCCGTCGTCAAGACCGCCGGAGTGCCGACCAACCAGTTCGTCTTCGCCGGACCGGCCAAGGTGGCCGAGTCGCAGGAGCAAGCAGTCGAGTTGATCCTGGGCGGCAAGATCGCGCCGGGCGATGTCGTTGTGGTGCGCTACGAGGGCCCCAAGGGCGGACCGGGTATGCAGGAGATGCTGTACCCGACCAGCTACCTGAAGGGTGTGGGGCTGGGTCCCCAGTGCGCCCTGATCACAGACGGGCGTTTCTCGGGCGGCTCGTCCGGCTTGTCGGTCGGGCACGTCTCGCCCGAGGCCGCCCAAGGTGGCGCCATCGGCTTGATCCGCGACGGCGACATCGTCGCCTTCGACATCCCCAACCGACGAGTCGACGTCCAGGTGAGCGACGAGGAACTGGCCCGTCGTCGCACCGAACAAGACAAGCTGGGCTGGAAGCCGACCCACCGCGACCGCGAAGTCTCGAATGCCCTCAAGGTGTTCGCCCTGCTGGCCCAAAGCGCCGACAAGGGTGCCGCCCGCCGCCAGTTGTGAGTTGATAGACTGAAGGGCTACCCAGTCGGTTTTTTTGGCCGACTATCGACGCACCGTCCGTTCTCCTGAAAGGTCACGCCCACGCGAATCTATCTCACCTTGTTCAAGACGCCAGGCTCCCTGGCGTTCTGTTTGGCCGCGTTCATCGCGCGGTCCGGTGGGGCGATGATGGGCGTTGGCACCTTGATGATGGTGTCAGCCTTGTACGGTTCGTATGGCTGGGCGGGTGGCCTGACGGCGGTCAACGGCTTGGCCTGGGCCGTCGGCAATGCCATCTTGTCGCGTTTGGTGGACCGCTATGGCCAGTCTCGCGTCATGATCCCAGCCTGCATAGTCTCGGCGGCAGGACTTGTGTGGCTGATTGTGGCAGCCCTGGAACATTCACCGGCTTGGCTACTGTTCATGCCAGCCGCTCTCAGCGGCCTGGCCGGCGGTTCAGCGGGAGCGCTAGTGCGCGTCCGGTGGAACCATGCGCTGGGCGATTCACCTCTGCTGCTAACCGCGTTTTCACTGGAATCGACGCTTGACGAGGTCACATACATCATCGGACCGGTGGCGGCGACATGGCTGGCTACGATGGTGCACCCGACGGCCGGGTTGGTTGCACCGGTCATACTTGGTTTGGGTGGAGGCATGTGGTTCTACTACGGATTACGCAGATCCCAACCGCCAGTACAAGGTCGCGTTCAATTGCTGGAGGACGGCACCAAGCCCGCCCCCGCTCCAGCGCCACTAGATACCACCACCCCCGTCGTCCAGGATGTACAGCCGATTACCAGCCCCGATCGCTTCGTCCTGAGGTTCAGCGGGATGGCACAACTGGTAGCCGTCACGGCATTGTTCGGATGCGCTTTTGGCTCCATCGATGTGGCGACCGTGGCGGCCACCACCACCTGGGACGCCCGTCCGATGGCCGGGTTGGTGTTGGCGGGCATGTCATTCGGATCGGCCGTGGCCGGGTTGGTCTATGGCGCCCGCCAGTGGCAATCATCGCTGTCGCGCCGTTTCCTGATCGGGGTCGCCCTGTTCGGCGGGTTGATGGGCCTGTATCAGCTGGCACACAACGTGCCCATCCTGTTCATCTGCGGACTGCTAGCCGGATCGGCCGTGGCGCCGTCCTTCACCAATGCCAACTCCCTGGTCAGCCGCATGGTGCCGAAGCATCGTCTCACCGAGGGGCTGGCCTGGATGGGGACGTCCATCGGCGTAGGCGCATCGCTGGGCTCCAGCGTGGCCGGACGCCTGATCGATCTCGCCGGTTACGACGCCGGTTACTGGACGGCCCTAGTCGGCGGCATGGGTGCCCTGTTTTTCGCCGTGATCGGGTATCGGACGATCAAGCGTCAAACGGGATGATCCAGTCGGCCACTTGCAACTGGATTATGTAGGTTCCGATCATGCCCTGCTGGATGCCCGAGTTTACGTTGTTTGGTCTGTATTCTTTTGTTGGCTTGGTATTTTGTGTGGCGTGTCGTGTTGGTTGGTGTGATTGTTCGTTTGATCAAGGGATGGGACCAAGTGGTCTACGTATATATGGTGGATGACCATCGGTATTTGAACGGGAAGGTGGGGCCGCGGATCGTCGCCAAGCATGAGCGTTTGGACGTGGTAGACAAGTCGAGGCGGCAGACCTACTCACCGCTGACAAGTGGCGAAGTTGGACTCTAGGCCGTTACCGGTGACAAGGCAGCCGCCAAGTAACACATCGCCGACGTCAGCCCCCAGCGGCAACTCCACCGGGCCTCACCTGCACATTGAGATCCGGGTCGACAGTGGAACCACCGGCCCCGAGGAATGACTCACCCAACATGGCGCGACCGATCTGACCAATCCAGCCGTCACCACGACTGGCTGCTATACAGGAGGAAACTAATGGGACCAGACTGCTCAGCCCTCAACTGCATCAGATAAGCAGAACTTCAATATCAGCCGGTTCGCATGTCGGCGGCATTGTGCAGACGCTAGACCGGGATAATCAGTCGGTGCAGACCGGTCGTTGGCTCCGCCAGACGCCCAAGCAAACCGTAGCCCTTCATGAATAAACGCGTGATGCGCAAGTCTGAAGGACGAGAACTGCCCGGCCCCAAATAGTCGGTCTTGCCCCAAAAACGACCCGGGTGCCACTCTCCGTAACCAGAGAAGTCAAAGTTGACGGCAATGTCGTCAAAAGACGCCAGCGGTACCGCTTCCGCAGATGACCATCCGTCATCAATGAAGTAGGGTGACATAGTGGTGGTTTCGCGGGTCTCGTGCTTTCGCATCATGATAGCAAACTCGCCTTTTGGAGTAATGCCAATGGTGTATATCCATTCGTAGTTGGTTGCCCATTCAACATGCTGGTCACCGTCGACCTCGTACATGCTGCGCGTGGCTAGCGGTATCAGACCAGTCTGTTGATCAACTTGGATATCGGACCGACGACAGAACTGGCTTACTGACGCGGACACCTGAACCTGGACTTCGCAAGGCTCACCAGCATAGCTTCGGAACTCATCCAAAGTCACCTGCCTGCCAACTTCCTTCCCAGATCCTTGACACCGCGAACACACAATTTGGGAGGGCTTGGAAGACGGACCGATCGAAGCAACTTGACCAGCCTGCTGACCGCTTCCGCCACAAGCACGACACGGGCTTTGGATCTCGCCTGTCATAAATGGTCCTTCCCACGAGTGAAATCTGGCAGCCAATTTACTGGATTGTCCGTCTGCGGCCGCGTCTCAGACCATCGTGTCGACAAGAGGCATCATGGAGCCAGGTCATCCCGTTAGTCGGCAAACAGTCATGGTACCAAAACGAACCCAGGGATAGTCACTTCTTCCAGTATCCGCCGTGTTCGGAGCGCACGAGGCCCGTGCTGTTACACTTGGAGCAGTTCAACCGGTCACCGAGGTAGCTCCTGGCTCGACTCCCGTTGCAGGCTTGGCAGTTATGAAGGGGTCAGGTGGCCTCATTTTAAACCAGCGAAATGGCCTCATTTTCAAAAATCGCCGACAACGAGGCTGCGAACGGACCCGCCGGGCGAGCCTGGTTGATGGCGCGTGGCTGCGTAACAGCCAATACATGAAGCGGATCATAGCGGTAGTCCTAGTCCTGTGATGGATCGGCTGGTTGCTATGTGCTACGTCTTCACCCCGCTGCGGCATCCGACCGGTCCAGACAACCCTTGTCGGTGGCATGGGTGCCCTATTTTTTGCCGTGATCGGGTATCGGACGATCAGACGTCAAGCAAGCTGATTCAGCCGGCCACCTGCAACTGGATGATATACATACCGATCATGCCCGATTGAAGATACCAGAGCTGCAGCAGATGCGTCTACCATTGCTCAGGCATAGATCAGTTCGCGCTCAAGCAGTTGTCTAGCCATTTCTGATCGTGTTTGGTTTTGTGATACCGCTCGCGCATCCAAAGCGGCAGCCAGTTCTGGAGTCACCCGGATCGGAACAACCACACTGAAGGCAGCTGGTCCCAATCGCGGGCGTCCCCGGCGTTTCAACTCCACCGGATCATAGCCTGCTTCGGCTTCCTCAGCATAACGCTGGAACAAAGCAAGGTCCTCGGCACTGTATTCTGTTTCAGTCATGATTTCCCCTTGGGTAGAAGTTGGTTGACGTACTTTGCCCTGGCTGGCATAGCGTGAATGGCGACTTGTTCACCTCGGTTAGTCGTCAGTACCACCACTTCGAGTAACCTGCTCTTTGTGTCGAACCCAAGCCGGAGTTCACGCGGAGGGTCATCTCCCAGCGGATAGGCGATAACAAACTGCTGCGCTGCCCACAGCACATCGCCAGGCTCCACGCCGTGCTTCAAAGCTGAGGGTATAACATCCACCGATTTATTGTATACCATAATCGGTAAATGTCAGACGCCCAGCTGCCCGCACGAGTCTCAGCTAGCCACCTGCAACTGGATGATGTATACACCGATCATGCCCTTCTGAAGGCGCCAGTCGTAGGTAAACGTCAGTGTGGTCTGGCCCGCGGCCAGCCCCTTGATGACGTACTTCAAGTTGCCGCCACCGCCAACCCCGATGCCCGTCGCGTGATACACGCGCTGGACGCTGACCACGGATTGGTCGTAGCCGTCAGCCACATGCCAGTCGAAGCCGACCGACGGGTTGATCCCGCCGCAATCAACTGTGATCGATTTGCCCACCTTGAGGCCATAGACGTTCGGATCGCTGATCGTCGGTCCAGGCGACGGCGATTGGAGATTTGGGTTGTCGTATTGGGGCACCGTGATCGTGGTACCCGACGCATCGTTGACACTTGGCGATGGGAACGACGGGGTATCGCCTGGATTGAACCAAGTACACGCTGTCATGCAGCATCCGGCCAGTCCTGCAATGGCGATCAATCGCATGCTTTTCATAGCCATTCACTCTACCGTCCCAACAGTGCAGCCAGGCGGTCATGTCCCGGCACTGTCAAGGCTTCGCGTGGTATCTTCACGGGGCAGACGTCCACACACTCCAGATATAGCGAGCAGGGCCCGAATTCGTCTTCGGCTACCGTGGTCATGCTGACGGCCCGGCGATGGCGCTCCAGCCCAGCCAGGCTTAACATGCCCAGGTGCGCTAGCTTGGCGCCGACGAACAGGTACGCCGAATCGTTGGGGCAAGCGGCCACGCACGCCCCACAGCCGATGCAAGACGCGTAATCGAGCGCCGTTTCGACGGTGGCAGACGTCTGCGGCAGGGCATCGGCGGACGTCGCGGTCCCGGCTGCCACAGCCACGCTGGCACCGGCTGCCAACACCCGGTCGAGCGCCGACCGATCCACCACCAGGTCCCGGACGACCGGGAACGCCCCAGACCGCAGTGGTTCCAGACGCACCGTCTGGCCATCCTGGAACTGGCGCAGCCGCTGCATGCAGGCGGTCAGGTGCGACGTGGGCCCATTGACCTGTCCGTTGACCGTCAACCCGCAGGCCCCGCAGACCGATTCGCGGCAATCGGAGTCGAACGCCACCGGCTCGTCGCCCTTTGCGATCAGATCCTCGTTCAGGCGGTCGAGCAACTCCAGGATCGACATGCCGCCGTCCAAACCCTCCAGCGGGTAGGTGACGTAACCTCCGGGGGACGACGGCCCGGCCTGCCGCCAGACTTTGACTACCAGTCTCACTTGTAGCTCCTCCCCACCACCGGGACGGCGCTGAACTCCAGCGGTTCGACATGCTTGGTGAACCGCAGACCACCTGCGGCATAGGCGTCCGTCTGCCAAGCCGAGACCGACTGCCAATGGGCGTCGTCACGCACCGCCTCGCCGTCCGCCTGGTGTTCCACGCGAAAGTGCGCCCCGCACGATTCGTCGCGGTCTAGCGCGTCGGCGCACATCAGCTCGGCTAGCTCGAGGAAATCGGACACCCGGCCGGCCTTCTCCAAAGCCAGGTTCATGTGGTCACCACCACCGGGCACAGCAACGTCCGCCCAGAACTCGGCGCGCAGATCGCGGACCTTAGCGGCCCCCTCGCGCAGACCGTCCGCCGAGCGCGTCAGCCCGCAGTACTGATACATCAGCCGTCCCAACTCCCGGTGGAACCACGCCGGCGAGCGCTTGCCGTGGACTGCCTGCAGTGACTCCAGACGGCCTTGTACATGATCCACCGTAGCGACGACACACCCGTCCGACAATCCCGGGCGAGCCTCACCCAAGTGCCCGGCCAGGTAGTTGGCCACCGACAGGGGCAACGTCAGCCAGCCGTCCACACTGGCCGACAGCAGCGAGTTAGCACCCAACCGGTTGGCGCCGTGATACCCGAAGCCGGCCTCGCCGCCGACGAACAACCCGGGGATCGACGTCATCAAGTCGAAGTCCGCCCACAGACCGCCCATCGTGAAGTGGGCGCTGGGCGCGATGCGCATGGGCACGTCAAACGGCTCCTCGCCGATAGCGTGCCGGTACATTTCGAACAGGTTGGCATACTTGCCGTCCATCGCCGCCGCCCCCTGCTTGGCGACGGCCTGCGTCAGGTCCAAGTAGACGGCGTTGTGCAGCGGGCCGACCCCGTGACCGCCGTCGATCTGCTCGAGGCAAGCCCGTGACGAAATGTCGCGAGGGCTCAGGTTGCCAAATGCCGGATATTTGCGCTCCAGGAAATAGTCGCGCTGATCCTCCGGGATTTGCGACGGCTCGCGGTCGTCGCCAAGCCGCACTGGCGCCCAGAGACGGGCGTCGTTGCGCAACGATTCGCTCATCAGGATGGTCTTCGACTGGTACGGGTTCATGACGGGCAGCGCCGTCGGGTGGAATTGCACCATCGACGGGTTGGCCAAGTAGGCGCCGGCCCGGTGGGCCCGCCAACTGGCCGTGGCATTACAGCCCACCGCCAGCGTCGACAGGTTGTAGACGGTCCCATACCCGCCAGAACAGATGATGACGGCATGGGCCGGCTGGGCGTAGATCGTGCCCGTCGCCAAGTGGCGGACGACGACGCCACGCGCCTGGCCGTCCTCAAGTATCAGATCGAGCATCTCGCAGCGGGTGTGCAGCTTGACGGTGCCGCGCTGCGCTTGCCGCAACAACGCCTGATGCGTGGCCAACTGGAGTTGCTGGCCGGTCTGTCCCCGCGTGTAATAGGTGCGGCTGACCTGTACCCCGCCGAAGGACCGCCGCGCCAGACTGCCGCCGTACTCCCGGGCGAAGGGCACGCCGATGGCATTGAAATGATCGATGATCCGGCCCGACTCCTGGCCCAGCCGGAAGGCCTCCGCCTCGCGGGCCCGGAAATCGCCGCCCTTGATCGTGTCGGTGACGAAGCGTTGCAGCGAGTCGCCGTCCACCTGGCGGCCCCGGACCGCGTTGATGCCGCCTTGCGCCGCCCCGGAATGGGCGCGTCGCGGTGAGTCATGATAAGTGAAGACGTGCACGTCGTAGCCCAGTTCGCCCAATGCCGCCGCCACGCCGCCGCCGGCCAAACCCGTGCCGATCACCGCGACCGTGAACTTGCCCCGGTTGGCCGGAGACACCAATCGATAGGCGTCGCACCGTCGGTCCCAGGCGGTGGCTGGATCACCGGGCGGTATCCCGGCGCTGAGTGGCGCACCGGTCGTGCTTGTGGACGGCATCACAGCCGTCCCAACAGACCGGTCACCGTCAGTGCCATGGCAACCAGGAACAACACGCTGATAACCACCCCGCCGACCGCGCCCACCCAACGCTTCACCCGGACCACTAAGGCGCTGTTGCCTGCCGCGATGGTCGCCACCGTCCCCAAGCCGGTCATGACATGGGCTGCCAACACCAGCAGGCCAACGATGTAGACGACGGCGATCCACGGCACTGCCAAGCTTTTGGTTAGCGCGGCGAACGGATCGATCACTGGCACCAACTCCGGCTGGAGCCACACATCGGTCAACAGTGGTCCGGGCACCAGCAGGTGCCAGAACTGGTCCAGCGCGTAGACAATGGCAAACAAGCCGACCATCACGCCGGTGTAAGGCATCAGCCTGGTAAGCCAGGCATGCCATCGGCCCCGCAGCCTGGTTGCGACGGCAGTGCGTGCCCGCACCACGAGGATGGCCCCGATACTGGCATGGACGACTAGTAGCACCACCACCGTGACGCGCAGTGCCACCGTCCAGCCACCAACCGGCGCGAAATACCCGTAGCCGGGCGACCAAATCACCTCTCGGACGCTGTTGTTGTGACCACCTAGGAAGAAATACGCGACACAGATCAGTTTGGCAACCAACACCAGCGCCAGCAGTACTCCGGTGGCTGCCATAGCGGTTTTCAGCACCCAGTTAGGGGCGATTCTTTGCTTGGCTGACGACACCCGATCGGGCGGCGGCGCCACCGCGGGGTTTCTCATCCCGGTCTCCCGACTCGTTTCCGTCATACCTATCACGATAGCCGAGTATGCCTCTGTCCCATCACTGGGATTGCCGGATGCCAGTGACCTAGTCCGGATAACTTTCAAGTTAGGTTGAGGGTCTGGCCCAAACCCTCGAGTAGTTTGGTCTGAATCGCTTGCTTGACGTAATGTCAACAGTGTCCCGTAGAAGCAAACAACCGGACGTTGACTTCGGCCTGTGCCGGTACGCGAAGCTTCCCTGGTCCGGAAAGGATTCGAATGAGCGACAACTACGGCAACAACGCAGGCTATGCGCCAAGGCCTGATGGGCAACCCCCACACTGGGATCGTCCGCCTAACCAGCCTGGCGCCTCGCCTTACGGCCCGCCGGCGCAGGCCGGCCCGGGTTCGCAATACGCACCCTCGAATCCGTCCTGGCCGCCAGCCAACCAGGGCGAGCCGCAATGGCGGACGTCGGCACCTCATGACAGCGGCAGCCAACCGCCGTCATGGCCAACGCCTGCGCCGCGGACACCCAGCCCATCCGCCCCCTCCTGGCAGACGCCACCCACGTCAAATCCTCCATCGTGGGGCCAGCAGCCACCCGCGCAATCAGAGCCATACTCGCCCCAATCGCGGTCGTGGGATATGCCGTCGTCACCCAATGCTCCGTCAAGGGAACCCTGGCCCCAACCATGGGCCACATCGGACGAGACCGCATACATCGCGCCATCGCGCAGCGCCATCGGCCCGAGGCAGCCCGCTCCGCCGGAGACGCACCCCGAACCGCAGCCCAGTAGCCCGTATGCGCCCCAGACACCTTCGTGGGACCGTGCTCCCGGCCCAACAGATCCCTACGGGCACTCCCCGAGCGGCCAGCCACCGACCGGCCCGTATGCACCGCAGGCCCCTTCCTGGGATCGCCCGCCACAGGAACCCTGGGGCCAGTCGCAGCACCCGTCCGACGGTGGCTCCTTCAGAAACCCAGCAGCGGGCCCCGGAGGGCCATCACCAGCCGGGTCTTCGCGTCCGGGTGGACCTTCGCCTGCGGCATCTCTGGACAGCCCCTATGCGCCTGCCGCCCCTTACACGCCGTACGACAGGCCGTCGCCAACTGAGGACTCCTGGCCGTCGGCAAGACCACACACACCTGCGGGGCCCAGCCAACCCGGCTACTCAACCACTGGCCCGCTGCCGATACCTAGCCGCACAAACAACTTCCCGCTCGCCATGCCATCCCAGTCACGCCCGGGCGGGCCGGGCGGCCACAACACCGGGCAAATACCGCCAATCGACCCAGATAGCCACGAAAGCGGCCAGTTACCACCAGTCGGACCAGGCGGCCACAACACCGGACAGATGCCACCAATCGGGCCTGGCGGCCCCACCTATCACACCGGTCAGATACCGCCGGTGGGTTCGCGCCCCGGCGGCTCCAGGCCGCCGATGAGTTCGACGGGAACGCAGCGCGCGGTGGACGCCTCTGGCAAACCGCTGGCCACCGACAAGCAGGCTGCTTCGACGAAGAAACCCGCCAAACCAGCCGACGACAAGCGCAAGCGCGTAGTTGACGACGACGAGGATGACGATGACGAGGATCCGGGTGGCTTCGGCTGGGCCGTTCTCGCCTTCTTCATCCCCATCGTCGGCCTGATCCTCTGGCTGGTTTGGCGCAAGACGAAGCCCCAGCCGTCCAAGATGTCGCGCAACGGTTTCATCGCCTCGATGGTATTGGCTGTGATAGTCGGAGCGGCTGCAGCCACCTTGGGTTATATGGGGCTTGTGAACATTCCGGGATTGCCGGGTGGACAGGCTCCGCAGTCGTCGCAACCCCCGAACTCGTCGGGGCCGACCTCTTGGCCAGACGGCGTCAAGACCAGCGTCCGTGATTTGCAAACCGGTCAGTGCTTCAACGTCGAGACGTTGACGAGCACTGATGGCAACTATGCCTGGGTGATGGACTGCACGTCCTCGCACGATTCCGAGATAACAGGCATTGGTGAGGCACCCGCAGGGGATTATCCCGCCACTCAGGAACTGCAGCAAGGGGTTTCCAGCCAGGTTTGCGGACCAATCTTCCTAGCCTATATCGGAGTACCTTGGTACGATTCTGAGATCCACGCGCAAAGCATCATTCCAGATCAGCAGACATGGGAGAGCGGCACACGCACGGTTGTTTGCTACGCAAACGATCCACTAGGAGGCCTGACAGTCAGCATGAAGAACGCTAACCGCTAACCGCTAACACAAGTAAAGACCCCGCCAAACGACGGGGTCTTTACTTTTCTACTGTGACTGTGGGCTAGCCGCGGGTGCCAGCCGAGCGCAGCCGCTGGCACGCCTCAATGACGCGGGCCGCCATGCCGATCTCGCCGGCCTTGCCCCAGCTACGCGGGTCGTAGAGCTTCTTATTGCCCACCTCGCCGTCGACCTTCAGCACGCCGTCGTAGTTGACAAACATGTGCGTCACCACCGGGCGCGTGAAAGCATACTGGGTGTCGGTGTCGACGTTCATCTTGACGACGCCGTAATCGACGGCGTCCGAAATCTCCTGGGCAGACGACCCGGACCCGCCGTGGAACACCAGATCGAAGGGCCGCTCGATACCATACTTGGCGCCGACGGCGTCCTGGATCTCCTTCAGCACCTCTGGGCGCAGCTTGACGGCGCCTGGCTTGTAGACGCCGTGGACGTTACCGAAGGTCAGCGCTGTCAGGTAGCGGCCCTTGTCGCCTAGTCCAAGTGCTTCGGCCGTCGCCATGCCGTCGGCGACGGTGGTGTAGAGCTTCTCGTTGATCTCGGCCTTGACGCCGTCCTCTTCGCCGCCGACCACGCCGATCTCGACCTCAAGGATGATGTGGGCTTTCACGCAGGCGTCCAGCAACTCTTGGGCGATCACCAGGTTCTCAGACAGCGGCACCGCTGAGCCGTCCCACATATGCGACTGGAACAGCGGATCTTGCCCCTTGTCGACACGGGCTTGGCTGACGGCCAACAGTGGCCGCACGTACGTCTCCAGCTTGTCCTTGGGGCAGTGGTCGGTGTGCAGCGCCACCGTGATCGGGTACTTGGCCGCCACCACGTGGGCGTATTCGGCGAGCGCGACGGCACCCGTCACCATGTCCTTGACGTTCTGGCCCGACAGGTACTCCGCGCCACCGGTGGAGATCTGGACGATGCCGTCAGAACCGGCGTCGGCGAAGCCCTTCAGTGCGGCGTTCAGCGTCTGCGAGCTTGTGACGTTGATGGCGGGATACGCGAAGTGACCGGTCTTGGCGCGGTCGATCATCTCAGCGTAGGACTCTGGTGTTGCAATAGGCATGGTGCCCCTTTCGATGGTCTTTATTTGCCTATCCATTGTCTCACCATCGCTGGATGACGAGCACACAGGGATGCCGTGTCATGCGTCCCATCAGGTGGTGGGCTACAGCCGGCCCAGGTCTCCCAGGCGCCATATAGCCCGCCCTCCAGCCAACCCCGTGTTTCAACCGCCAGAACCTAGACCTTACTGTTCGCCAACTCCCACCCCTTCCGATTGAGTCCAGGAAGTCACCCTAGATCCGGCGGCTAGTTCGACATTCCCTGGACTGAAACGAAGACAGGTGGGGGGTTGATGACGGTTCAGTCCAGGTTATGGATTCTGGCTTGCGGATGCGCGGTGGTAGGTAAGCGGAGGCTTGGGCTGCTTATCGCAACAGCCCACCGCACAATCCGAAACTAGACGATCTTGTCCAGCGGAGTTAGGTCCAGATCCAGGACATCCATCGTGTGGGCCCGGATGGCCGAATCGATCGTGCCGGGGCGGACGTCTAGAAACATGAACGGCACTGACCAATCGGAACGGCCGGACCGGCCGATGACCAGTTCCGGTCCCGGGAGACTCTGGCGGGCTCGCGCGGTGATGGGGTTGGCATCTTCCCAGGTGACGCGCTGGGGGCCCTCTTTGGCGTCGTCCACCACCAGGCCCAGCGGGTCGACGCGCAAGGCGTTGCCAACCGGCATCCGGGCCAGCAGAAGCGCTGCATTGGTGAGCTTGGCGGTCCCGGCCATGAACGTGGCCGCTGATATGACGAACCCGGCCAACAACAGCCAGATCAGCCAATCATTACCGACGCCGAGCAGCGGCAGGACGACCTTGTCGGCGGTGGGATCGACGCTGTTCAGCCGCGTCTCAACATTGGGGACGACGTACTTGGTCAGGCCCAGCACACCGACGCAGCAGGCGATGAGCAGCACGGGCGACGACCATAGCGCCATGGACAACACTTTGCGCTGCCCCCATCCCAACGAGCGTTGATTGGCCAACCAGGAAATCAGACTTACGACGCCACCCACGACGACAAGCCAGCCAACGATGGCGACCACCAGCAGTACGATTCGCATGGCGTTCAACTCGCCGACTAGCCTTTGGACGTCGCCAATCAACGTGTTGTCTGACAGGCTGGCCGCGAACGTCCGCAATTGGGCTACGTATGCCGTCAACTCTGATCTCACCATGAGCAGGGGGATGATCAATGCTGCCGACGCGACCGACAACAGGCACAACACGGCGGCGTGACCGCTCACGTCGCAATTCTGGGCGGTCACCTTGCCGATGATCATGGCGATTACGGCCACCAGCAACGCGGCCGCCAAACAGATGGCGGTCAGCCCGGTCGCCTTGTCCCACTGGCGTGGGGACGGGCGTCCAGCCATCACCCAGATGACCAGAACCATCACAACCGCGATGGCCATGAAGACCAACCGTTGGGTGCTCTGCTTGCCCAGGTTCTTGACCTCGGCGAGCACCCGCTGATTGTCGTAGTGGGCCACGAAGGCGTAGTCTTCCGGGTGAAACTTCACCAGATCAGTTTATTCTGTCAACCTGTCACGACGATGAACATGACCTTTATGACAGTAGACTCAATGCCATGACTCAGCCATACAGACCGGCCGTGCCGTCGTCTTTCCCTGCCACAACGCCACGGGTGGCGCCGCAACCGGCACCAGCGCCCCAGCCGACCACCCAACCGCACACGAAAGAGCAAAAGCTGGAAGCCTCGGCCACGCTGGGCGCTTACAACGAGCTCGGCCCGGAATACCAAGACGCCGTCGTTGAGTCATTTCTGTCACGTATGGATCGTTTGAACGCTCAAAGCCGCCCGCCGATGCCTGGGCCATATCCTGTTGTGCCCGTGATGCCGACCGTGCCAGCCAAGAAGTCCAAGTCCGGCGGCATAAATATCGCCACTCTGGTGATCTGTCTGGCCATGGCCATCCCGCTCACCGCCATTGCCGCCAGTTATGGCGGCTTCTTGGGCATGATCCTGGCCTGGGTGGGCGTCGTCCTCGTCGCCTTCATCACGCAGCGCGGGCGCGATAAGGACTAATGCATGGTCAGAGGCTTCGAATAGTTGAAGCCCAATTTAACCCAAAGATGGTTGATCCTCGTTAGGTGTTACAGACATCGATAGAGTTAAGCGTACCGTCGGTTGGGGATGATCCTGCAGTGATCACCATGATGTCCGGCGTGGCAGTGCTACTGTGGTGTATTTCATTGTTAACCAGGACGACGTATTCATAGTAGATAATACTGGTTTTGGGATCCTTGCACTCACCGCTCCACCCGAATTGCGGGATCGTGATTCCGTTTTGGTCGGTATTCATCGGCTGAATGTTGGTGAAGTGGTTGGTTACCATTTTCGCTTTAATGTCGTTTAGTAAAACGGGAGTAGCGAAGGCAACACTGCTGTCTTGCGGTGTAGGAGTTGTAGCGATCGTTGACACAACGGTAGTAGCTGGAGTGAGAGCGACTGGCGCTGTATCGCCCGTAGAGGGCGCGCTTGATGGGATGGTCTGAGTTTTTGCTTGTCTTGGTGTACCGCTCGTTGTTGGCACGTTGCTAGTTGGGCTACAACCTCCTGTACTGAACAGCATCAACACACCCAGACCAAGCACACTCAGCCAGGCCATTTGACTGAGTTTCACCCTGCCGCATTGCATCATCATTCTCCTGCCTGTCTTCTGCCATACGCAGTTTTCAATTTATCGCAGCTTCGAGTCCAATCTAGCTTGCGCCCGCAATTTTCGATCAGCCACATTTACTTGCCGGTACTCGTGTACTAGTTGCTGTCTTCATCGATGGTTCATGCAGAGTCCTTTGTCGAACTAGAATGAGTCCCGACAGGACACTCAGTATGACCGCAAGGCCTACCCATGGAAAGTCTGGCTGAATCATGCCGCCAGTAGCAACGCCTGTGGTAGCTTCGCTGTTGGTGGCGGTGATTGTTACTGTCACAGTGGCTGAGTCGAGTGATGTCTCGCCTGCCGGGGTGGTTTGGAACGTACTGATGGTGTGGGCACCTATTCCAACCGATACTGTGACTATCCATTGGCCATCGGCTCCGACAATGGTTACCACAGGGCTTCCGATGTCGTTCAAGGCTGGTTGACCGTCCACTTTGATTGTGACAATAGAGCCTAGCTCGCCTGTACCGGATACCGATACAAGGCCGTCAGCCAATGATGACCCATCGATTGGTTGCTGGATCACTGGGATAGCCACAGAAGTTTCACCAACGAAGCGCATGGTGATGGGGGATGACTTTGCAGAGATCGCCGCCGGGTTGCCTGCCAAGGCCGAGCCTGGTTGAGGGGCAAAGGCCAACTCCCAACCGACGATGTACACATGCGCGTCAGCCGAACCGGTAGATGTGGCTGTGGTGGTGTAGTTGATCGTTGTAGTCCCAATGCCGGTCGTCTTCAAATCGACAATTCTGAGGGAGTTGTTACCCGTGACTGTACTGACAGGGCGGTTCGCAGGATTGCCGTACAAGTCGAAGACCCTAACGGTGGCTATGTCTATGCCGCCGCTGGCCTGTTGACTATCGACGGCCACTATCACCTGGGTCCGGTGCTCATTATCGACGCTCGGATCGTAGGCACAACCCGGATCAGCGCCGGGCACACAACCAGCCATGAACGTCACCAGAGCCGATTCCTGGACCGCCGCCGGATTACCGTCTAGTGTTGCTGATAGGTAAATGGTTTCAGTTTTGGTGTCAGTAATTGTCGCTTTTGCTTGGCCGTTAGTGCTGGTTGCTGTTTGAATGGTTGTTTTACTGGTGTTGCCTGGCACTGTCATGGTTGCTTGGCCGGATACTGTGAATGTCACTTGCGTTCCGGCGCCTACTGGGTTGCCGTTGGTGTCCGTCACTGTGACGGTCGCGTCGATAGTGCCGCCGACTGTGACTGAAGTGGCCGTCACGGTCATGTGCGCCGAGGCAGCAGAGACGGTGATGGTCCCGTAGCTGATGGTGATGCTCTGCCTGTTCGATGAGGCGTCGGTCACTGTGATGGTGGCGGTGCCGGCCGGGCTGGCTGCTGTGGGGGCTCCTGTCAATATGCCGGTGTGGTCGAGTGTGATCCCGATTGGAAGTCCGGTGGCTGTGAACTGGTACGGGCGGGTGCCTCCGGTTACTCCTCCTGCCACGTTCACTTGGGTTATAGGGGCGCCGATCGTGCTGGGTGGGAGATTGAACGTTGGGGAGCCTGTGAATTTCAACGGGTCTGGTTGAGCCGTTACCAGCAGTTGAAACGTGGTTGCGGCGCTGTTGTGATTCGCGTCGCCCGCAACAGCAGCTCGGATCGTCGCGCTACCAGCCGACTGGTATGACAGAATGTCGCCGTTCAATGTGGCGCCTGTCGTACCATGGTCTACCACAGTGTAGGTGACCGGGCCTGAACTGGTCCCAGCCGTCGAGTGTGCCCGGCCAGTCAACGTCACATCACCGTCGCCCACCATTACTATCACATCGGCTACGGTCAGCGTTTGATCTGTTTTGTGGACCGTCATAGTCAGCGTGACGTTAGCCGCGATACCGTGGCCGCCATCTACGCTGACAGTCGCCATATGATCTCCTGCCGTCAAACCGGTTACCGGGGAGACGGTGAAACCGACATGCCCGCCTACCGGCAAACTACTGACCGTCGTAGTAGATGTCATGAAACTTGACGCGTCCGCACCCTGCATGGTCACTGACAGATCACCGGTGGGCTGGTTACCCGTGTTCGAGACATTGATCGCCACCGATGTAATCGCGTCATAGCCGTATGCGACATCAGGGAGTGTGATGTTGCCTGCTGGGGTCAACGAAACGCCCCAGGAATTTACGGTCAGAGTGTAGGAGGCGGTCGTCTCAAGCCACGCGCCAGGCACAGCCCTGGCGGTCGCCGTGATCGTCGTCTGCCCGACACCGATGATCGTCACCAAACCCTCATTGGTCACGGTCGCCACTGCCGGTTCGGAACTGTGGAACGTCACAATCCCGGCCCCAACCTGCACCAGCCGGTTCGCGAACGGTAGATCGACGATCGTTTTGACAAGTGCCGTCTGGTCGAACGTCAAAGTTTGCGGCTGGGCGGCAGTGATCATGAACGAGGCCGAGCCGGTCGAACCGGCATAGTTACCGGCACCGGTTATTGTCACCAGTGCTGTCCCAGGGGCCGTGTTCCCCGCATACGACACCGTATAGTCACTGGTCAGGGCCAACACCGACCCGCTGTCTCTAACCACAACCGGCGGGGCGACTGGCTGCCCGGTGGCCGGCTGATCAGGTATCGGATCGATCATCAGCGTGACTATCCGCGGGCTAATGGTAAACGCCTGGCTCGCCGTGCCCGTGTAATCACCCACACCCATCACTGTCACGGAGGCTTGGCCAGCGTTCGTGTTGTCGCGGTAGGCGAGCGTGAAATCGTTGGGCAATGTCAACGTCTTGCCGCCTAGTGTTACGGTGACCGGTGGGGTCAACGCCGACCCGGTGAAAGACAGCATCCCACTGATGCTGAGCGTCGCGGTCGTCAGGTCCGCGCGGGCGACCGTCAGCACATATGAGCTAGAAGCCGCCAGCCACACGCCAGGCACCCCGTCCGCCACCACCGACACCATGGTAGTCCCGGCACCCAAGACAGTCACCTGGCCGGTCGCGTCGACAATCGCGACAGACATATCAGAACTTGCGTAACTCAGAGTTCCTTCACCGACCTGGGTCAACCCGTTCGTGAACGGCGCATCACCGTAAGCCACCGTCATAGCCGACTGGTCGAAACTCAACGTCTGAGGTTGGGCCGTCTGCTGGGCAGGCGTGATCGTGAACGTTGCCGTTCCCGTCGAACCCGCATAATTCCCCGCACCCGTTACTGTCACCGTGGCGATACCCGGATCAATATTGCTGCGATAAGTCACGGTGAAATCCGTGCCCAATACCAACACGTTAAACCCGTCCCGCACCACCAGTGGCGGTGTCAACGCCTGGCCAGTGGCAGTCTGGTCACCAATCAGATCAACTGTCAACGACACCGCCCGCGGCATGATAGTGAACACTTGGGTCGCGGTGCCTGTGTAGTTCCCGCTACCCGTCACCGTCACCGTAGCCTGCCCGGCATCAGTGTTGTGACTAAAGCTGAGCGTATAGTCAGTAGGAGCTGCCAACGTCATCCCGCCTATAGCCACTGTCACGGTTGGAGTCAACGCGGTGCCCGTAAAAGCCACGCTATCCATCACAGTGACTGACGCAGACGCCAGGCTCTGCGGCTGAACAGTGACCAGATACGACGCCGATCCCTCCAGCCACAAACCAGGCACCCCAGCCGCCACTACCGACACCATTGCCTGCCCCACACCAACAACTCTGACAAATCCAGACGTGTCAATACTCACAACAGAAGAATCCGAACTGGTGTAGCTCAAGTCACCTTCGCCCGCCTGAGTCAGCATGTTTATGAAAGCAGCATCGCCGAACACTTTGGAGACATTCGACTGGTCGAAACTCAAAGTCTGAGGCTTGGCAGTGCATAAACCAACCGAAGGCCAAGCCGTCGCCGACTGATTGCCTGCCTGATCAATAGCAACCACCGTCACCTGGCAGCCCATCATTCCAGACGGCACCACTACTGACCATGCCCCGCCAGTGACAGCCACCGGAGCAGAACTCGACCCGTCTGGCCAGGAAGCCACCACCGTCGTCCCCGGATCGACCAGACCAGGCAAGGTACCAGACACCGATGTCGTCGTGACCGATCCCACAACCGGCACTGACGGAGCAGTCACATCCAAACTACCCGTCGCCGTCGCGGACTGGCGCCCGGAGGCATCCACGCCCACCACCGTGAATAAACCATCCACCGCATCGCCAGGAGTCGGCACACTCCAAACCCCACCTATCACATCGACGCTCACCTGGCTGGTGCCAGCCACAGCCGGATACGTCACCACAACCCGAATCGGCAACGTCTGCCCCAAACCAGCAGCCACCGTGCCAGAAACAATCGACGCATTCGCCAGGCCAACAACCGGCACAGCTACCACAACAGGGACAAACTCCAACCGTATCGGAACCGAAGTCACCGTCGTCGTGCTAGTCAGGAAGGTGCTGGCTGTCAAGTCGTAGCCTGATCCGTACAGCATCGTCAAATCATAGGTCACCGGTACGGTCGAGGTTACTGTGGCCTGATACCGGCCAGGTATCGCCTGATCTGAAGTGAAATCGCTGATCGTCGCCCCGATAGCCGCTTGACCTGTCGCGTCATCAGTCAGGTCGCCTTCCAGCCAAGCACCTTTGATGCCACCCAACTGCGTCAATGGAAGATGGCACGTTGTCATCAGATCGGCAGTCACCGTGTACGCATCAGTCCCGTCGGCCCAGCGCGGTCCGGCATCGATGCTCACGTGCGACGCTGTCGGATCGATTGGCCCGTCGATGAATGTTGCGCCAACTGTGGTGCTCATCGACCCGTCCAGGGTGGTCGCTGTGATAGGGAAGTATCCAGGTTCTGAGGAGGTAACTGGGATCATGTATTGGAGTGCCGAGTACTGGCCAGTCCGTACCGGTGTGGTCACGATCGGATTTGCCAGGAAACTCACTGGCGACCCCGATGGCACACTGAATACCATTCCGCCACCGTAGCCAACCAAAGACACAGCATTGCCTTTGGCATCCATCGGCGTTATTTGGACGACCTGCATGCTCGGGGTCGTACTATCACACTCGCCATCGCCCGCAGCCGCATAGGAGAACACAGGACTCGTCATGAGAGTCGCCAAAGTTCCGGCACTGAACATGACAGACGGGAAAAGGATAAGGGTCGCACCCACTCCGCCGTTCTCCGAAGCGAGATCGATCTCCACTTGCCCTACAGTTGCCCTGGTCGAGTGGATCGTAGCACTATAGCCCTGGATTGAAGGATCCCACTGCACCGGGTCGATTGACGCGACACCGTTGGTCGCGGCAACCCAACTCAGCGAAACCAGATCGGGCCGTTTCACCAGTAATACACTGTTCTCATCCCATGCCCGGATATGAACCGTCACCGTGTCAGTTCCATTCGCTTCGACCGTGGTAGGAGCGTCGAACCAACCAACGAGGCGCCCCTGCGCTCCAGCGGCCACCAGAACAGACGTCGCCACCGACTGTCCGGGGATTGTGGCTGTTACTGTTGCTTCATGTTCCTGGGCGGGAGGCGCAGCCATGAGGTTCCAGCCGAGCGTCGCGTATGCCAGCCCGTTGGGATCCGTCACCGGCTGGGTCGGCGTGAACTCCACACCTGGCAGTGAGGTACTTAGGTCAACCGTCACGCCCACTGCTGGATCGCCTGACGCATCCGTCACGGACACGGTCACCGGCAGGCCAGGCATTCCCACGCCGGTGTACAGAATCGGCTCACCTAACGTTGACGAGTTGCCAGCCGAACCGAAATCACCGAACCCGACCGACAGGCCAACCGTCGCACCAGTAGCAACCACAGTAACCGGTGCCGATAACGGTTGCCAATAATAAGGTGACAAGCCCGTCGGACTCGCCACCGTCACAACGAAACTACCCGTCACAGGCAACGACAACTCTCCTGTGCATGTCCCCAACGTACCCGTCGCAGCCAGCCCCACACGTTGCGACGAAGAAACCATCTGGCCGAAGACCGTCGCCACGGACACCGAAACGGTGTGCCCGGCGCAATCGATTGGCTCACCGCTGCCATCCACAAACCTCAAGGTCATAGTCATGCCAGACACGCTCAGCCGGTCCTCATTGGCCAGTATCCCCCGGCTCATGTAGGTCATCGCCTCTGACCCCGGCACTGTCAATGCCACCTCAACCCGATACACCGCGTTATCATCAGGCGGCATCACCGTAAACGACTGGCCCGTCGCCCCTCCAACCGCTTGCCCATCCCGGAACCACTGATACGCTGATGTCACCGGCCCAACCGGCGATATCACATCTGCGGTCAAAGTTGACCCTAACCGCCTGATCGTCACCCCACCCGGCACACCCACCACGTACACACTCACCGCAAGCTGTGCAGTCGTCCCATCCACCGACACCACACCCACCCTCACACGACCATCAGCCGTCGTATACGCTTCACCGGGCTGCAAGGCCGCATCCGTCGGACCCGACTGCAACACCACACCCAACGAGCCCGGAGGACTTCCAGCCACCACCTGGCCGAACCCAACTGGTGTCACCAAATCCGTATAGAACCCTGCTCCCGTGTTGCGAGATAACGTCACATACACACCCGGGCCACCCGGCCCATTCGACGCTGGAGCTCGGTAATCGACACCAACCATCGCCCCGCTCGACTCGACAACTAGCCCATTCGCCACTCCCGACGACGCCACATCGGATCGTGCCACCGTCACAATCGCACTCGACACCGGGCTATCAATCACCTCTGGGCCGTCACCCGGCCCTGGCACGCCCAAATACACTCGTTGCAACGAGTTCAACGACAAGGTAAAAGCACCTGCAGTGCCACCACCCATGATCGTCGACATGTCACCGTACTCCACCGGCCAACAATTTGCCTGGTTCACATACCAGCCATCCCAGGACGGTCCGACCTGGTCATCACCCGGCGAAGATACCGCAGAACAATCCAGCTCAGATGAATGAAACAGCCCCATAGTATGACCGAACTCATGCGACACGGTGTTAACCAAACCAGCATATTCCGTATCTGACGTTGAAGTCACCGAATTCAACCTGGCTGTAAACACACCGCCGGCATACACATTTCCTTTCACTGGCATCGTGTACGACTCGCCACTCGAACCAGAGCATGGGGATCCCTCATACTCCTGGAGAATCAACAGATCCCGTCCCGAATCAAGATACGCCGATGTTGACGACACACCCACCGCCGCCAATGCGTCAGACAACACACTCTCACACTTCGAATTCACCGCCACCACGGAACCAGCTCGCGTGAAATCAAACTTCACCCCCGCGTTAGCCGACCACCAATCCGCCGAGTCGACCAACAATGAATCAACGAACGACGCTGTCACCAGCGTCTTCGGAGGCCCAGCAGGAAAAGCTGACGGAGTATCAAACACACTTTCTACCACGACATCAAAAGAATGAGCTACCACAGAACTCGGTGCCATTAAGAGGTTAGGTACCTGAGAACTCTCGGAGCCAGACGCCTGCGGCGGATCTGAAACCGGCCCTGGGTCAGCCGACGCAAACAGCGAACTGCCCAACGCGCCGAACCCCACTACCAACGCCAAACACACAAGGACAACAGTGCATCGCGCTGAGAAGCCCTTCCCAATGACCAAACAACCACCTGGTGCAACAGACCAACCAGGAATTGTATCTGCATCATCTGCGGACATCACCTACCTCCAAACCGAACCTTGCATTGTGATCCTATATACCTACATAACAGCGTCACGGCTCATGGCACCTCTCCATTCATGGTGAAAATGCGCACCGTTTTCATCTCGGGTGTGGAGCGATGTGTGATGCAGTTATCTTGTATCGTCTAGCTTGTACGGGTCACGGTAATGGTATAGGGGTAAGTCGAGACAACCGGTGATGAGGAGTAGTCTTCAACGTCTAGATAATATGTTTGTCCCACGTTGTCGGCTGAGTATGTCCCAACAAAACTGAGAGTGCCATTTGCCGCAATGTCGCAACTCCCGCCAAGATTTAGAATGATGTTTTCGGTGTATGGGATATCAACACCTAGGCAAACCGAAGCTCCTGTTGGAATTCCGGACATGACGAATGTGTATGTCCCCGCTACGGGAGGAGTGTAAGCGAACCAATCTCGATCACCGACATAGTCTACCATCTTGCTAATTGACACAGAGCCAGTGGCGTTTAATGTCAGCGAGCAATGTGATGCGAGTGACGACCCGCAGTCATCGGGAGGTGACGCTGGCTGACTGACGGGTATCGAAATACTAACTGGCGGACTGTCAGCTGTGGTAAGCACTGTCACCGTGCCCGTGAGCGCTGTACTAGCAGAGTTGCCGTCGGCTTCGACGTACACGACATCATTGCCCATACCACCTGTCGCGGAATTTGTACTTGCCACGCGAATTGTCACCCATGACGGCCCTGTGATCTGCCACACGGTGTTTGAAGTTATTGTGAGATTCAACGAACCACCTTGGACAGGGTACGTGAACGCCCCTGTTGGTGATGCCGTCAATATCGCTGTGGCAGGTGCGGGAGGCGGCATGGCTGTGACTGTGTACGCCCCGACCTGTGAACTATATGCACGCACTTCCAGATAGTATGTTTGACCCGCTGTTAGTGATGCCACAACCCGAAATTGGAGGTTACCACCACCATCATCGTCAGTTGCGAGGACAGTTGTTCCATCCGACGCATACAACGTTCCATACGAATCAGTCAGTGGATTTAATGAGGGCTTTGACGCTGTGAAAGTCCACGTCCCAGAGAGGTTCGGAACAACTCTGAACCAATCTCTGTCGCCCGAGGTCTCTATTGCTCCGTTGATTGATTGGCCTAGATCGAACCAATAACAGAACCCTGAGGTGCTCGAACCGCAGTCGTCACCTTGATAGAACGCAATCGCTGTGGATGCACCAGAACCGTCGGTTGTTGCAAATGTCACCAATCCGCTTCGAGGCGAGCTGTTAGCCGATGCAGTTAACCTGACGGTAGTAATCCCGATTCCTGATGCCGGACTTGCTGTGACTCCAGAGGGGACGCTCACGGACCATGGACCATTCGAAGTTATGGTCACGTCTTGGGAGCCGCCGACACTTGGCGCAGCCCAATAGGTGAGTGATACAGATATCGAGCTCACCGGTACGGGCACCTGGAATCCAACAGATAGTGATGTGGCACTTTGGTAGCCAGCCTTACTTGCTGTTGCTTGCCAGGACACTGCCGCACCCGCATCGGAGCCTTGAATTGTGTACGTGGAGCCTGTCACGTTGGCTATGACACCATTTCCACCCTGCCAGGCGAAAACCCAACTGTCTGCTGTCGGCGATGCCTGCGGCTGAACAGTGATGGTGGTCCCCACAGCATAATAAGGCGAAGACGCCGGTGACCAACTAATGTTTGATGCTTCCACACTAGTAAAGTTAGCGAGCGGTGTACTGGCCCCACTCACGGCGGTGCAGCCACCCTGAACGCTTGTCGCCTGCGCCGAGATCTTGGGGCCACCACCATCAGAAGATGTCAGCAGGTACGACTGGCTTGTAGCACCTGTGATCGCCATCCCGTCACGCAACCACTGATATGTCCATGCTGTCGGGTTAACCGGGGTGCCGATTGGATTTGCGGTCAAGTAACGTCCAACTAAACCATCGCCCGTCACAGAAACACTCACCGTTGTCGGGCAGGTGATAACAACCGGTACGGCAACACTTGTAGCACTCTGTGGCGCGTACCCCAGCCTTACTGCGGTCGCTTGGACGGACACATTGTGGCCCGCATCAGCTGGCACCAGTGTGTATGATGATCCGACAGCATCGGGTATCTCGACCCCATCACGCAGCCATATGTAACTAATCCACTTATCTGGCACAGGACTTGCAGTACCTGTCGCATTCAAGGTCTTACCCACAGCCGCACTTCCACCGCCAGAGACGGTCGCAGAAAGAGTCACATATGAGAATGAGGAGGCAGACGCCGTGAGACCAATGGTTACCAGGGCACTGTACCCGGTAATGGAGTCCACAGAGATCGCAACGTCACCGGACCACGATGAATATGCGTCACCACTCATCAAACACCGCTCCGACGAGCCAGAATGCGGATCGGGTACCAACATGGAATCAACACCACCACCGAAAGAGGCCATATTGCTTCCCAAGCTCTGAGACCAGGCGGTTGATGGTGATGTGCCCATGGTTGGCCTGACTCGCAACACTCGCACTGTGCAGTCAGGTAGTCCTGGATAGTCAACGGAGTACTCAGACATAGGATTCGAACCCGAGTCGTTGATCCGGAGCGCCTGCGTACCAGAGTCCTGACTTGCGATCGCTAACGTATATTGTTTAGTTTGAGGTGTACTGATCGTCGTCAAGCCCGACCCGTCAGTGATTATCCCTAAAACAGTCTTCTGATAACCACTCAAGCCGTTCGCGAAGGTTCTCGAATCACCCATCATATTGGTTGTATCACCGTATCCGCTCACCATGGCAATACCTGCGCCAGCAGCCTTCATGCAGTCGGCGGTGTCTCCCGTGACTCCATAAACCTTCCCGTCCAGACCAACGGTACAACTATCCACGCCTACAGCATGGTACAGCCCGAAACTATGCCCAACCTCATGGATCAATGTGCCCTCATCACCTGTCTGCTCACTCCATGAACCACCAGTGGAATCAACGTTAACAGTGCTCCATACCTGACCATACCCTGGGAATGCAGAACCCCCGAGTGTCTTTCCCGCCGGGCTCGTCGGGCATTGAGCATCATTTGTAATAATCAACAAATGGCGGGCGCTCGGTCCATCAGTCGTGTACGCCGTCGTGCTAACACCCCATGCGGATTGGGCGGCCAAGCGAGCTGGGCCGTAAACGTTCGTCTCGTCAGCCGCGCCTCCGCTTAGAATGTCAGTACTCGTGCATGGGTTGCTGCTGACTACATGCAGCACCTGCCCATATGCTGTCCACGTAAACGCGCCATACTGTGTGTCCGTGATAGATTGTGACGGCGGTGCGACAGCACCTAGTAGACCTTGAGCTTGGGTAGTCCACCACGAGGCCATTGAAGACATGTATTCCTTGTAGTTAGTTGCTGACAACGGAAACGTATCAGCCGATGACTTAGACAAGAAAACCACATCGAATGGAACACTCGTTACCTGTGTGGGTGCCGCCTCAGCAACACTTGGTGGTGTGACCACGGTAATCGTTCCAAGAGCAACCGCAAAACCCATCAACCCGACCAACAGATTCTTCTTTGATACAAATCCAGACATTGTAACCCCTAATCACTATGTCAGTAGATAGGCCTGTTGAGCCTTTGATCCGCATAGTACACTTCCTATGAGCCTCATGTCAAATACCGCACCAAAAGCTGAACCCCGCCAAAATCACCCGAGGCATCCTCAACATCCAACACCAGCTAATCGAACTCGCCGAATTCCGAACCCAAAACCCAGCAAAGCAGCATAATCAAACCGGACATTCCCATTGAGGCAAGCACAAAACCCTCCCGGACATTTGACATTGAGACACCTTGCTGGGTGAACTGCCGATGACAGCCCAACCCCTGACAAACCAAAGGGTGGGGCCCCTTGCGGAACCTCACCCCAATGGTTTGTTGTTGCTAGTTAGTTGCCAGCCTCCTTCTGACGACGGCGGGCGACTACGATCAGCAGAGCCACCGCTGCCAGAATCAGCAGGCCGACGATCCCAGCGATCAGCGGCATACCGGTCACTACCGAACCACCGGTTTGCGCCGTGGTCTGGCCAGCCGGGATCTTCTGCTGCTGGGGGGTTGCGACAACCTGGAAGGTCACCGTGTGGGCACCGGACTGGCTGCCCGTGTAGGTGATCGTGTGCGACCCGACCTCGAAGTCCTTCGGGATCGTGAACGTCGGGCCTTGGACAAACCCGTTCTGATCGGCGTTGAACGTACCCAGATCAAGTGGCGTGCTGGCCACTGTCACGTGGATAGATTCACCGGGCACCCAGTTGATGCCTTGCGACGACTGCTGCTGGCCCGCATAGACGGACGGGTAGGTCACCCTGATGCTCGGGGCGACGACCGTGGCGGTCACGTCGTCCGACTTGTTGCCAGCCGCATCGGACAGCGACGCGTGGATCACTGTGCCGTCATTCAGCGGTTGTGTCACCGTGCAGGAGAAGCGACCGGTGCTGCCAACCTTGACGTTGTCGCATCCAGGAATCTGAGCGCCGTTCTGATCGGTCAGGTTGACAGTCGCGCCGACCTCGCCGGAGCCACTGATCTGGACGCCGTTGGTCGGATCCAGATGCGGTGCGCTCGGAGGCACGGTGTCGACCACGAACGGAATCGTCGCCGGACCGGACTCGTTGCCACCAGGGCTGGTCGCCGTCACCAAGATGGTGTGCGGGCCATCGCCGAACGGTGTCGAGACGTTTGGATCAGGCGTGCAAGACCAGGTGCCATTGCTGGCCACCGTGGCGGTGCACAACACCTTGCCGGTGCCCTGGTCCTTGACCGTGATCTTGTCACCAGCCGTGCCGTTGTCACCAGTCACCGTCGGCGACGGATTGTTGGTCTGGCTGCCACCTGTCGGCGCAGTCACATGCGGCGCATCCGGCACCCTCATGTCGAGGTACTTGTTGGCCGGGTTCGACGGCGTGCCTGCCGGTGTCGTCACCGTGGCGGTGATGTCACCCGAAGGCGTGTTCGGCGGAACCTTGCAAGACCAGGTGCGATCAGCAGCCACTGTCGTGGAGCAGAGCGTCGCGCCGTTGCCATCCTTGACAGTCACCTTGCCACCAGGCTCGTCAGACGTGCCCGAGACCTCGTTCTGGTTCGCCGTGTCGACCGTCGGCACACCAGGCTTGTGGGTGTCGATGGAGAACGGGACCCTCGTGTCGTTGGACGTGTTGCCAGCCGGATCGGCCTGGGTCACGACGAGCGTGTGGTCGCCGTCATCCATTGGTTTGCTTGGCGTGCATTCCCACGTCTTATCCGACTGGACGGTGGCCGTGCAGACCACTGGCCCGCCGGGACCATCGGTGACCTTGACCGTCGCGCCTTCTTCACCGGTACCGGTGATGTTCGGCGTGTCCTGGTTGGTCAGATCGCTTGGCTTGGGTGATATCACCTTCGGCGCATCCGGGGCCACCGTGTCGATGTTCACCGGAACCTGTGTCGGCTGTGAGACGTTGCCAGCAGGATCCTTCTCGGTGACCGAGATGGTGTGCTTGCCGTCTGGCAGCTTCTTGGACGAATCAGGCGTGCAAGACCACACACCACCCGTTTGGACGGTCGTCGTGCAGAGTGTCTGACCGGTCTCGTCTGTCACCGTGATGGTATCACCTGGGGTGCCGTCCTTGCCGGTCACCGTCGGTGTGCCGGTTGGCACATTGTCATTCGGCGCAGGCCCGGTCACGGTCGGGGCAGTTGGCGGCGTCGTCTTGATGACGACGTTGTCGTGGCCCTCACCAGACTTGTTGTTGGCCAGGTCTGTCTCGACGGCGGTGAGGTCATGCGTGCCCTCACCCAGCGCGGTTTGCGGCGTGCAACTCCACGACAGATCCGCTTGCACGGTGGCCGTGCAGACCACTGGACCACCAGGGCCATCGGTCACTGTCACAGTACCCGGATCAGATGCCTTGCCGGCGATCCGGACACGCGGATTGTTCGAGTAGCTGTTCGGATCGGGCTCGGTGAACGTCGGCGCTGTCGGGGCGGTCGTCTTCACATTGAAGTCAGCCGTGCCAGGCTGCGACGGGTTGCCGGCCGGATCGGTCTGGACGGCGGTCAGCGTGTGCTTGCCGTTGCCGAACCGGTACGAACTTGGCGTGCAGGTCCATGTGCCGTCATTCTTGACCGTTGCCGTGCAGACCGTCGGGCCACCGGCCCCGTCCGTCACCACAACCTCGGCGCCCGGCTCACCAGTACCGGTTATGGGCATCTGGTCATTGTTAGTCCAGGTCGAACCGTTCTGATCAGGCGAGGTGAACGTCGGCTTGGTCGGCGGAGTCTTGTCGACCTTGATGTTCACAGCTGGCGTGTCTGGCGACTTGTTACCCGACGGGTCAGTCTGCGAGGCCACGATGCTGTGATCGCCATCCGGCAACGACGCGCTGCAACTCCACTGGCCGTTGGAACCAACGGTGGTGGTGCACATCGTCTTGCCGTTGTCGGTCACGGTGACCGTCGAGTCAGGCTCGCCAGTGCCGCTGACCACCACGGGATCCGCATTGGTCAGGTCGTTCTGCTTCGGCGAGTCGATCACCGGCGCAGACGGCGCTGTGTTGTCGACGAAGTGCAGCGTCACAGGCGAAGAGTTCGCCGCGATGCCAGCCGGATTGTCAAGCGCGGACGACGGCTGAGGCTGGAACACCAACTCGACACCGTTGACCGTCACAGTCGCAGTGGCCGTGACCGGCGTCAACAGCGGCGTGGTGTACTGCACCTTCGTCGTCCCGTCGGCGGCAGTCTTGGCGATGCCAGCCCCGACCATCAACTTGGAAGCCGATGTTGTCGTCGGAACCGAACCGACCGTCACGCCCGCAACCGGGTTGCCCTTCGAATCGAACACCCACACAGTGGCTTCGTCCGTGCCCGAACCAGCATTCTGGTTGTCGGTCGTCACGTTGACACGTGTGCGGTGATCGTTCGGCACGTTGTCGTCGTACTTGCAGCCCGGATCGATACCGGGGACGCAAGAGTTGGTGAACGTGACCGACGCCGGCGAACCGGTGATGGCCGTCTGAATGCCGACCACGTTGATGGACGCGGCCACATTGACCTTCTCAGCCACCGAATCGGTGAGGGACACCTGGCAGACGCCATACGCACTGCCAGGCGTGTTGCTGGTGGTGCATGTGGCCGGCGACGCCGGGGTCATCACGGATGAACCATCAGAAGACACCCGCACAGAGACGCCACCGACGAGGTTGCCATTGGCGTCACGCGTCGTGACGGTAGCGCTCACCGCGTCACCAGCCTTCGCCGTCGAGGCGCTCAACTCCAACGTGGAATGCGTGGCGTCAGCTGAACCTGGCGTGAAGTTGATGTTGGTCATCGGCGAGCCGGTCGGGATCTTGCTGGCGACGGTCACAGTGGCCGTGTGCGGGCCTGAGACCTTCGACTGGTAGTAGATCGTCGTCATGCCAGTGGCATCCGTCGGCGACGGAGCGGTCTGAACAATCAGACCACTGTCCGTGCTGGTCGATGCGACCTGAGCGCCCGGCACCGGGTTGCCATACTGGTCGAACGCCTTCACAGTGGCGATGTCCTTCTGAACCCCGTCACCCACAGCATCGTTGGTGGTGATCTTCACAGTGGTGTACTGATCGGGAGTCACGTACGGCTGCGGCGTGCAATCCGAGGCGCAGACCCCATCCGGGCTCCACGTGGCCGACTGCGTCGGCGTGATCGACTTGCTATTCACCGCCGCTGGAATCGTGAACGTGCCAGCCTTGGTCGAATAGATCTGCACCGAACACTTGCCATCGGCACCGGAGGTACAAGACGACAAGCCATTCAACCACAGCGGCCCGGTTGGGGTGACGCCGAACGTGACCGTCGCCCCGCCAGCCGGCTGATCGTACTGGTCCTTGATCGTCGCCGTCACGGTGTACGCGTTCGCGTTGCCCGTGCCAACCGTCAGAGGACCAGTCGGTGTGATCACATAGCTCGAATGATCGGCATCGCCCGAGTTGGGGCCGTTGAACACCAGTGTGATCGGCGAAGCACCGGCATTGGCATCCTTCGGTTCGATACCGTCGATCGTCACCTTGGCCTGCAGGTTCTGCCCGCCAGTGGTGGATGTGTACCAGATGGTCGTCTGGCCGGAGGCGTCCGTCGGCATGATCCGGTTGGTGCCAGTTGCCGGCTGAACAGTCAGCCGTCCCAGTGTGTCCAGCGAGGTCGACGCGACCACGGCATCCGCAACCGGGTTGCCGTCCTTGTCATAGACGGTCACTGTCGCCACGTCCTTGGCGATGCCGTCATTAGCCGACCCGTTGGTCGTGACCACAACGCCTGAGATGTTCTTGACTCCAGGGGTCGGTGTGCAATCGGGCACCACGCAAGACGGCCCAGCCGTGAACTCGGCCGTGACAGGCGAGCCATTGATCGCCGTCTGCACATTCGCCGCATTCGGGATCGTCGCGCCGATCTTGTACTGGCCAGCCGTCGTCGTCGTGACCGACACCTGGCAGGTGCCATCCGTGCCAGTCGTGCAAGACGTGGTTGCAGCACCGCCCGAGCCGGTCATAGTCAGATTCGCGGGCACTGAGAAGGCCACGACCACACCGGAAACCGGCTGATCAGACTTGTCATTGACCGAGGCCTTGACTGTGAACGTCGACCGGACGGCTTGCGAGCCAGTCGGGCTGATCGACAGCGTCGAGTGGGCCGGATCACCCTGGCCAGCGGCGAAGGTCATCGTCACCGGGGACGGACCGGAGGCGTCCATCGGCTCGGTGCCATTGATGGTCACCTTAGCCTGGGCGTCGCCAGCCGTGCGGGATGTGTACGTCACCGTCGCAGTGCCGTCTGAACCCGTCGTCGCCGTGCCCTTCGCCACGGTCAACGTCGGGGTCAGCGCCGTCGTCGCGATCGAGGCACCCGAAATCTGGTTGCCATATGTGTCATACACGTAGGCGGTGACCACATTGAGAGCAGACCCGTCATCCAGCGCACCGTTGGTTGTCACCACAACGTGGGACGCCGGTCCGCTGCATCCGGTGAAGCATGGCCCCAGTGGCAGGAACTCGACCGACTTCGGCGATCCGTTGATCTCAGACGCACCAACCTTAGCGTGGATCTGGTAGACACCAGCCACAGTCGATGTCAACGTCACGGTGCACTTGCCCATATCCGTGCCAGTGCTCGCTGTCGTGCAGGTGTCACTGAAGGTCACACCAGTAGGTGTCGACGAGAGCGACACCGTCACTCCGCCCACCGGATTACCGCTGGCATCGTTAGCGGACACCGTCGCGGTCATCGTGGTGCTACCGACGTTGGCGGGCGTACCGGCAACCGTCAGAGTCGACCTAGTCGGATCGACATTGCCCGGCACGAACGTCAGGGTCTGCACGGCCGTGATTGGCGACGAACCATCGATCTTGCCTGTCACCTGATACTGACCAGCCGTCAACGTGGTGAAGCTGACCGTTGTGGTGCCATCCGTTCCGGTGGTGCCATTGCGGCGAGCCGGCGTCAACTGGTTGGCCAGCGAACCGCCGGTCGTGTCGTCCACCTGCACTGATGCGGTGTTAACCGGGTTGCCATACGTGTCGTAGGCCCAAGCCTTGACAACGTCGGTAGCTGTCCCGTTGGCAATCGCATTGTCGGTCTCAACCGTGAACCGGGTCAGGTTGTCCTTGTTCTCCGGCGTCGGCGTGCAGTTGGTCACGCAGACGTCACCAGCGGTGAAGGTCACCGTCGGATTCTGCGTCAGATGAACTCCGGACACCGTGCCATCCAACCGGAAGGTCGCGGCATTCTTCGATGTCGTCTGATACGTGTACTTGCCGTTGCCGATGTTGGTGAAGCTGCTCAACACCAGATCGGAGTAACCCGTTGCCGTGCCGGTGACCGTGAAGTCCGAGGCGACCAAGTCGTCTATCGGGTTCTTCAAGGTATCCTGCACCGTCACGGTGACGGTCACATTCGTCCCGGCGGTCTGCGTCGTCGGCGCCACTTCGAGGGTGGAGTTAGTCGCAGAGATGCTGCCATGGGTGAACGTGACGTTGGTCGGCGAGTTCTTGATGTTCACGCCACCGATCATCGCGGTCACAGCCACTGTCTCGGCCTTGTCGTCAGTCAAGGTCATCGTGCAGGTGCCCGAACTGTTGGTCACACAGGGACCGCCGGCCAACTGGCCAGAACCGTTCGCCGTCACATTGACGGCCTGGTTGGGCACCAAGTTGTCCTTGCTGTCACGTGCGGTCACCGTGATGGTCGCGGTACCGGCGGTGCCACCGCCCACCGCCACGCTCAGCGGCGACACCGACAACTCGGAATGCGTGGAATCCGCGTTGCCAGACGTGAAGGTGATCTTGGCCGGCGAACCCGTGATCGGTGTTTGTGTGCCAGACACGAGAATCGTGGCGGTCACATTGACATCCTGCGCGGTGCTGTCGGTGACGGTGAACGTGCAGGTCCCATAGTTGGGATCGGTAGCCGTGCCGTTCGTGACGCAGGTGCTCAGCAGCGGGCTGCGCACCGAATCGCCATCGGACGACACCGTCACGGTCACCGGACCGGTCTTGTTGCCGTACATGTCCTTCGTCGTGATCGTCGCCGTCACCACATCGCCAACCGTCGCCGCGTTGGTGCTCAGCACCAGCGTCGACTGGGTCGCGTCAGCGGAGCCGGGCGTGAAGTTGATGTTGGTCATCGGTGAACCGTTCGGGATCTTGCCACCAACGGTCACGGACGCCGTATGCAGACCCGCCACCCTCGACTGATAGTAGATCGTCGTCGTGCCAGAGCCATCCGTCGGTGACGGAGCCGTCTGGACAGTCAGACCACTATCCGAGCTGGTCGAGGCGACCTGAGCACCCGGAACCGGGTTGCCATACTGGTCGAAGGCCTTGACCGTGGCGATGTCCCTCTGAGCGCCGTCGGCGACAGCGTCATTGGTGGTGATCTTGACGGTCGTGTACTCGTCCGGGGTCACATATGGCTGCGGTGTGCATTCAGTCCCGCAGACGCCATCCGGGCTCCACGTCGCCGACTGGGACGGCGTGATCGAAACACCGTTCAACGATGCTGGTATCGAGAACGTGCCGGCCTTCGTCGAGTAGATCTGCACCGAGCACTTGCCATCGGCACCGGTGGTGCAAGACGACAAGCTGAGCCACTTCGGCCCGGCTGGCGTCACATCGAACGAGACCGTCGCCCCGGCTGCCGGCTGCTTGTACTGATCGTTGATGGTAGCCGTCACGGTGTACGTGCTCGCGAGACTCGTGCCAACCGTCAGAGGACCAGTCGGTGTGATCACATAGCTCGACTGCGTCGGATCGCCATTATTCGGGCCATTGAAGATCAGCGTGATCGGCGAGTCGCCAGCCGTCGCATCCGTCGGCTCGATACCGTCGACCGTCACCTTGGCCAGCATGTTCTGGCCGCCAGTGGTGGACGTGTACCAGATGGTCGTCTGGCCAGTAGCGTCCGTCGCGGCGATGGCGTTGGCGCCGGTCGCTGGTTGCGTCATCAGACGTGAGTCCGTGGTAGACGTGGCGACCACAGCGCCCGTCACCGGGTTGCCGTCCTTGTCGTAGACGTTCACCGTCGCGATATCACGCGAGGTGCCATCGTTCGGCTTGCCATTGGTTGTCACCTTGACACCCGTGATGTTCGTGACACCGGGTGTTGGCGTGCAAGTGGTCGGCACGCAAGACGGGCCAGCCGTGAACACTGCCGACACAGGCGAACCCTGAATAGCCGTCGCCACGTTCGCCGAATTCGGGATCGTCGCACCGACCGAGTACGTGCCCGCCTTCGTCGTCGTCACCGACACCTGGCAGGTGCCATCGGCCACAGTCGTACACGTCGTGACAGCCGTACCGCCCGAGCCAGTCATCGTCAAGTTCGCCGGCACCGAGAACGTCACAACCACACCGGAAACCGGCTGATCGGAAGTGTCGTGCACTGCCGCCTTCACTGTGAACGTCGACCGGACCTGCTGCGAGGTCGTCGGGCTGATCGACAATGTCGAGTGCGCCGGATCGCCCAAGCCGGTGGCGAAGGTCATCGTCACAGGTGAACCCGTCGGCTCAGTCGAGTTGATGGTCACGTGCGCCATCGCGTCACCGGCGGTGCGCGATGAGTACGTCAGCGTGGCTGTGCCGTCGGAACCCGTTGTCGCGGATCCCTTGACCACGGTCAGAGTAGACGTCATCGCCGTCGTCGCCACATTGGCTCCCGGAACCGGGTTGCCGTACTTATCGTAGACATACGCTGTCGCGATGTTGACCGCGTTACCGTCATCCAGCACGCCGTTGGTGGTCATCTCAACATACGAGGCTTTACCGAGACAGCTGACGAAGCACGGGTCTCCATGGGTGAACTCGACAGACTTCGGTGAACCGCTGATGTCTGTCGTGCCGATCATGGCGTGGATCTGGTAGGTGCCGGCCACTGTCGACGACAGCGTCACGGTGCACTTGCCCAGGTTCGCCCCAGAGGATTCCGTCGTGCAGGTGTCGCCGAACGTCACCCCGGATGGGGTCGACGTGAGCGATACTGTCACGCCGCCGACGGGGTTGCCGCTGGCGTCGTTGGTCGCCACAGTGGCGGTCATCGTGCTCGTGCCGACATCGGCCGGCGTGCCGACAACCGTCAAAGTCGACTTAGTCGGATCGACATTGCCCGGAACGTACGTCAGGGTCTGCGTGGCTGTCAGCGATGGCGATGAACCGTCGATCTGACCCGTCACCTGATACTGACCAGCCATGAGCGTGGTGAAGCTGACCGTTGTGGTGCCATCCGTACCGGTGGTGCCATTGCGGCGAGCCGGCGTCAACTGCCCGGCCAGCGAACCGCCGGTCGTGTCGTTCACAACCACCGTCGCATTGTTCACCGGGTTGCCGTAAGTGTCGTAGGCCCAAGCCTTGACCACGTCAGTCGCTGTACCGTTGGCCACCGCGTTGTCATTTTCAACCGTGAACCTGGTCAGGTTGTCCTTGTTCTCGGGCGTCGGCGTGCAGTTGGTCACGCACACGTCGCCAGCCGTGAAGGTCACCGTCGGATTCTGCATCAGGTGGACACCAGAAACGGTGCCGTCTAGCATGAACGTGCCCATGTCCTTTGACGTGGTCTGATACGTGTACTGGCCGTTGCCGATGTTGGTGAAGCTGCTCAGCACCAGATCCGGCAGGCCAGTGGCCTTGCCAGTCACGGTGAAGTCCGCGGCAGCCAGATCGTCGATCGGGTTCTTCAAGGCATCTTGCACCGTCACAGTGACGGTGACATTCGTCCCGGCGGTCTGCGTCTGCGGCGCCACCGCGAGGGTGGAGTTGGCTGCTGACGGGCTGCCGTGGGTGAAGGTGACGTTGGCTGGCGCGTTCTTGATATTCACGCCGCCGATGGTCGCCCCCACAGTCACTGTCTCAGCCTTGCTATCCGTCAAGGTCATCGTGCACGTGCCAGAGCTATTGGTGACGCACGGGCCGCCGGCCAACTGGCCAGAACCACCCACCGTCACGTTGACGGCCTGGTTGGCAACCAAATTGTCCTTGCTATCACGCGCGGTCACCGTGATAGTCGCGGTACCAGCGCTACCACCACCGGCCGGCAGGCTTGTCGGCGACACCGACAAGTCGGAGTGCGTCGCATCGGCGCTGCCCGAGGTGAAGGTGACCTTGGCTGGTGAACCGTTGATCGGAGTATCCGTACCGGACACGCTAATCATCGCCGTCACATTCACGTCTTGCGCCGTGTCGTCGCTCACGGTGAACGTGCAGGTCCCGTAGTTCGGGTCGGTTTCCGTGCCGTTGGTCGTGCACGTCGTCCCACCAAGCGACCTGGTCGAGGCGCCATCCGAAGACACCGTCACGGTGACCGGACCGGTCTTGTTGCCGAACATATCCTTGGTCGTGATCGTCGCTGTCACAGCGTCGCCTACCGATGCCGTGGACGTGCTGAGAACCAGCGTGGATTGCGTGGCGCTCGCCGGACCCGGATTGAAGTTCACCGTCACCGGGGACTTCGTCGGCACCTTGCCGTCAACCCGCACATCGGCGGTGTGAGCGCCAGCCACTGTCGAGGCGTACCAGATGGTCGTCACGCCAGCGATATCGGTGCCAGTCACGTTCGATTGGATCGTCAGCTTCGGGTCAGCGGTCGCTGTCGAAGTCACCAGCGCGCCCTGGACCGGGTTGCCAAACTGATCGAAGGCATACAGCGTCACGATATCCTGCGCGCTGCCGTCGGCCAAGGCGTTGTCGGTGGTCACCTCGACGCGCGTCCGCAAGCTGGGCGACTGACTCGGATCGACTGGCGTGCAATCCGCCGCGCAAACGACGTCAGACTTCCACACCGCAGACTTAGCCGTGCCGATTGGCTTGGCATTCACGTTCGCTGTCACCGCGAACGAACTTGCCTTCGTCGAATACACATACACCGAGCACTTGCCGTCGGCGCCCGTCTGGCATGACGTCTGGCCGCCGGTCCAAACCGGGCCATTCGGCGAGATATCGAATGTTGCCGTCGCATTCGCCACCGGTTTGTCGAACGCGTCGTTGATCGTCGCCGTCACCTGATAGGTGTTGACGTTGGACGTGCCAACGATCAACGGCGTGGCTGTGCCGGTGACCATCGGCGTGATCGTGAAGCTCGAGTGATCCGCATCGCCGATACCCTGGCCAAACACCAGCGTGATCGGCGAAGAACCAGCAGTCGGATCCTTAGGCTCAATGCCACCGACTGTCACCGTCGCGGTATGCGCGGTCGCGGATGTCGAGGTGTACGAGATCGTCGTCTCACCGCTGGCATTCGTCGGGTTGATAGTCGTCTGAATCTTCAGCGTCGAATCAGAGGTGGTCGATGCCACCACGGCGTTGGGAACCGGGTTGCCATGCTTGTCATAGGCCTGCACGGTCGCGACATCCACCGACGTGCCATCGTTGGGCACGCCATTGGTGGTGACCCGCACGTTCGTGATGTTCTTGACGCCCGGATCAGGCGTGCAAGACAGCGGCACGCAGACCGGCCCGGCCGTGAACTCCGCTGACACCGGCGAACCATTGATGTCCGTCGGCTGACTGGCTGAATTCATGATCTTGGCGCTGATGGCATATGTGCCCACCAGCTGGGCTGTCACCGTCACCTGGCAGACGCCAGTCGAAGTCGTCGTGCACGTCGTGCCGGCGATACCGCCGGACAGCATCGTCAGACCAGACGCCGGGCCAAACGTCACGACCACACCGGAAACCGGCTGATCGGAGGCGTCGTGCACGGTTGCCGTCAAGGTGAACGTCGAATCGACCTGCTGCGAGGTCGTCGGACTGATCGTCACCGACGAATGTGCCGGGTCGCCCTGGCCGGCCGCGAAGTTCATCGTCACCGGGGAGCCAGTCGGAGCTGTGCCATTGATGGCCACGTTAGCTGAAGCCGCGCCAGCAGTCCGCGACGAGTACGTCAACTTGAATGTGCCATCGCCACCGGTCGTGCCAGAAGCGACCACCGGTGTCAACGTCGAGGTGATCACCGTGGTCGACACGGTGGCACCCGGAACCGCGTTGCCATACATGTCATAGGCATAGACCGTCACCTCATCGGTGGCCGTCCCATTATCCAGCGCGCCATCGAGTGTCACCTTCGCGTGCGTCACATTGTTCGGATCGACCGGCGAGCAACCGGTGAAGCAAATCTGACCCGGCGTGAACGTCACGCGGGCCGGTGAACCGCTGATGTCAGCGGAACCCAACAGGGCGTGGACGTCGTACTGGCCAGCCAGCTTGGAGGTGAACGTCACGTCGCACATGCCGAAGTTCGCGCCTGAGGCGGCCGTCGTGCATGACGTCGAGAATGTCACGTTCGGATCGGATGTCAGGTTGATGGCCACGCCACCGACCAGCGAGCCATTGGCGTCCCTGGTCTCGACGTGCGCCGTCAGTTGCGAGCCAGCCGTGGTGCTGCTCGGGTTGACAGTCAAGGTCGACGTAGTCCTGCTCACATCGCCGGGCACGAAGTTCAACAAGATGACCTTAGTGGCCGGAGGCTCCAGCGTGTTGATCGAACCATTGGCCTGATATTGGCCGGCTGCCGTCGTCCGGAAAGTCACCTTCGCGGTGCCATCCGTGCCTGTCGTGCCCAAACCTGTCGCTGGCGTCAACTTACCGGCCAATGTGCCAGTCGTCGTGTCGACGATGCTCACTGTGGCATTTGGCACGGCGTTGCCATACGTGTCGAAAGCGTAGGCAGTGACCGTGTCGGTGTTCACCCCGTCGGCCACCGCATAGTCAGGGCCAACCACAAACCGGGTGGTCAACGCCGGATCGGTGTTGACGCAACCAGTCACGCAGACGTCGCCAGCGTTGAACTGGGTCGTCGGGTTCTGGGTCAGGTGAACACCGTCCACCGTCGCATCGAACGTGAACAACCCAACCTTGTATGACGTCGTCTGATAGGTGTAGATGCCGTTGCCAGTGTCGGTCCAGGAGCCCAGAACCAGATCGGGCAGGCCAGCCGACTTGCCGGTGACATTGAACTTGTCGGCAGTCAGGCCGGTCACCGCGTTGTTGTTGTCATCGCGGGCCGTGATCGTCACGGTCACCGGCGAACCGGCCTTCTGGCTCGACAGGGACACTGCCAAAGTCGAGTTCTTCGCCGAGATCGCACCGTGTCCGAACAGGATCGTCTGCGGCGAGTTCTTCACCTCGGTGGTGCCGATGCTCGCATGTACGTCGGCATACTCTGCCGTGCCATCCGTCACCGTCTTCGAGCAGGTGCCAAAATCGGGACTCGCCGAATCGGAGATCGTTGTGCAAGTCGTGGTCGCCGAACCGCCGACCGTGGCTGATGTCGTCGAGGCCGGAGGTGTGCCCGTCACGCTCAGCGTGACAGTGGCGTTCGGGACGAGGTTGCCGTACTGGTCCAGGACGGTCACCTTCGCCGTCACATTGCCACCTATCTGCATGAAGGTGTTATCGACGGACAACGTCGAACTGGTGGCCACCGGTGGACCGGCAATGAAGGTCAGCGTCAAAGGCGAACCAGTCTGGTTCAATTCCTGGGAACCGATCTGGGCCTTCACCGAATAGGCGCCAGCCTTCGTCGTAGTCGCGTTCACCGTGCAGTTGCCGGTGCTGTCAGTGGTACAACTCAAGGCAGCCAGATGCAGGTCGCTGCTGACCGTCGAGAACTGGAACGTCACACCAGACACCTTGTTGCCAGCCTTGTCGCGGGCCCGGGCCGTGATCTGATCGGTCTGCGTGCCGTCAGCCACCTGGTTGTCCTTCGTCACCGAAACGCCGGTCGTCTCGACGCCGGGATCCGGGTCGCAACCAGCTTCTTTGATACAGACGTCATCCGGCCCGAACGGGATTGCAGACGGGCTCTTGGCAATCGTACTGCTGTAGATCGTCGCCGAAGCCGTGTAGTCAGGCGAATCCTGCGTCGCTGTGAACGTCACCGTGTAGGTGCCGTCATTGTTGTTCTTGTAATTCGCGATTGCCACCTGCGAGTCGGCAGTGAAGCCGACTGCAGTCGCCGGCAAATTGGCCACCGGGTTGCCGTACTGGTCGGCGGCTTTCAACGTGCCGGTCCAGGAGTCGGAGCCGTTAGCAACCGCCATGGTCTTACCGGAAGACGGATTTGTCAAAGCGACTGAGAAGTTCGTCGCCGGGCAGGTCACCGGTGTCGTGCACACGTTGTCCGGATTCCACACGACTGTGGCCGGCGAGTTTGTCACCTCTTCCATCGCGGCGGTATAGGCGTGGATCTTGAATGAACCAGCCTCGGTTGACGTAACAGTCACACTGCACTGGCCTCGGCCAACGCCTGATGTCACCGACGTCGTGCAAGTGTTCGAAGACAAAACCGTCTTGGACGGATCGACTGGGTCGCCGTTCGCCTTCGTCACAGTGAAGGTCATCTGCACGCCCGGCACCGGGTTGTCATTGGCATCCATGGCCATCGCCGTCGCTGTGTAGGTGTTGGCCGCGGCCGTGCCGACCGTCAGAGGTCCGGCTGGCATCACGGTCAACGTCGAGTTGCCAGCGTCAACCGTGCTCGGGTCGAAGGGGATCGGCACTGGGCTCGGCGCCACAGTGCTGCCGTTCACCTTGGCGGTCGCCGTGTACGTGTCCGAAGCCGTCCGCGAGGTGAACGTCATGGTGTACGTGCCGTCGTTGTTGTTTGTGAAGCCCGAGATCGTGATCGCCGGGTCTACAGTGATCACGATGGCGGTGGACGTCAGGTTCTTGATCGCATTGCCATACTGGTCATGTGCGGTCAGTGTGCCGGTCCAGGAATCAGTGCCATTGGCCAGCGGAGTAGTCTTGCCAGGTCCTGGCGTAGTCAACGCCACCGCGAACTTCGTGTCCGTGCAACTGGCGTCCGTGCAGATGGGGCCCGGGTTCCACGTGAGCGTCGCCGGCGAATTGTTGATGTCGGTCGGATTGCCGGAAATCGCGTCAGTCACCGTCGCGTGCAGCTTGAACGAACCGTCCTCGGTTGAGGTGATGGTGATGGAGCACTTGCCCAAGTCGGCTGCAGCAGCCGAAGTCGTGCATGACGAGGCAGACAAAACCGTCTTGGCCGGATCGACGGGCGAGCCGTCATCGTGCGTGATCGTGAAAGAAACCGTCGTGTTCGGCACCGGGTTGGTGTCGTCATCCCTGGCTATCACAGACGCGGTGTAAGTGTTGGCGGTACCCGTCCCAACCGTCAAAGGACCGGTCGGGGTCACCGTCAGGTCCGAATGGGTGGCGACGACAGCCGACGGCCCGAAGGCGATCGGCTGAGGCGAATTGCTCACCGGCACCTGAGAACCGCTGACAGAAACCGTGGCGGCGATATTGGTCGTCTCGACCTTAGTGTCGGTAACCTGAACCGAGCACGTGCCTTGGTCGTCCGTCTCGCAGGTGGAGCCATTGGGGAAGGTGGCCGTAGAACCGGTGGCCGTGAACGTCACGGTGGCACCTGGTAGCAAAGCGCCGTTGATGTCCTTCACCGTTACCGTCGCGTCAACCAAGGCTTTGATCGTGGCCGTCGGCGGAACCGACAGGGTGGACGCCTTGGGATCGGGCGCTGCGGAGAACGTCACCAAGACCGTCAGGTCGTCGCCCAGTTGTGGCGTGAACGAGAATGTCGTGTTGCGTCCTGAGGTGGTCAGCGCAGACAGGCTAGCCGACGTCACCGTGGCACCGGTTTCGGTGTCCAGCAGTGTGACCTTGCTGACGCTCCAGGTGTCGTCCGGCACGGTCGCGGTGATGGTCTGCCGTGCGCCAGAGGCAGAAGCCTTGGCATTTCCGACGACCATTGCAGGGCCGGTCGGCTTCAGCGACTGGCCATCGACAGTGAACGGAGTGGCGGGCGTGCCCGAAGCGGTGTTGGCCGCGACGCGGTAAACAGCGTCCGCGATGTTGAAGGTGTAGTCCTCGATCTCACCGGGCGTGGCCCAGCTTTGCGTGGTCGATGTCGAGCCAACTTGGGCTTGGTAGTCGCGGGCCGTGTTCGTCGGTCCGGCGACTGATGTGTTGGACACCTGGACGCGCATCTGCGCCGCCGGGCTGCCGGTCACGGCCTGGCCAGTCGGCACCATCTGGAAGGTGCCGGTGGCGGTCCCGCCCGTGAGTGTTGGACTCCATGCCACCGGATTAGTCCAAGTGGTCGTGCCGGTGGTGCCCCAGCCATTGACCTGCGTCAAGGAACTCATACCAGAGCCACCCACTGTGGCTTGCAGCGTGTACGGCCGGGAAGCTGCCAGGATTGTGCCTTGCAGCGGGATCGTCGTGCCGCTGATGCTCACGCCGTCATCGGTGGTGTTGTGGGCGGTGCCATTGGTGGCCGGGGTGCTGTACTTCTGGCCATTCTCGGTGCCCAGATACAGGTCAGTCGCCGGGTTGGCGCCATTGATGTGCGCCGGGGCGAAGGGGGACGTCGTGAAGCTGGCCGGTCCGGCCGGGGCGTCGCCCGTCGAACCCGTGTAGCTGATACCGAAGTCGGCGTCGGCCACCTCTTGGTCAGTGGTCAAGGAGACCTGGGAATAGATCGCCATATCGCCCGGCTGCGTCGTCTGATCGCTACCGAAGCTCGGGTTCGCCGGCAACGCCGGATCAGGAGAGGGCATCGGGTGGGCGCCGTAGCAGGTGCCACCAGCTGGCGTCCAAATGCCACCCGGAACATTTCCGCAGATCGCGGTGACCGAGTTGGCGGCGGTGCTGCCGTCCGCCCAGGTTTGCACGGCGTTCATACCGTTGACGTTCGGCTGCACCACCCGGATGATGTAGTCGCCGAAGCCGCCGACCAAGAACGAGTACGTGCCCTTGGTGCCGGTCAACTGAGTGCCTTGCAGCGTGTATTGCCCGGTCGAGTCTTTGGAGTAAATTGCGACTGTCTGGCCCGGCACACCGGCGGCGGTCGCTTTGTTTATCGTCCCTGAATTATTCGCGTCGTTGTAGACCGTGCCTTCAACGACGGTGGCCGACTGGCCAGAGGCCATGTCCTTGACAGTGGCTGGGTTCGTGACAACGCTCGCGTTCGTGCCGCCCACCGCGTAGATCGAACCAGACATCAAGTTGATCTGCATCAGGGAGTTGCCACTGCCGCCCACCGCGTACAGGAAGCCCTGATAGAAGGCCATGCCCCAAGTGTTGTTGCCGTTCTGGAAGGCGGTCACTATCGAGGGCGATCCGGCGGGCACGTTGAAGGGCATGACCAGGTTGTACGTCCAGGCGCCACCCGGATCGTTGACTGGGTCGTTCGGGACGATGCGGACCAACCACTCGCGTGTGGCCGCGGGGAGATTCCAGGACGGCGCCGCCTGCGTCGATTCGACCACCACGTAGGCGTTGCCGTTGGCGTCCAGCGCCATGTCGGAGGACACGTAACCGTTGGCGCCGCTCGTTACTGCCGTACCGAAGATGTTGTCATCGCCGGTGGCGGGCTGGATCACGCCGGAGAAGTTGTAGGCACCGGTCTGCGGGTCGAAAATCATCATGGCAAAGGCGCCATTGATAGCGCAGCCCTCGCCACCGGTGAAGTAGATCTGGCCCGTCTTCTGGAAAGCCTCGCCACCAGACCAGTAGTTGTACACCTGGCCATTAGTCCGCACCGTGTTGAAGGCGGTCTGGTTCGGGTCGCCAGCAGCAGGTGTGTAGTTCGGGTTTGGCACCTGCATGAACGTGCCATTCGAGGTGGTGGCGCCACCCGGGAACCGCACCAGGGTCGTGGTGTTCGTCGCCGGCGCGGTGCCCTTGTTCTGGGCCGCCGACGCATTGGTCGTCGAATCCCAGGCCCAGAAGTAGGCATAGCCCTGGTCACGGCTCGGGTCGCCATACGGGTTGGAGTCGACGGCCATCGTCGACGTCGTCTTCCCGATCAGGTTCCCAGCGTTGGTGCCGATCGTGGTTCCAACGCCGCTCACTGGCAAGTCGCCGTTAGTGGCGTAGTAACCGGCAGCGATGTTCGTCGACCAGTACAGCGTCTGATCATCCAGTGGCGCGAACGGCTGGTTGTTGTTCAGCTGGATCGGAGTCGTCACCCCCGCAGCGGTCGTGTACGGACGCCACGAGCCCTGCGGATCGGTGTAGATGCCCTGCAGCGAGTAACCACCCGCCGCATGGGCCAGACCGTCGCCATTCAGCAGGCCAAGGCCCACACCCGTCACCGTCATCACAGTGGCTGAGATGATGGTCACGGGCTTGAAAAACTTCGGCATCCGGGTACGCTGGCCACCAGATCCCGCGTGCCCGGATAAATCATGACTTGATGCAGTCGCAGACGTGCGCGACATTACACTTTGAATAGACACCGTAATTCCCCTATCGGCTATTCACAGACTAACAGATGGTTAGTACCGTAACTCATTAATGCTTTTCACGCAAACTTTGCACCGCTGGTAGAGACATGCGGTTTCAGCGGCGCCAACCACCCCGCCAGAAGCAACGATAGTACCGCCGGCACGAGGATGACCAACAGAGCCCCCCGGAATCCGAGATGATCGGCCAGCTTACCCAACAGCGCAGGACCGCCGAGGAAGGCCAGATAAGCGAGCGTCGAGACCACAGCCGTGCGCCGGGCAGCCAGCAGCGGATCGTCGCTCGCCGCGCTGATTCCCACTGGGAAACCGAGCGCCGCCCCGAGGCCCCAAACCGCGGCTCCCGGCACCACGAACCACAGCGAAGGGCCTAGTCCAAAGGCTAATAGGCCAATAATTGCGCACACTGCGCACCACCGCAGAGTGGCCACCCGTCCCCAACTGTCGATCAGCCGTGTGCCCAGTATCCGCATCAAGGTCATAGCTGCCAGGAACACGCCCAAGCAGGCGATACCAGTGGTCTCCGGGGTGGCGAAGCTCTGCACGACCCCTGAGGCGATCCAGTCGTTCGCGCTGCCCTCCGTCAGCGACACAGAAAGCATGACCACGCCGATTAGCAGTGTTCTTGGCTCAAGCCAAGCCGATCGTACTGGGGGCGCTGGATGTTCAACTATTTCAGCTGTCGGCTGAACTGTGTCAGATGGCTTCAACAGTATGAATGTACTAGTCCAGACCACAATCAACCCTAGGCCAGCAGCAACGCCGACATGCGTCAATAAATCCGTCCCCAAGTGTGAAAAAATCCAACCGATACCAGCCCCCACCAGCGTCGCCAGCGAGAAGGCCGCATGGAACTGAGGCATGATAGACCGCCCCATCGCCTGCTCCACTTTGGTGCCGGCCAGGTTCTGGGCGACGTCCCACGATCCGTTGCCAGCGCCCGTGAATACTAGAGGTATCGCGACGGCATAGGCCCACCCGCGGCTGGCGAAGATGGCGACGACGACCAGCGCGCACCAGGCCACCGTCGAACAAACCCGGATGACCACGATGTCGCCGAACCTCTCAATGAGCCGACCCATGAACGGCATGGACAGGACTGAGCCAAGCGTGTTGGCCACCAGCAACAGCCCCATGCCGCCGGGGCTGACGCCCAGCGACTCGCGCACCAGCACCAAGCGCGAAGCGAACGTGGCCGTCAGCAAGCCGGAGGCCCCGAAGCTGGCCAACACGCCAACGCGTGCCCACATTATCTGGCGCTGACGCGAGCCATTAATCGAAAAGGGCACCCCACCAGCCTACCGAGTCGCCTCCAGCGCTGGAGCAGGGATCCGTTTGGTTGTCTATGCCATACTTGACGGTATGCCGCGTCCGATGCCAATCGACCCCAAGCTGGGGATCAACGCGCGAATGGCTTCAATCAGCGCCACTCAAGCCCCGACCAGCCAACCCGGACCGGACGGGCGGCGGGACCTCAAATCGTTGCCCAAAGCACACCTGCACCTGCACTTCACCGGGTCGCTGGACGTCCCCACGCTCATTGAGCTGGCTGACGCCATGGGGCAGAGCCTGCCCGAAGAACTGACGGACGCGCGGGCGTTCACCACCCCCGCCACCACCAAAGGCTGGTTCCGGTTCCAGCGGTTCTATGACATCGCCCGGCACGTCGTCATCGGTGAGGCCGCGATGCGCACCGTCGTGGACACCGCCGCGCGGTTGGACGCCGCCGACGGATCCCGGCGCCTGGAGATCCAGATCGACCCGAACAGCTACGCCCCCGCTGTGGGCGGCATCATCAACGCCTTGGACATCGTGCTGGACGAGGCGGTGACGGCCAGCCGTCGCTATGGCGTGCAGATCGGCGTCATCGTCGCGGCGTCGCGCCTGCGTCACCCCATTGAGGCCCGCACCCTGGCCCGCCTAGCCGCCCGTCAAGCCGGTCAACTGCCAGGCGATGTGGTCGGCTTCGGGCTAAGCAACGACGAGTGGGCTGGTGATACCACCGCCTGGGAGGGCGCCTTCCGCATCGCCCGCAACGCCGGGCTGCCCGGGGTGCCCCACGGCGGCGAGCTGCGCGGCCCCGATCACATCCGCACCGTCGTCGCCGCTCTGCACCCCGCCCGCCTGGGACACGGCGTGCGGTCTGCCGAGGATCTCCGTTTGCTGGACGATCTCGTTGAGCAGGGCATCGCCCTCGAGGTCTGCCCGTCATCCAACGTCAGCCTGAGCGTCTATCAGACACTGGCCGACGTGCCCCTGCGCCAGTTGGTCGACGCCGGTGCCACCGTGGCACTGGGTGCCGACGATCCCCTCTTGTTCATCGACCGTTTGTGCGACCAATATGCCATCGCCCGCGACGTCATGGGTTTCACCGACGAACAACTGGCCGGCCTGGCGCGGTCGTCCATCCGTGCCAGCTTTGCCCCGGATGTGGACAAGGCCCAATGGTTGGCCGAGGTGGACGCCTGGTTGGGCAGTTGACGGATGGCTGGGCTCCAACCGGCTCTGGGGTCGTGGACTTGTACGAGCAGGGCATTGGAGCGAAAGACCGCTGTGCGGCGCGAGGCGCCTTGCCATGCATGGCGCCGAAGACGCACCGGTATTGGAGCGGAACTGAGCAGGAAGCGTGCCGAGCGGTGACCACTGTCTGGACTGTCGATAGGTGATCTAGAATTCCTGACGAGGCACGAGCGCGACGATGAGCGAAGCTCATGCGCCGACTGAAGCGTCCACGCGACACAAGACCACGACCCCAGAGTGTTGACTTGGTACCCGCGATGGTTGGAGCTCCACGAGATGGACTAGTACGGACTAGGACTGCATGTCGACGAATCGGCTGTAGTGTCCCTGGAAGGCGACGGTGATGGTTCTTGTGGGGCCGTTGCGGTGTTTGGCGACGATGAAGTCGGCTTCGCCGGAGCGTTCGGATTTCTCCTTGTACATGTCTTCCCTATATAGGAGTATGACGACGTCGGCGTCTTGTTCCAGCGACCCGGATTCGCGCAGGTCTGACAGTTGGGGACGGCCCTTCGGCGTGGTGCCGTTGTTGTTGCCCTCCTTCTCGGAGCCGCGTGATTCGGGGCCGCGGTTCAACTGTGACAAGGCGACCACCGGGATGTCCAACTCTTTGGCCATCAGTTTCACCTGGCGGGAAAACTCGGACACCTCCAGTTGGCGCGATTCGACCCGCTTGCCGGAGCTCATCAGCTGCATGTAGTCGATGATCACCAGCTTCAAGTCGTGGCTCTGCTTCAGGCGGCGGGCTTTCGACCGGATCTGCATCATCGACAGATTCGGCGAGTCGTCGATGAACAAAGGCGCGTTCGACACGTCGCCGGCCACATGCACTATCCGCTGGTAGTCCTCCTCGGACATGTCACCGGTACGAATATTGTTCAACGGCACCGTCGCCTCCGCTGACAACAAACGCATCACCAGTTCAGTCTTCGTCATCTCAAGGCTGAAGAACGCCGTCGTCATCTGGTTGGTGATCGCCGCCGACCGGGCGATGTCAAGGCCCAACGTCGACTTGCCCACGCCAGGACGGGCCGCCACGATCACCATCTGGCCGGCGTGCAACCCGTTGGTCAGCTTGTCCAGCTCCGCGAACCCCGTCGGCACCCCGTTCAACGAGCCGCCATGGCTCCTGATCGCGTCGATATCGTCAAACGTCGAGTCCATCAACACGCGCAACGACTGATAATCGTCGCTGCCGCCGGCCGCCGACACGTCGTACACAACCTGCTGCGCCTGATCGACGATGTCATGCACATCGCCTTGGCCTTGATAACCCAGCTGGGCGATCCTAAGCGACGCCTCCACCAGGCGGCGCAGCACCGCCTTGTCGCGCACAATCTCCGCATAATACGACGCGTTGGCCGCCACCAACACGTTGCCCACCAGGCCAGCCAGATACGCCGGGCCCCCCACCCTGGCCAACTGGCCACGCCTGTCCAACTCCGCCGCCACCGTGATCGCATCCGCCGGCTCGCCCTTGGTGGCCAACGCCACGATCGCGTCGTAAATCTGCCCATTCGACGGACGGTAGAAATCCCGCGACTCGATCAACTCCACCACATCAGACACCGCGTCCGGACTGGCCAACATGGCGCCCAACACCGACTGCTCCGCCGCCATATCCTGCGGCGGAGTACGCCCGACCGACAAGTCCTGAGCTTCGAACTCGTCAACGAACTCGTCGATCACAGGCAGACTCCTTTCCTCATAGAACTATCAAACACGCCCCCACTGACAAAAATCTGCCTGTCGCGGTGCGATGGCGCGGAACCGGTGAATAGATCCTTGCAGCGACCTACCAACTGGCTCCCGCTCAACATCACAAGGCAACGCTAGCGTCCCTGCCTGGGCCCGCCAAGTGGGCCAGAATCCCCAGCCATCCACAGGCTGTGAATATAGTCGGGGCACCCTGTGGTTAACGCCGTAATACTTGTGGACGACTCGCCGTGCCCCTGTGCAAAAGCCTTCTAGTCAGCCTGCCACAAACTGACAACAAGGTCATTTACGATCGGGTCCCAACAACTTTGCCATATCTCACATGGTGGTCGTTATTATGGACAACGACCGGGACCCAGCCATCGCGAGCCCCCTTGCCCGGCGCATCCCGGCATAGCAGAATGGGGGCATGGAAACCACCTATCGGGTCGACGGCATGAGCTGCATGCACTGCGTCAAACACGTCACGGAAGAGGTCGGCAAGATCCCCGGCGTCACTGTCCTGGATTTGAGCTTGGAAGACGGCGTCCTCACCATCGAATCGGACGAGCCCGTCGACTTCGCCGCAATCGAGGCGGCAGTCGATGAAGCCGGTGACTACACCGTCCATCCCCTCTAGGAACCGCCGCCTGAATGCGGCTGACTGCGGGATATTTCAATCTCGGACTATGAAGAACTTGAAATATCCCCCACTCATGACGTATCTGTCGTCATACCTCAGGCACGGAACATCCCCAATCGGGTATAGTGGCCTTGGCAATATCGCCGCCTTAGCTCAGTCGGTAGAGCGGCTCACTCGTAATGAGCAGGTCAAGAGTTCGATTCTCTTAGGCGGCTCCCAGTTGACAAGGGGAAACGCTATTGCTTGACAGTTTCGCGTAATTACTGCGTAATTGAGCGGTACTTGTGCCCGCCTTTTCCTACCCTTCGCGCCCGTGGTGGCCCGGCAAATGGCCCCTTGATCCTGCAAATTATCGGCCCACTTTTGGCCCACTTTCGACCAACCCAGCGACGGTGAACACTGGCGAAACGGGACAACTAACTGACAACTTTTTGACAAGGGCTCACGGGACAGCAGCAGATGGTTTTGAGCGCGTAACTATCGCTGTACTTCTGTATGACCTTCGTGCTACTTTCGTACAACCCTTGCGTGGCAGTTTCAGGGCGTCAACTGGCACACCTTCGGTCTACTATCGGTCTACTAGTCTGCCACCCTGTGTTGCTCTGGCGGACGAAGTAAGTCGATTGGGTTGACTCCGAGATGCTGGGCTATGCTGCCGACAGTGCGAAGCGTCGCCGACTGTTTGGAGGTCTCAAGGCGCTGCATATACGTGCGGTGGACGCCGACGGTATGGGCTAGCTCTTCTTGGCTCATGTTCCGCGCCATGCGGTAGGCGACGAGGTTCGCCGCAAACGTTCGCTCAAGGTCACTATCCATTATGTAACCAAGACTTCCGTGGCGTAGCCTAAAGGTCTACACACCATAGTGTGCAGTTTGTAGGATCAGCGTGGCAGGAAGGATCAACGATGGGGCTACTGGACAAGATTGAGGAACAGCAAGGCAAGATGAGGACGGCGCGTGATTCCGTGCAGGACCGGGCGAAGGCGACGGGATTCGGTGAGAAGTTGCAGGCGTGGGCCGACCAAGAGCAGGCGAAGGCTGACGCAGGACATGCTGCGATGGCGGCGCGAGCATCAGCCGCGTTCGAGTCTGTTGCCTATAGGGCCGGGACGCTCACGGTGAACCGCAAGTCATATCCGATGGTGGACTGCACGATGCGGGTTGAGCAGGGTGCAGACGTGCGGACGCGTGGCTGGACTGTGACAACCGGCATGATCGGGTCTGGCAAGTTGAAGGGCCACATGAGGCTGATAGTCACAACACCGGACGGTGACCAGATGGTGGAGTTCAAGGCTGACAAGGCAGGCAAGGCAGAGGACTTCGTGTCGAAGTTCACCAAGACGGTGAACTGGCTGAAGGGATAAACCGGCTTCGCGCCATTACCTCCTAAGTTTGCTGGTCGCCCGACAACCGCTCTCTTTCGTCCCACTGTTCCAACGCCTTCATGGCGGCGAGAATCGCGTCATTGCCGGTTAGTTGAGGCGCTTGCTGCTCTGGCGCTGGCCAGCCGCCAGGGGGCGCGTTCAATCCGAGATAGGTTGCACGACGATCCATGATTTTCAGCACAGCGTCAACCGCCTTTGGATCACCGCGCAATGCTTGATCCCAGACGGCTTGCTGTAGTGCGTCCAGGCGCGATAGCTCCAGCGCCAGAAACTCCAACGCGGGCTGTTCAATTACACTCCGAAGTGCCTTGCGGACGGCCTTGTATGCGCCGCCCCGGCCGCTGTAGCCAAGCTTGACGGCGATCTCGTCGAATGTGCAACCGCTCCGGCGTAGCTCTATGGCCCGGCGTTGCCGCTCGCGTGTCTCGATGCACTGAATGTCTGTTTTCATGGTGATGTTTCCTCGCTTTGCGTTTCCCGTCCGCGCACTCTTCCAAGTGTGCGGCCTCGTAACAAGTGGCTCATCTAGTGCTCCTACCGTCCTCCTAACAAGTGGTCTACAGGTTGTGGACTCTGGAAGTCCGCACAGTGTAGACACGTAACGTCTAGAAGGTATGGACTCTCAATGTCTACCAGGTGTAGACATCTACAGCCTGTAGACCGACTCACCATATCGGCGTCGATGGACTGGCCTCCGGTTCGCTGTCGTCCGGGTTGATGTTCACGACGTAGACGGTTCGGCGGCCGGGGTTTGGGCATGGTGTCACCGCGCCAGCTTCGGCAAGCTCTCTCAGGTAGCGGTAGGTCACGGCTCTGCCACGACCGGTAAAGACCAGCATTTGATCTTCTCCTCCAAACCATTGGCGAGGGGGTCGTCCGCCGTCGCCGTCATCGTCAAGTGACTGATTCGCCATACCAACTAGTAAACGAAAAGCGCCATGCGAGAGACTGGGCCATTGAGTGAACGTTAGCTTCACGTTATGCGCCCCCATCGTCACCACCAGCCGCAAACGTGGCGTGTCCCTTGTCTGTGAGCTGCCAGCGGTAGGCGGCGTGGCCGGTGGCGGTAATGCCGCCACGGTCGGCACGCTCGACAAGCCCGGCGCGTTCCATCTCAGATAGCGCGGTGTTGAGCCTCTGGGGCGTCCACCGGCCGCCAGCGGCGATAATCCGGGCGGTGTTCTCTTCAGCCGTCAGCGGGCCACCTGCGGCCGAGAGCGAGGCTCCCACGGGCTGCCAACTGGTGCGCACCCTGGCGGCCGACGGGGCGGCCTCTGCGCTGGTGTCTGGGCCACCTTTGCGGGCACGTGTCCATCGCGGTGGCGTCCATGTGAAAAGGTCGTCACCCTGTAAGCTTGACGGTGTCATCTGATGCACCCCGGCTTTGTGCTCGGGGCGTTTCGGCGTCTTGGACATGGCTCACCTCAGCGCTTCCAATGAGGAGGCACTGACGAGCCAGCAGCGGCCGACTCGCTTTGCCTTAAGCGTTCCGTCCGCAATGCGGCGATGGATAGTCTTTGGTGAGAGTCCGAGTTTTCGCGCCGCTTCCACCACTGGGTAGGTAATCCGGTCGCTTTGGTTTGCCACTAGTTGCGTGGTCATCTTGATGCCCCCTTTAGGCATAACAAGTATGACCTGGGCAACTACTCAGGACGATGCACACATTACCATGTTGGCCGCTAGCGCAAGCTATTGACGCGTTGCGCGTGGCGGCCGAGTTGAAAGACCGTCCTGTAGAAACTTCAACTCCAGGCCGTAAAGGCTGATCTTTGTGGACTCGTCGATGGCCTTGGCGAGGTTGTCGCGGGTGATTCGCACATCCACAGGGCAGACCGGGCACTTGAAGTAATGCTCGAAAGGCTCAGACGTGCCGCCGTATGCCGCTACTTGACGACCAGCGTAGGCATCGTGAGGCACTACGCCTACATCGGTGTAAGTGGCGCTGTCGCCGATGTCGCCCTTGTGGGGCGGAGTGTACATCTCGTCCTCTGTCGTCGGAAAGACGAGGCTGACTCGGACGCCCTCGCTCACCTGTGGCCCGCCGTCGACGGTGTGCGCCCAGAGCATGAGCACCGGCGGCCCATACTCAGGCACCGCGCCATGAGCACAGTAGATGAAGACGTGCTGGTTGTCATTCCAGCCCAGTTTCTTTGCCCAGCGTCTGTGTTCTGCAAGGTAGGCGTCGGCGTCGGCGGTTGTCTTGACAGCGGCGCGTTGCTCCCACAGGCGCTGCTCAACAATCTCGGAAAAGGTTGGTGCCTGGTGGTACTCGGTCACGTTGCCAAACTCATCGAACTGGTAACTACCGTCCGCAAGCGTGCTGGTGATCTCGTCCAGCCAATCTCCGGGCACAGTACCGCCGATGTAACGGATAACGCACCCATCTTTCATTTGGAACACGTCGCCAGTCATTGCGCCAGCCTTCCAGTTTCGATGATGGCCGATAGGTTGTCCACGACCTCCGACAAGTGATCTTTGGCTACCTCTTGGTAGCGCATTGCCATGGCGGGGGTTGTGTGACCAGCGCGGCGCTGTAACTCGGCAAGTGAACCGCCAGCCAAAGCAAAGTACGTTAGCCCGGTGTGCCTAAGGTCGTGAAATACAAACGACTGCGAGACGCCGGCCGCCCCACACGCCTTGCGGAATGCCCTCATCCACGCCACAGACGCAACCGGCCGCCCGTCTGGGCGCTGGAACAGTAACGGGTTGCCTAGTGCGGCGTAAGTGGCGATGTGGGCTTTCACGTCGGGCATGATGGCGGCCGGAATGCTCACCACGCGACGGCCGGCGTCGGTCTTGGGTGCGGTGCTCTCGATGATGCCGTCGTGCTCGATGGCGGCGTGTGAGACGCTGACAGTGCCGCCCTGTAGGTCGATGTCGGCGCGGCGTAGGTCTCGCACCTCGCCAGAGCGCAGAGCGCACCACGCGCCCAGCAGCACGCCCAGATGCCAGCGCGGGGGCATCTCGTCGGCGACGGCCAAGACTTGCGCCGGGGTCAACGGGTCGATGCTGCGACGGTTCGACGGCTTGCCTGCACCCTTGATTCTGGTGCATGGGTTGGTGTCGATTAGCCCGGCATCTTTGGCGGCGTTCATCATTGCACGCAAAGTGCCATACGCCTTGCTACAGGCGGTGGGGTGCGCTTTGACGTCAAGGCCGTGCCACCATTCCAGCACCTTTTTCCGGTCGATCTTCGCCAGCGGCAATGATCCAAGGGCTGGCAAGATACGAAGCCGCAACGATTGGCGATAGTCCACCAAAGACAACGGCCTGAGGTCAGTGCGGTCTAGCCATTGGTCAACCCACGCGGCCAGCGTGACAGACTGGCGTTTGGCGGCGGCGCGGCGGTCTGCCGGTGACGTCCAGTTGGCGAGGTCGTCCACCAGTCGGCGCTCGTCGCGTAGCCATGCCCGCGCCGCGTCTTTCGTCGCGTAGCTACAGCCGGGGGTGTGGCGCTGGTGGTCTGGGCCGATGTAGGCGGCACGCCATGCGCCAGACGCCAGACGTGAGACTTGCCCCCAGGTTTCGGCGTTGCGTTGCTTGCCTTGGCGTCCACGCTTGGCGGGCTTGACGTCGGCCGCCGTTGTCGGTGCTTCTACTGTTGCGGTGCTCATGTGTTCCTCTGGTGGCGTCTAATTACGCGCCGCGTAATTGCCGCGTAATTAGATTGTCCTTTTCTGTCCTCTACTGTACCATATAGACGCACGCAATACCTAGTCAGAGAGCTATTGAGCGTAGCCATATTTCACGCAAGATTAGAGTTCGATTCTCTTAGGCGGCTCCAGCTCGGTTTATCGGCCTGATCGCCAGCGCCATGCCGGCGGCGGCCAATGCCCCCAGCCCGCAAATGGCAAAGATCCAGCGATAGGCGGCTAGGGTCGGCACACTTACTGGGCCGACGGTCATGACCAGACTGGCCAGGATCGTGCCGCACAGCGCGGACACCAGCGTGATGCCCAGTGAGCGGAACAACGCGTTCAGCGAGTTGGCGGCAGCGTTTTGCAGCACAGGCGCCGACGCATTGATGATCGCGGGCAACGCGGCGAAACAGAAGCCGACGCCCAGGCCGATCACCGCGGTGCCAATCGTCACCCAACCCAAACCCGAGATGAGCACGATGCGCATGACCCAACCGATGGCAACGAGCACGCTGCCAACAGTCAGCGTCAGCCGGGAACCGACGCGCTTGATCAGCACGCTGGCAATGGGGGACGCCACCAACATTGCCAAACCGGCAGGCAGCATGGTCAGACCTGCCACTGCCACCGAGGCTCCGAAACCGTAGCCCGTCTGGGTTGGGGCTTGGACGTACGAAGAGGTGCCGAGGATCGAACCGAACATCGAAAACCCGATAAACACGGACGCCAGATCGGCCAGCAAAACTGGGCGAAGACGCAAGGTGGTCAGATCGATCAGGGGTTGCTCGGCATGCCGCTCCACATGCCCGAACACGACGAACAGTACCGCCGCACATACCAGCAAACCGATGGTCAGCGGATTGGTCCAGCCCCATACACCTGCCTCCGACAAGGGAACGAGCAATGCCAATAGCGCGACCGCCAGCAGGAACGAACCAGCCAGATCGAGCCGTCCGGCAGTGCGGTGCGGCGATTCCGGCACGCCGAAGAGCACCCCGGCGAAGGCGACAGCAGCTGCACCGGAAGCGATCCAGAACAGTGCGTGATAGTTGGCCACCTGGGCCACCAGGCCCGCCAGGGGCAGTCCCAGCGCACCACCAACGCCCAGCATCCCCGAGATAAGGGCGACCGACGACGCCTGCTTGTGCTTGGGGACGGTCGTGGCCACCAGTGAAATCCCCAGAGGTAGCGATCCGGCCGAGACGCCCTGGATGACGCGCCCGACGATGAGCCAAACGACGTCCTGGGCCAGCGCGGCGATCAGCGCCCCGACCACCATGGCGGTAAGGGAAACCAGCAGCATGCGCCGCTTGCCAAACATGTCACCCAGACGTCCCAAAATAGGGACGACGACGGCCCCGGCCAAAACAGTTGACGTGATGGCCCACTGGACCGTCAGCATTGAGGTATGCAGGGCTGCCGGCAGGGTGGGAAGCACAGGCACCAAGAGAGACTGGGCCAGCGCTGAGACGAACGCGCCCAAGGCGACGAAGAAAACAGCCAGGCCGGAGGCATTCTGGACTGACTGGGAGACGGCCGCCTGTCTGGCAGCCGCTTGAGCGGTGGTGTTTGACATGTCATGTCCTTTCCAAACGATTATTACTTTACAATCGTAAAGTTATTGACGGACGTAAGTCAAATCTGCGATGATGGTGTCGTGAAGATGGCAGAAAGAGTTGCCCGGTCGAAGGAGGCGCTGACCGAGGCTGCGCTGATCTTGCTGCGTCACGAAGCGATTAACCGCATCACCATCACCCAGGTGTGCCAACTGGCCAATGTCACCAGGCCGACCTTCTACCAGCACTACCGATCGGTCGACGATTTGATCAGCCAGGCCATCGCCGACCGGCTGCAGCAACACCAAGACACCGCTTTCGCTCTTGACGCGGACGCCCCAGAGGCGGAGTTCGACGCCGCACTGGGACGCTTTCTCAGCTTGATTTGGGACGATCGCAACTTGGTCGCCATCCTGCGCTCGAGCGACATCAACCTGGCCCAATTGCAAATGGCCTCCGTGGCAACCATCGCGCGCCAGATCGTCACCCGCATGCCTGACTCTGACGATCCGGAGGTGTGGTTAAGGGCTCGCTTCGCTGCGGCAGGAGTCACCGAACTGCTCGGGGCCTGGTTGGCAACACCAGACCCCGGAACTCAGCAGAAAATGTACACCAGACTGCTACAAGAGCTCATCCACGCCGTTCTGGCCGGGTGACAGACGCTCCCTAAGCCTGCGTCGACGAGGTACGACCATCGCGATCAGCACCGCTGCCCCGGCTACCAGAAGGCCCGCTGGCACGAGCAGTACCATTGATCGGTTCACGACCGACCCGCCGGTTGAGACGTCAACCTTGCTCCCAGATGGTGTAGTACCAGGATCGTCCTCAGGCGGAGTTATTCCAGGTTCATCACCAGGCGGGGTAGCACCGGGATCATCACCAGACGGCGTGACACCGGGATCGTCATCGGATGGCGTGGTCGGTGTAGTACCAGGCTCGCCCTCAACCGTGGTGCTGGGACCATCCGCTGGTTTGTCATTTGGTGACGTGCCGGGATCGTCGCTTGGCATCGTGCCACCCGGACCATCGTCGTCAGAATTTGGGTCGGGATCATTCTCGGATGGCGTTGTGCCGGGATCATCATCCGGTGTTTTGTCACTGGGGTCATCTCCTGGTGTCGCGTCACCCGGACCGTCTTCATCTGGCTGAGGGCCTGGATTGTTCTCTGTCGGTGTAGTAGTAGGCCCATCATCCGGTGGCGTGGTAGCGCCTGGATCCACGGGGGGTGCTGGCTTGAAGTGCGCTGTCAAGGTGACGTTACCCTCAGGCATCGTGAAGGTCGTCTGCGGCTCGTCCTCCACATGGATCAACACCGTGTCCTCGTTGATATAGTCGTAATCGACGTCCGCCTCCCAATAGTCGAAGACATAACCGTCGCTCGGTGTGGCCATCAGCGATACCGCATCGCCGAATACTGCGAGCGACTGGCTGGCCGACGCTTTACCATGGACATCGTCGTTCACCGTGATACGGTAATGCACCGTACCGCTGTAATAGCTGATGTCATAGTTGGAAAACACGGTGCCAAAACCAGTCGACAAACTCGTCACGTACAGGTCGATCTCGTTATTCCATATCGAATCAGAAGAATCCGGCACGATCGCATGATGCGTGCTGTTACCACTGAATGCGACGGTTTCACCTTCGGTGACAGACAACTCCCCAGGATTAGGCGTACTGATAGCACCACCG
>Ga0123357_10000169_pt1 | contig 59627 bp, 47 predicted proteins | sample TergutEmb28metaG_FD_89873 | JGI IMG/M metagenome (GOLD analysis project Ga0123357, IMG submission 89873) | Embiratermes neotenicus P4 segment gut microbial communities from Petit-Saut dam, French Guiana - Emb289 P4 | ecosystem: Host-associated > Arthropoda: Insects > Digestive system > Gut ...
CCTGGATCCCGTTTGTGTCGTCGTTGTCGTACGTGATCCGAAGCTCCTTCGCGCCCGGCGTGGCCGTGAAGGTATACGTGGAGCTCGCGAAGGATGTATTGTTCACGTACCCGGAACCAATGGTGGTCCCTTCCACGCTCACGACCACGTGAGGGCCCACTCCGCCCATTAATTCACCCTTGGCTTGCAACGTGATGGTGGTCGGCCCACCCACGAAGGGGTGCGTCGTCCAGATGCTCCCATCCGTCCAGAAATACCGGCTCACCGGCGGACCCGGATCTATCTCCCCATCCACGTTGTTCTTGCCAGACCACGACATCGCCTCGCCCTCGTAGTGCGTTGTCGTAGAAAGTGCGCTCGTCACCTCCCCAACATGCTCTCCCTCCTGCGAAGGCGGATCCCCCGGCGCCGAGCACGCCATCATTGCCACCAGAAACGCCAGCACCCCTCGCCAAGAAGACAATCGGCTCATTGCTCTTGCTCCCGCGCTTGGGCGCCGCCACTGCACGCCTCGGTGACATCCAGGCTACGGGGCGATCAGTCGCGCTGTCACTATCTTTTTTCATTTTCGTAATTCCTCTTACTTATCCACTATTTGTAATCTTCTAGACCGCAGCCAAATCGGAGCGTCCACGCACCGACGAAACGCTCACAACAGTCACGACCCCTCGTCCTACGGTTTGTATTCGCCGACCTAACCAATCGAAGACGTGATCGTTGGACGGCGACGGCGACGTGAACGAAGCAAGTGATGGCAATCCCCTGGATCAAGAGAATGCAACCAATTGGTTGCATTCTCTTGATCCGCGATGGTCGCGCCGGCGAAAGTGTCGCGTTGCCCTCAGTGGCGTTGCGTCTGCTGCTCGCGAGTGACGAACCGCAGGCACGGCGCAGGGCCCGCGCCATCGTTGGGCGAGCGCGAGTGAGTCTGCTATCAAGCGCGCTCTCCGTTGGCACCCGTTGCATCGCCGATCGCACCAAGTCTGTATCCCGTCACGCTGGGAGGGCAGTTTCGCAGGCACCTCCCGCGCTACGTCGCCGGCACCGCGATGCTGGCCATTTTTCAGTTGTCGCTCAATCGGATCGACTGGCTGTCAAAGGCCGCGATCGACGCGGTCTTCACGGCGATGCCCGATCGCGCGATGCGTCCTGTGCTGTTCATCTTGGTGCTCGCGCTCGTCTCGTTCGTCGCGCGCGTGGCAAGTCGCTGGTTCATTTTCAACACCGGGCGCGACGTCGAATACGAGCTTCGCACGATGCTGCTTCACAGGCTGCATCGCCTCGGCACCGCGTTTTACCGGACCATGTCCTCCGGTGAGATCATGAGTCGATCGACCGGCGATCTTCAGCAGGTCCGGCTCCTTCTCGGCTTCGGCGTCCTGAACGTGATGAACGTGATCTTCGCCTTCGCGAGTGCGTTCCAAGTCATGGTGACGATCAGCCTGCGCCTCACGCTCGTGTCGTTCGTGATGCTCCCGTTCATGGTCTTTTTCACGCGCATCTTTTCGAGGCGGATGTTCCTGAAGACGCGCGCCAATCAGGAGACGCTCGGCAGGCTGTCGGACGTTCTTCAGACGAACCTCGCGGGCGTGCGCATCGTTCGCAGCTTCGCGCTCGAAGAGCGTGAGCGGCGCCGCTTCGACGTTCAAAACCGAGCCTACCTCGAAGCAAGTCTCAGTCTCGCGCGCTTGCGCGGCTTGATGATGCCTCTGGTGGGCGCCTTTAGCGCCGTCGGCGTGCTCGCGTTCTTTTGGTACGGCGCGAGTCTTCTTCTTCGCGCACCCGTAGATGGCGGCATTACGAAAGGCGACTTCTTCGCGTTCTGGCTCGCGTACGGCCGCATGACTTGGCCGATGATCGCCCTCGGCTTCATGATCTCCATCGTGCAGCGCGGGCGCGCCGGATACGTTCGCCTCAAACAGATCTTCGATGCAGTGCCCGAGGTGTCCGACGGACCGTTGCCGGCGCCCGCGAGCGTCAAAGGCACCATCGTCGTCAAGGGACTCTCGTTCTCGTACGACACGAAAGGCGCGACCCCGCATAACGTCGTCGACGACGTGTCGTTCGAGGTTCCCGCGGGTCGTTCCATCGCCGTCGTTGGCAAGACCGGTGCAGGCAAGTCGACGCTCGCGATGCTTCTCGCGCGCCTCTTGCCGACGCCGAAAGGGACCGTGTTCATCGACGGCGTCGACGTCTGCGATTTGCCCCTTTCGGCCGTGCGCAAATCCATTGGCTACGCGCAGCAGGACGCCTTTCTCTTCTCCACGACGGTCTCGCGCAACATTGGATTTTGCCTGCCCGAGTGCGAGAGCGACGCGGCCATGGCCCACATCCGTGACGCCGCGCGCGAAGCGCAGGTGCTCGAAGAAGCGCTCTCGCTGCCCGAGCAATTCGACACCGTCGTCGGCGAGCGCGGCGTGCAGCTCTCCGGCGGACAGAAGCAGCGCATCGCGCTCGCGCGCGCTCTGGTGCGTGAACCGGTGGTCCTCGTGCTCGACGATCCTCTCTCCGCGGTCGACGCGAAGACGGAAGCCGCGATCCTCGACGCGATCGATCGTCAGGCGGAGGCTCGCACCGTGGTGCTCGTCACCCATCGCGTGGCGGCAGCGTCGCGGTGCGATCACGTCGTGGTGCTCGATGCCGGCAAGGTCGTTGCGCACGGCACGCACGACGAGCTCGTTCGGCAAGAGGGGCTCTACGCGGCGTTCGCCGAAGAGCAGTCGGCGAAAACGGAGCTCGAAGAGATCGACGATGCATCGGAGGTCGCGGAGTGAACTCCACGCGCACGACCACGGCGTCGAAGGGCATGGCACGCAGCGGCGGCACGCTCCGCGATTTTCACGAAGAAGACGCGCTCGGCGCGGCGTACGACACGAAGTTGCTTCGCCGGCTCTGGCCGTTCATGCGCCCGCACGCGCGCTTCCTCGTCCTGTCCGTGGGCCTCATTCTGTCGGTCGCCGCGCTGAACCTCGTGCGCCCGCTCGTGATGGGCAGACTCATTGCGCAAGCGGAGAAGGGGGAGCCGTCGGCGCTCTTGCTCGAGGGACTCTTGCTCTCCGGGCTCGTCGTCGGCCAGCAGATCTTGGCGTTTCTGCAGATGTACACGATGCAGATCGCGGGAGCCCGTTCCATGGGCGATCTGCGCGAGCACCTGTTCGATTTCATGCAGCGGCTCTCGCTCCGCTACTACGACCGCACGCCCGTCGGCCGCCTCGTCACGCGCGCCACCAACGACGTCGACGCGGTGGGCGAGCTCTTTGCTTCGGGGGTGCTCAACGCCATCGGCGATCTCGTCGCGCTCGTCGGCATCGTCGTGATGATGCTCCTGCTCGACGTGCAGATGTCGCTCATCGCGTTCGCGGCGCTCCCGCTCGTCGGTCTCGTCGTGGGGTTCGTGCGCTCGCGCGCGCGCCAGGCGTACCGCGACATCCGCGTGAAGATTGCGCGCCTCAACGCGTTCTTGAATGAGCAGGTCGCGGGGATGAGCGTCGTGCAGGCGTACGCGCAGGAAGGTCCGATGGCCGCCGAGTTCGACGGCATCAACGTCGAGTACCGCGAGGCGAACAAGCAATCGGTCTTCTACGAAGCCATTCTGGACGCGGCGATCGAGATGGTGGGCACGGTCTGCATCGCGAGCGTCCTCTGGTGGTCGGGCGTCGAGCGCATTCACAACTCCGCGATCACGTTTCCGCTCGTCGTCACCTTCACGCAATACATCAAGCAGTTCTTCGAGCCCGTGAACTTGCTCGCGCAGCGTTACACGATCTTGCAGAGTGCAATGAGCGGCGCCGAGCGCATCTTCAAGTTCCTCGACGAGGGCGAGCTCGAGCCGCCGCCAACGAAGGCCGCGTACGCGCTCCCTGCCCAGATCCCGAGCGGAGAGGTCGTGGCGTTCGAGGACGTCACGTTCTCGTACAAGCCGGGAGTCGCCGTGCTCAAGGACGTCTCGTTCTCGGTGAAAGCGGGCGAGAAGATCGCGCTCGTGGGGGCCACGGGCGCCGGCAAGACGACGGTGACGAGCCTCCTGCTCCGTCTCTACGATCACGAAAAAGGCAGCGTGCGCGTCCTCGGCCGCGACGTGTGCGACTACGATCGGCGCGATCTGCGCGGCACGTTCTCCGTCGTCCCGCAAGACGTGTTTCTTTTTGCGGGCACGGTGGCGTCGAACATTGCCATGAGCGATGAGACGCCGGATCTCGGGCGCGTGGAGCTCGCGCTCTCGAAGATCGGCGCGTTCGATTTGTTCTCGCGGCGGCCGGGCGGTCTCATGGCGGCCGTCGATGAGCGCGGCGCGAACTTCAGCGCTGGCGAGCGCCAGCTCATCGCGTTTGCGCGTGCACTCTACAGGGATTCACCGCTCATCATCCTCGACGAGGCAACGGCGAGCATCGACTCCGACACCGAAGCGCGCCTGCAGGCTGCGTTCGAGGCGGTGATGCAAGGGCGCACGGCGCTCGTCATCGCGCACCGGCTCTCCACCATCCGCGCGGTCGACCGCATCATCGTGTTTCATCACGGCAGGGTTGTGGAGGTAGGCACGCACGACGAGCTCATTGCGAAAGGCGGCGTCTACGCGCGCCTCTACCGTCTGCAATTCGCGCTCGAAGCGCAAGAGTAGAGGGGACCCCACCATCGGGTCGATCACACTGCAATGGCGAACTTTTCGCCGATGGCAGCGCAGTAGCGTTGGAGCGTGGAGAGCTTCACATCGCCGCCCGCTTCGAGCTTGCTTACGACGGACGCAGACGTTCCCATGCGCGCCGCCACAACCGTCTGCGAGAGTGCGTGCTTCTCGCGGATCGCGGCGAGCTTCCGAGCGAGCTTCCGCCGCGTCTCGGCTTCCCACACGAGGTCGGGAAAGGCCGCGTTTTTGCGGCTACGCTCGTCCACGATTTCGGCGAGAAAGTCCTTAACCATAAGCGAAGTTTTGCACAGGTTTCCCATAGCGTCAACGCCATATCTTACGCGCTATATTAAAAAGCAACGCTAGTGCTTTGCGATTCCACGTGATCGCCAGTCGCGCAGACGGTTTTCGGCAAGCTCGATCTCGTGCGGCGGGGTTTTCTGCGTGCGCTTTTCAAACGCCGAGAGTGACAGAAGCACGTGGTTGTAGCGGCCCTCGGCCGCGAAGAGCACGCGGAAGCTGCGCGTCGCGGCATCGGCGCGGACCTCGTAGACCTCGCCGCGTAGGTGGCGTGCTGCGGTGAGCCCGCGTTCGGCGACGTCCTTCATGCCGGCCACGACGGCGGCAGCTTCCTCGTTCGAGCTCTCGAGCGGCCCAGGCTATCTCGAGCTAAAGCTCCAAGATGGATCTGTTTTGCACGTCCACCCGATTGTGATGGATATTCACAAATCATCGAAGGTCGATGAGCATGGCAAGCCCGTTTATCTCGTCACCGGTGGGTTGGCGGTGCGCGTGATGCCCAGCGAAGTGGAGTCAACATGAAGGAGAGTCCCCAAAAGCGGGCAACATTTAGCTCCGCGATCGGCAGAGAGAATAGTCTGCGGGTCTCGAGTGGTTTCCTCTCCAGTGTCCGTGCGGTGATGGCCGTTATCCCGAGTTCCGTAGGGCTCGTTGACGTCCGAGTGCTGCACCGCGAAAGGGAACGATCAAAGCTTTTTTTCGTTCTCGCGGAGAGCTCCGTGGAGGCAACACACGCCATCGTGCAGACGATGTCGCAAATTGAGCAGGCATTTTCGTCTGAATCTTTTGATTACGATACGTTGACAACGAAGAGCGCGGCGCTCATTCCCGCGGATGCCTTTTCTCTTTCAACGTGACCATGGGATCCGAGGAGGTTTCGGTCGACAAACACCTCGAAGTTGCCGAAGCGTTTGCAATCCGTATCACGTCACACGAGGACGTGAAGGACTACTTCAGAACGTATCCCGAGCTCGCGAGGATCAAAGTTCCGTACGATACGCTGAAGCAGGTGAGCCACTCGGTTCGTTACTATGGCGAACTGGAGCGCCCCGATAGCGACTTCACGCGTGCCTTGAGCATGACGAGGCAGATCCGAGCGTGGGCGTTACCGAAGATCAAGGCAGCATGATGGTTGTGTTGCTGGCGACGATCCTTCCTTGACACCATCGACCGATAAGACGATTAGCTGTCGTCACCCGAGCGTTTTTCAGCGAGCAAACATCTCGAACGAAGGATCATGGCCGACTTACCTCCCGCGCTCTCGACACCCAGCCGCCGACATGCAGATGCGAATCTCGACGGCATTCGCGTTCAAAAGCCGCGTCGTGCGGCTCCCGCAGATGCAGTTCGTCCCACGCGTGCAGAGGTGAATCTGGCCGCGCTCCGCCACAACCTGGGTGTCGTCGCTCGTCATGCGGGCTCTGCGCAGGTGTGGCCCGTGCTCAAGGCCGACGGCTACGGTCACGGTGCGCCGGCCGTTGCGCGCACGCTCGAGCGCGCCGGCGCCCAAGGCTTCTGCGTGGCGTTGCTCGAGGAAGCCGTGGAGCTGCGCGAAGCTGGCGTCGTCGTTCCGCTGCTCGTGATGGGCGGTTACTACGGCGGCGCCTACGAGGAGATTGCTGCGCGCGGTCTCGTCCCGGTCATCTACGACGTCTCGCATCTCGAAGGTCTCACGCGCGCGGCTCGTGCTGCGGGCCGCACCGTCAACGTGCACGTGAAGGTCGACACCGGCATGGCTCGTCTCGGCGTGCGCATGGATGATCTCGAAGCGTTTGCCGCCAAGGTCGAACGCCACCCCGAGATTTGCATCACCGGCCTGATGACTCATCTCGCTTGCGCAGAGGCAGCCCCTTCCGCGAGCTCCGAGCTTGCAGGTTACACAGAATTGCAGATTGCACGGTTCAACGAGGCGTTCGAGCGCCTCGTGCGCGCAGGCGTCAAGCCGCGCGTGCGTCACGTCGCCAACAGCGCTGCCATCCTTCGCGGCATCGCACGCTTCGACGCCGTTCGTCCGGGCATCGCGATCTTCGGCATCGCGCCGATCGCGGCGCCTTCGGCGAGTTCGTCCGAGCTCCGCCCCGCCATGCGCATCCGCACGGAGATCGTCGACCTTCGTACGATCCACGCGGGAGAAAGCGTCGGCTATGGCGCGCTCTTTCGCGCGGCGCGCACGTCGGTCATTGCCACGATGCCCGTGGGTTATGCCGACGGCCTCTCACGCCATCTGTCGAATCGTGGGCACGTGCTCGTACACGGCCGCCGCGCGCCCATCGTCGGCGCCGTCTCCATGGACATGTCCATGCTCGACGTCACGGATATCCCCGGCGTCGCGCTCCACGATGAAGTCACGGTCCTTGGCTCCCAAGAAGGCCGTCTCGGCAAGGACACCATCTCGGCGGGCGAGATCGCCGATCACGCAGGCACGATCCCGTGGGAGATCTTGACGTCGATCTCGCGGCGGGTTCCTCGTTTCTATAGAGAACCTTGAACCCGCTTCCGCTTTGGCGCGATCTCTTCGTTGGGCCTGCGCTGCGGTCCTCAAAGCCTCAGGGCTGTTCCGGTCCGCTGCTCGGCCCGGCCTCGACCTCGCGCCAAATCGATTGCGGGAGAAGGCTTGTCCGGTTCCGGCTGCATCGAGGTAGACTCCGCGCGCCGTGGCTGAGCAAATCGAAATATCGAAGACGCGAGGATTGCTCTCGATCGTCGACGCGATCATCGATCCGGTGCTCGGTATTCTCGACGATCTCGGCGCGACGATTTTGCTCCTCGTGCGCGCGATCATCTGGCTCGTTCGGCCGCCGTTTCGCGTTGCGCAGCTTCTCGTTGCCATTGAATTCATTGGCGCGGGTTCGCTCTTCATCACGGCGCTCGTGGGCATGTTCACTGGCATGGCATTCACGGTGAGCACCATCCTCGGCTTCCGCCAATTCTCGGCCGAGGGCATGGTGGGTGGCGTGGTGGCACTCGCTCTCGCGCGCGAGCTCGCCCCCGTCCTTACGGGCGTCGTCGTTACCGCGCGCGCTGGAAGCACCATGGCAAGCGAGCTTGGCAACATGCGCGTGACCGAGCAAATCGATGCCATCACGACGATGGGCGTAAGTCCCATTCAGTATCTCGTCGTGCCGCGTATTCTTGCCACGACCTTGGTGCTGCCGCTTTTGGCGCTCGCGTTTGGTATTGCAGGCATGTTCGGCTGCTGGCTCGTGGCCGTGGTCTGGCAGGCCATTGATCCGGGTGTGTTTTTCGATCGCGTGCAGACTTTCGTGAAGTTCGCGGATATCCGCATGCTCTTTCTCAAGAGCGCACTCTTTGGCGTCATCGTGAGCACCATCTCCTGCAAGCAGGGCTTCTTTGCGTCAGGTGGTGCGCGCGGGGTGGGGGAGGCCACCGCAAGGGCCGTCGTCGTCAGCATCGTTGCGATTTTTGCTGCGGACTACGTGACGACGACCTTGATGACGGAGATTTGACCGCGGGAAACGTGTGATGGGGCAGGCCCCGGGGCCTGCCCCTACATCCGACAATACATTTCGTAGGGGCGGCCCCCTGTGGCCGCCCCGTATTGGCGCTATCTGTGCACGCGGTTGGGGAGGCGCGCGACGCGCGGAGTTGTCATGGGTGTCACTGTTTTGTCATGCAGGCCTTATAGCCTCCACGCCAAAAAGGAATGGAGCATGAGGCACAAATATAAGTATAGCCTGTTCGTAGCACTGGCAGGCAGCGTTCTCGTCCCCGCGTGCGGGGATGACACGACGGTAAACAGCGCCGTGCAGAACAGCACCGGGGAAGAGCCGGATTCGTCGGCGCCGAATCAGCCGACGCGGACGATCATCATGGTCTGGGACGGATTGCGCCCCGATTCCGTTAACGCAACGGATACTCCCAACTTGTACGCTCTGCGGCAGTCCGGCGTGAACTTCAGCGACAACCACTCGACCTACCCCACGTTCACGATGATGAATGGTTCGTCCTTTGCGACGGGATCCTTCCCGAAGACCAGCGGGTTTTATGGCAACACCTTCTGGACTCCACCGCAGGGTGCATCCAACACCATTCCATCCGGCAATCTTGGCACGCCGAACGGTACCCGTGCAGCGGCCGCCGACTATGTCGACCCGATTTTCACGGAGGACTACCAGGTCCTGACCACACTCAACAACTACTACGGAGGCCAGCTCTTGTTGGTTAAAAGCCTGTTTGCCACGGCGCAGGCTGCGGGCTTGACCACAGCCACGATCGGCAAATCTGGGGCGGCGTATATCCAAGATCTTGGCCAAGGCGGCTACTTCGTCGACGAAAACACGGTGCAACCGCGCAGCCTCGTCACGGAGTTGCAGGCCGCCGGCTATGCGTTGCCGTACAATACGCAATTCGGCTATTCGGGCAACGACGCGGTGACGCTGGCGAGTACCAACGGCGATCCAACGGTGCGTGCGGGCTATATCACCTTCAACACTGCCGCTTATGATAGCGAAGGTGGTGGGATCACCATTGCCGCGCGTGACAGCACGGACACGACCCAGGGTGCGCCGGAAGATGCGGCCAACAAGTACATGCTATCCGTGTATGCCAACTACATCCTGCCAAAAAAGCAGCCGATGCTAACTTTGATTTGGTTTCGCACGCCGGACAATGTTGAACACGGTTACGGACCGGGTTCGGCCAACGCGATCGCTGGCCTGCGTTCCCAGGATCAACGCTTGGGCGAGCTGATCACTGCGCTCAAAGCAAACAGCCTAGATGCGAGCACCAACTTGGTCATCGTTTCCGACCACGGTCACTCCAGCGTGTCAGGCCCGCTCTCGCTGTATCCATTGCGCGCGATCACTCCGTCGAACACGGTACCGAATGGCGCACCCGTCAACGGAGCGACCAGCGGCACCAGCACTGCCGCCATGGGTGCGGTTTCCAGCAGCGGTTATTCCTTCTCTGGCGACGTACGCTCGGCGGACTTGCTCACGTATCGCGGTTTCAAGGCTTACGACGGCTCGGGTTGTGTAACTTCGGCCATGGTTGGTCTGCAAGCCGATGACACGCCAACCATTCCGGTCAAGGTTGACACCGACGGTACGCTTTGTGGAGCAGCCAACACGAAATACCAGGCCGTCAGCGCCAGCCTTGCCACGCCCGTGGCCAGCTTCACGGTGCCATCTCCGGGCAGCCTGCCAGCCAACGGCATCGTGATCGCTGCCAACGGTGGTTCTGATTACTTTTATGTGCCGAGCCATGACCCCGTCACGGTTCAGAACCTCGTGAAAGTATTGCAAGAACGGGAGGAATACGGCGCAATCTTCGTTGACAGTCGTTATGGCACGCTGCCTGGCACGCTGCCCATGTCCATGGTCAACCTGGAGAATGCGCAGCGTCAGAACAACGGGCAGCCGGACGTGATCGTAAGCTTCACCTGGGACGATCAGGTCTCCATCCAAGGGATGCCAGGCATCGAGTTCGAGAGCACCGGTGGCCAGCGCGGCATGCACGGTAGTTTCGGGACCTCGGATGTCCACAACACGCTGATCGCCAACGGCCCGTCGTTTCGCGGTGGTGCCATCATCTCGAACCCCACAGGCAACGTGGACGTAGCACCAACGGTGGCCTATCTGCTGGGCCTGACAATGCCGCAAGCCGATGGTCGCGTCATCCATGAAGCGCTGCTCAACCCAGCCAGCACGAACACGCCGACCGTCGCAACGTCGACGATCACGCCGGATGCAGCGGCAACCGGGCTGAGCTTCGAGCTGCCGACCGATCCAACGGGCAACACCAAAGACACCGCTCTCACGCAGGGCACGTATACCATCCACCTGGCCGTGAAGGACCTGAACGTCGACGGCACAACTTACCGCTACTTCGACTATGCCAAAGCCGTTCGTCAGTAAGGCCTGCACCATGGCAACCGGCGCAGCGCTCCTTGCTGCTGCGCCGGTCGCCGCGGCCAGTGGAAAAATCCCCACCTTCGAATCCATATTCCAGGCAGGGAGCGAGCCGGTCTCGCTCTCTTACCGCGCCACATTCGAAGCACAGGATGGTCCGCACACGTTGCAAGTCTGGCGTGACGGACAGAGTCGTTTGCGTCGTAAGACGGATGAAGCCGTTGACGCATACGTGATTCGCAATACGGCAGACCCCGTAGAATACCAGATGACCGTGGTTGACTACCGCAAGCGCATCACCACGCGCATCGACCGCAACAATCTGATTCGTCTCGGGCACTTCAGCGATTGGTTCGACTTGGCGCACGGGCTGCGCCATCCGGCCGGAACCTATCGCCTTGCACCAACCACTGCACCCGCAGGAGCGCCGAAGCCAATTTCGGCATGCCGCTGGTATGCACTCACGCAAGGCAATGACATACACCGCATTTGCTGGAGTACACGCGAGCACCTGCCCATGGTCATCTGGTCCGATCGCACCTCTTCAGCCGTCTGGCATGTGGCAGCGGTCGAGCACGGACCCATCGACAATGACGTTTTTCTACTCCACGACGCTGGTTTCGCACATACCGACGCCAACGCGGATATTGACCGAGATTAGGGGCGGCCACGGGGGGCCGCCCCTACATGCGCTGTCCGTGGGCGTATCGTGGGTCTATTGAAGCTTGAGCACGACGAGGCCTGCCGCCGGCACGAGTAGGTTCAAACTGCCCTCATGGGCCGTGAGGATGCCACCGCTGTTTCCGAAATTGCTGCCGCCGTAATGCAGTGAGTCGCTATTGAAAATCTCCTTCCACTGTCCCCCAACTCGCCAGTCCGAGATAATATAGCCCTGATCGAAAACCCTGTCGTTGAGGCTCCCCACAACCAGATAAACGTCCGAGTCCTGCCAACGGCAGAAGGCGATCACTCGGTTGTCGTTCGAGACGTGGACCACCTCGATATTCCGGTTGCGGAGCGCGGCAGAGGCGAGACGCAGCCGGTTCACGTCGTGGTAGAAGCGGAATAGGTTCGCACCGGTACCCTGTCGCAGGCCGTGCAGATCCTCGCGGTTCTCGAGCACCGCGTTGTACTTGAAGCGGCGCTCTGCGCCGACCTCCTCGCCAAACAGGAACATCGGCGTGCCAGCCGACAGCGCCGTGATACCGTAGGCGAAACGGCAACGTGCTTCTGCGTACTCGCGTGTTGTGCCGAACAAGGGCGCGCCGCCGGCCGCGACGACGATGGAGCGATGGGAGGTATATTGCTTATCCGTGTCGTTCCGGTCCCAGTCCGGATCGAGCAAGGGCCCCTTGCTGTTGCCTGCCTCATCATGGGAATCGACATAGACGACGTGGCCCGCCCCAGAGGCCTGAAGTGCTCCAGCAAAGGAATCGAGCCGCAGCGGCTCACCATGTAGGAACTGGCTCGCGTTCCAGATTAGCTTGGCATAATCGGCCCCCTTGTCCGTATCGCCGGCGAGATGGTGGCAGAAGTCGGCATACCACCGCGCGTTGAAGCCCATACCTCCACTCTCGACCGGTTTCGTCACCTCGTCCCAGGTCGAGTGATCTTCGGCAATCAGGATCACGTCCGGCTTGATCAACCGCAAGGTGCGCCCGAGTTCGCGCAGCAGCTTTGCACCGAATAGGTTGGCGTCCGGCACTTCTACGCCGTCGGCATGGCGTTGGTTGTAGGCATGGATGGAGGTCGTTTGGTCGACGCGTAACCCATCCACGTGGAACTCCTGGATGAGCGCGGCTGCGCTGCTGATGAACAGTTTGCGGACCATTTCCTCGTGGTAGCGCGGGGCGAAACCCGTGGAGTCGTTGTCGACGTAGCCACCATCCGCTTGCGTATACTGGGAGGGCATCCCCTCATACCAGTAGTAACAGTTCAGATCCGGCGAGGCCGCGTCATAGAACCACTGCGCCCGCTCGGCATCTTGAGCGTAATGATTGTAAACGACGTCCATGATCACCGCGAGACCGCGTTTGTGGGCCTCCTTGACGAAGAACTTGTACTGGTCGCGGCCGCCATCGCTGTACTCGATGGCGAAGAAATGCGAGGTGGAATAGCCCCAATTCTCACCACGGCCGCTGAACTCCAATATTGGCAAGAGCTCGACCGCGTTCACGCCGGCGTCCACGAGCTGGTCCAGCAGCGCGATCGCGTCTAGGAGGGTGCCCGGCCGTGGCGACCCCAAGCCGAGCGCTCCGGTGTGAAGCTCGTAAATGACGAGGTCCTCAACGCGCGACGGCGGCCTTTCCGCGACGAACTCGTCCTGCCAGAACTCGGCTTCCGAGATGAAATGCCGCTCGGGCCAGACCCGCGCGACGCTGGGCGATTCGACTAGGTAGGGGGGCTCCTCAACGAAGTACCGCTTCACGCGCGTTGGGTCGACCACGACCGAACAGCTGACGGTGCCGTCGAGGTCCGACAGCAATCCCGTGTAGCGGGATCCATCTGGATTGAAGCCTCCGTAGCCGATTTGGCGACGCGAGTAGAGGTCCGTCCGGTAGGCCACGGAGCCGTCGTTGCGCCGGATGCGATACATATACGGCTTGTGGTCGAACGCGGCGAAGTTGCGCAGGCGCGGCTCCTGCGGATCGGTCTCCCAGACATCCTCTCCGACTCGCTGCAACGGGAATGGGCCGAGGTCCTGGCGCACACCAGAGCCGTCGTCCGCGATGTAGCCTCCGGCGATGTCTCCGAACGGCAGGCTGCCACTCGCGGGGGCGCGAGTGGCGTCCTTCCGATTCCAGATCGTTCCAAACACGAGATCGATAGACTGCGCGTTGGGGGCCCAAACGGCGAAGCGGATGCGATCGGTTCCGTTTTGCGCACAATGAATCCTGTTGGCGCCCAGTCGCGTGCAGTGTGCGAGGTAGTACGTCTCGCTTTGAGGCTGTCCCGAGAACTGGAACGATCGGGTCTGCTCGCGCGAGTCACGGTCCCGCACTTCGGTCGGGATCGCCCAAACCTCTTGGCCGTCCGGATAGACAAAGGAGACGCCCCACTGGAACCACGTCCCTTGGAATGCGGCGTCGAGGTCGACGCTCGCGCGAAACGTCACGGAGTCGTTGCTCGGTGTGTCGCGCGTCATGTCTACGACCGACCACCGGTCAGAATAGCGCCCGGCGCCATTCCAGCTTCCGTGTAGTCGCGCACGCACCCCGGGCAGCACATTGCCCACCAGACCGGTGGCATAGATGAATAGAACCGATGCGGTGGCCATGGGCAAAACCCCTTGAGCGGTTACGAAAGGGCCAGCATCCGATCGATGGGCACCCGGGCGGCATTCCGGAGTGCTTCATCCATCTCCAGCCTTGGTTCGAGATCGCGCAGCGAGAGATAGACTTTCTCCAGCGTGTTTTTTTTCATATGCGGGCATTCATTGCACGCGCAATTGGCCTCCGGTGGCGCCGCGATGAATGTCTTGGCGGGCGCTGCTTTCGTCATTTGGTGCAAGATGCCCGGCTCGGTTGCAACAAGGAACTCCGTCTTGTCGCTCTTGATGGCGTAATTGAGGATACCCGTCGTCGAGCCAACGTAGTCCGCCATGCGGAGCACCACGTCTTCGCATTCCGGGTGCGCGAGAAGCAGGGTGCCCGGGTAACGAAGCTTCAGGCCCTCGATCTTTCGCTCGCTGAAGGTATCGTGCACAATACACGTACCCTGCCAGAGGACCATCTTTCGACCGAGTTTTTTATTAATGAATCCGCCAAGATTCTTGTCTGGCGCGAAGAGCACGGTTTTGTCGGCAGGGATTTGCGCGACGATCTTCTCTGCATTCGAAGATGTCACGATGTAATCGGAAAGTGCCTTCACCGCGGCCGAGCAATTGATGTAACTTACAAGTACAGCTTCTGGATAGCGCGCCTTCCACGCCGCTACTTTGTCGGCGGGGGCGCCGGAGGCAAGCGAACACCCGGCTTCGAGATCCGGAATGACCACGATGCGATCGGGATTCAGGATCTTCGCAGTTTCCGCCATGAAGTGAACGCCGGCAAAGCAGATGACATCGGCTTTCGTCTTCGCTGCGGCCTGCGAGAGCTGGAGCGAGTCGCCGATGAAATCCGCAACGTCTTGGATCTCACTGTCCTGGTAGTAATGCGCAAGAACGACAGCGTTCCGCTCCTTTTTGAGCCGGACGATTTCATCTTCGAGATCGAGCGCCGGATCGACCGGGAGAGCAGAGGCGCGCCCGGCGATGGGCAGCGAACGGGTCATCATTTTGCGTACCCTAGCCCGCTTTCGATTTGCCGCGATCTCTTCGTTGGGGCCTGCGGTGCGGTCCTCAAAGCCGACCAAGGCTGTTCCGGTCCGCTCCTCGGCCCCGCCTCGACCTCGCGTCAACTTGAAAACGGTTTAATCTACGGCGCTCGCGACGCCTGACTTTTCATGTCTTTCGTGAGAGAAGCTTCTCGGCGAGCCGAGGACCGAGCGCGTCGTGCATCATGCCCGACACGATCGATTCGACGTGCTCTCGTTCTTCTGCGTTGGCGAAGACGAACTGAATGCCCATGCCGGCGGGCTTGTCCTCCGTGGCTTCGCTCTCATGGATGACCCACTTGACGACGGCGGAGAGCTCGAGTTGCACCGTCGAACCTGCCTCCGCGTTCGCTGCGTCCGTGGAGCGAGCTCCGGTTGGTACTCCAAGGATAAAAATGAACGCAGTGCCGACTTCGAGCGGGCGCGTCGTGCGAATGAAGGTGCCGCCCTTCGAAATGTTTTTCGTGTAGTCTGCAAAGAACGTGTTGAGTCGTTTGTAGTCGACGTGCAGCACGATCGGCGCGCGTTCATCGCTTCGTTTCTCACCGTCCTGCGATTCCGCTCGGGACATCGGGTGCGGAGGATACATCACATGCAAACGAGAACGTGCAAATCGGCGAGGTTGTGTCCGGTGGGGTTGGTCTCGATGGCAGTGCCCAGGCGGTGGTGCAAGGGGCCCGTGTCGAAGCGAACAAGCGACTCGTCGAGCAACGCAGGAGCGATCTCTCTTGCGCACTCCGCGAACGTCGCATCGACGATCGCGCCGGCGCTGCCGCTCGCGCCGTCGACGCCGTCGGTGGCGAGCGCAAGAAACTGTGTGTTCGGAGCGAGTGCGCGGCCGACGAGCGCGGCGAGATGGGTCGAGCGGCCGCCGCGGCCCGCTCTGCGCACGGCGATCGCCGGCTCGGCCACGCGAACGATCGCGCTGGAAGGCCGGAGCGAGTGCGATCGACGAATGTAATACGCAGAAAGTTTCTCCGCGGAGGCAGTGGACGGCGCGACGGTGCGTGCGGCGATCCCTTCCTGCCGGAGCGCGCGAGCCACGGCGTGCGCGAGATCTTCGGGGCGCACCACGAACCTGGCCTCGTCGCCCGGGCGATTCATCGCGGCCCAGAGCGGATCCATCGTCTCGAGGAGCGGCACGTTCGCGAACGAGGGTGCGCAGCGCCGGAGGATGCGCCGTGCGTCCTCGATGCTCGAGTCGTCCGGCACAGTCGGTCCAGAGCCCACATCGCTCGGCGTGCCGCCAACGACGTCGCTCGCAATGCGCGTGAGCACGCCATCCACCGTGCACGCTCGCAACAGGCCGCCGCCTTTGATGCGCGAGAGGTGTTTGCGCACGACGTTGATGGCTCGCACGTCCGCGCCCGACGCGAGCAGCGCAGCAGCGATCTCTCGTTTGGTCGCGAGCGTCACACCATCGATGGGTGCGCAGACGAGCGAAGATGCGCCTCCCGAGATGAGGACGAGGATGGTGCGAGGCTCGTCCGGTGAAACGAGCTCGAACGCGAGATCGGCCGCGTGCATGCTGCGCTCGTCGGCGAGTGGGTGAGCGGCGCGCGCGACCCTGAGGCAGTGTTCGATGCCGGCTTGCCGGACTGCGTGTTCGAGCGACCGGACGGACGTGCCGTCGGTCGTGATGACGAGGATATCTTCGATGCTTTTGCCCCAGCGGCGAACGGCGCCTTCAACCATCGCTGGAGCGGCTTTGCCGATCGCGAGCACGCGCGCCGGCGGACGCGGACGCCCCGGCAGCGAGCGTGCGACGCGCGTCGCCAGATCGAGCTCGCCGAGCGCCGAGCGCACGATGCAGAGAAGCATACTTCCAGTCATCATCGCGCGTTCATCGCGGGCGAGGGTCGCGGAGACCGACGACGTTGGTGCCGAAGATCTGTTGCCACGAAGCGAGCACGGTGAAATAAATCGAGCGATCGCTCGGGCCTGCCAGCGGCTGTCCGGAGAGGGCGTGATCGCTGAAGCGGCATCCGGCGTGGACGCTCAGCATCGGGCCCGTGGCTCGCGGGAAGATGGGCACATCGAAGCCGATGCCCGCCTGAAGCCCAGGGCGCGCGCCGAACGCGCCACCTTCCGGTTGCATGAAGACTGCGCCGAGCTCGAGTCCGAACGAGTCGAGGGCGAGATCGACGCGCGGTGCACCGAACTCCATGCCTTTGAGCCAGCGCGCAAGAAAGAGCGGACGTAGCTCGACGCCGAACGCCACGATGCGACGCGGCTCGGACGTCGAGCCGACGAGCGGGCCGTCCTCGTAGCTTCCGAAGATACCTGCGGTCTGCAAGTATCGAAAACGAAGATCCCCCGCAGCGCGCGGCGCGCGCGGGCCGAAGGTCACGCCCGCGCCAACCGCCACGGCCATGTCGCCATCGATGCGTCCGTAGGTCGTATCCGCAGCGCGCGCCGGAACGGCCGAAAACATGATGGCCGTCATCAAAACCACACGGAGGCAAACCGTCGCGGCAGGTTTGCTCATGAGCCCAACACGCGTGTGATGTCTTCGCGCAGCTCGGGCGACAGAACGATGCGCACGCGCGATATCTCCTGCCCGGCGAGGCGACCGAGGACGAACGACACGTCGCGGAGCTGCCGCGCCGGTCCTTTCGCGAAGACGACGAGAAGCGGCTCGCCTTCGCCGTCATTGAAGGGCGTGTCTCTCGCTACGTCGAGTCCAACGAAGACATCCGGGTTCATGCCGTGCGTGTGTGCCACCTCGCGCGCCATCTCGAGTGCGGCGCGGCGCCCCTCGGGCGACGCCTGTTCGCCGAAGAGTTCGAAGGTCTTGAACAATCGGCGCTCGCGCACGCGCATGCAAAGGTTTGCAAGATCCGCGTCGGGCCCCGACTCCCATGCGTGCATGGCTACGGTCAACACGGCGTCGTCGAGTTCGAGATAGTCGGCAAGATCAGGAGCTTCGCCGTGAGCCGCACGTTCGATGGCCCTGGGCGTGCCTGGAAGACGCACGCCGTCGGCAATGAGTGTGCTCGCGCGTCCGAGCACCGTGCGAATCATCCACTCCGCCGTGCGCGTGGTCTTGTGGAGATAGACTTGTTGGAACATGAAGAGGCGCGCGAGGATGAATGCTTCAATGGCGGGCAACCCCTTCGCGCCGTCAATGGCGAGGCCAGGCGCCTGCCCCGGAGAGCTTGGGGCGAAGCGGAGACTGCGAAACAGCCAGTCGAGATCGAAGACGCCGTAGCGAACACCGGTGGAGTGCGCGTCGCGCAAGAGGTAGTCGCAGCGATCGACGTCGAGCGTGCCGCTCACCGCCCGCGCAAGATACGGCAGCGGGTGCTCGCTTCGGACGAGCGCTGCAACGCGTTCGGGCATATGGGAATCGACGCTTGCGAGCACGCGGTGAACGTCCGTACGAGGATCGACGATGATCTTCTCGGTCCACTCTTCGTGGTGCGCCGTTCCCGCGATGGCGTCTTCGAACAAGTGCGAGAGCGGTCCGTGACCCACGTCGTGAAGGAGAGCTGCGGCCAGGGCGTCTTGCGCGCGGTCGCTCGTCACCTGCTGCCAGAACGGTAGCTCGCCATGGATCTGGCGCAGGCGCGTGAGAAAAAGCTTCATCACGTGAGCGGCACCAATGGCGTGGGCGAAGCGCGTGTGCTCGGCGCCCGGAAAAGCGTACGACGCGACACCGAGTTGGCGAATGCGGCGCAAACGCTGGACTTCCGAGGTGTCCATCAAGCGAGCGATCACGTGCTCTTCGTCGGCTTCGAACGATACGAGCCCGTGCACTGCGTCGCGCAGGATCATGATCTCCCCCATAACACGGCCGCTCTCGGTTCTTCGGCCCCGCCTCGACTCGAAAGCGGTCGTGCAAGTTGGGGCTGTCTGAGTTATTTTCGAACGATCGACGATGGCGGAATCTGATCCCCGTTCGCTGCTCCGCCTGGTTGACATTTTGAGTGCGCTGCCCGCGTCGCAGCTCAACGCGCTCGTCGCTCGCCTCGGAATGCGGATCGATCCCGCCAAGCGGCTCGATCCGCCGCAGCAGGTGGCGCGCGCGCTCGTCGCACTGCCGGATCTGCGCGATCCGAGCCGGCTGCCGCCCGCGAGCGTCGAGTTACTTCATCGCATCGTCGACGCGCGAGGCACGCTCGTCATGGCGACGATGCCGGCGTCGGTGCAACCTCTCGTCGAGCGCGGGATCCTCTTCGCGCGCGCCATCGGCAAAGGCAAGATCCAGTTGCTCTTGCCAACTGCGTACCTCGTTCAGCTTCGCTCTTGGGAAGGTGAGGACCCAAGGGGGATGCGCGCGCTGCTCTCCCAAGCATCGTTCGAGACGATGAGCGCCATTGCCGGCCACTATCTCGGAAGGCCTGCCACACCGCCGATCGCGCTGTCGTTCGAGGCTGCGTGGGATGTGCTCGGCGATCCAGACGGCTTGCGCGAAGAGATCGGAAAGCTCTCGTCCACCGAGCTTCGCGTGCTCGAAGGCATCGAGGAATTCGGAGGTGAGGTCGACACCGAAGAGTTGCTCGAGCTCGAACGCGAGCCGTTGCGTCTGCGAACGGCGTCTGGCGCTACTCCGTCTCGTCGTGGCGTCGGCTTCTCGCTCGAGCGCCGAGGCATGCTCATTCCGGTTCACCCGAACCGTCATATCGTGCCCACCGAGGTCGCGCAGATCATCGGCGCCACACGTCACGCCGAGCGCGAGGAGCGCCGCGAACAAGTGCGCACCTTCGTGATCGAAGGCGATCACGCGCCCCGGCGCGCACGCTTCTCAATGGATCCGGGACCGTTCGCCATGGCTCTGGCCTTCGCGGTTCGCGAACCAGGCAACGAGGTTCGCCCGGGAATCGGTACACCGAAGTCGCTCATCGCGAAGATCGCCACGCGCTTCGGCCGCGATCCTCAGCACGTCGCGCTGCTCGTAGCGCTCTCGCGTGCCGTCGGACTTTGGGAGGCGTCGGCCATCAACTCGAGTGCGCCACCAGGCTCACTTGCCATGCACGATCTCGCGCATCAATTGTATCTTGCATGGAGGCGCGGGGGTGCGTGGGATGAAGCTCGAAGCGACCCCGAGATGCTTCGCCTGCCGACCGAACAGCGCGACTCCAGCGCGAGCGGCGTCGTGCGCGATCTCGTGCGCGCGGCGTTGTGCGAGCTCGGTGAGGGTCGCTGGATCCCGTGGACGAGCCTCGAAGGTTATTTGAAGACGGACCATCGCATGGCAGGCATCGAGCGTCTGCTTCGCCGCTGGGCGGAACGCGCGTCTCTGCCGCCCGTCACTCCCATGGAGGTCGCGCGCCGCATCGTGTTCGAGAGTTTGCCTGCGCTCGGCATCCTCGATCTCGGCGAAGAGGACGACGACGAAGGCGCGCTACAGATCGCGCTTCGCCTCACGCCGCGCGGACGTTCGCTCGTTGTTGGTCAGGTCCCGGCGCACGACACGACCGCATCGAAGTTTCTCGACACGCACGTGCTCCGGCTCGGCGCTACGGCGAAGGTCGGGGCCGTTCTGAACCTGTTCGGTTTCGTCGACGTCGGACGTGCCGCGGAGCAACTCGATCTCGTCGTCGCACCGCAGACGCTCGCACGAGCGCTGTCGGCAGGCGTCGATGCGGATGCACTTCGTCAACGAATCGAGGCCATCGCACCGCTGCCGGAAGGTCTGTCGCGCACGCTTACGCAGGCGAGCGTCGTTGTCGGGCGCGGCACGTTCGCGCAGGCAAACGGCTTCTTGTGGGTCGACGACGCCAATGTCCGCGAGCTTCTTCGCACGAGCAAATCCACTTCGGAGCTCTTCGTCGATCCTTCGCCTCTCGGAGGTTTGCTCGTCGCGCCTCAAATCGATCTCGATCGTCTCGTGCGCCGCTGTCGAACCGTTGGTGTCGAGGTCGTGCTCGAAGGACAGGTCCTTCGAGCGCGCACGGCTCCTGCATCGAAGTCGCCGTCGGGGCAGCATCGCCGCACGTCAACGACCAAGATGCGCGCCGTCAAAAGCGAGTAGACCGCTTTCGATTTGCCGCGATCTCTTCGTTGGGGCCTGCGATGCGGGTCTTGTTACCCTGGGACAGTTGCCATACGCGCATGGACCCATGCGTCGATTTCGTGGCGCGGGGCGATGGCTTCGATGCGGCCGCCGCGCACGAAAACCTCCGCGGGCAGCGCGCGACCGTTGTACGTGCTTGCCATGGAGAAGCCGTACGCACCGGCGTCGAGGATCGCGACCGCGTCGAAATGATCTTCGGGGAGATCGTGCACCCCGAAGTCGTCGGAGCTCTCGCAGACGGGACCGACGACGCGGAAGGCACCGAGCGGACCGGGCGGCGCGGTGAGCGGCACGATACGATGGCGTGCTTGATAGAGCGCGGGGCGAATGAGATCATTCATGCCGGCGTTGAGGATGATCCAACGGTGTTCGCGATCGCCGACTTTGCGTTGCGTGACGCGCGCAACGAGCACGCCGTGGGCGCCCACCAACCCGCGACCTGGCTCGCAGTAGAGCGCGAGATTCGACAAGCCGTGTTCGGCTTTGAGAGCGCGCGTCGCGCGGATGAAATCGGCAGGGGAGACAGAACAGCCGTCGCCGTAATCGATTCCGAAGCCGCCACCCGTGTCGACGTACGACAGCGCGAAACGCGCCTTGACCTCGCGCGCGACCTCGAAGAGCGCGCGTGCCGATGACAGGTATGCGTTCACGTTCGTGATCTGCGAGCCCACGTGCGAGGTCATGCCCACGAGACGGACCGTAGGGGTTTGAGCGACGAGATCGAGCGCGTCGGCGATGCGCGCGCGTGCGACGCCGAACTTCGCTTCGTCGTGTCCCGTCGTGATGTGGGCGTGTGTGTCGATGGTCTCGGCGTCGACGCCCGGGTTCAGGCGAATGGCGATGCGAGCCGTGCGACCGCACTCTTTTGCGCGGGCGCCGACGCGCGCGATTTCTTCGACGCTCTCGACGTTGATGGCGCAGATCCCTTCTCGGCCGGCGAGGATCGCGCGATCGATCTCGTCATCTTGCTTTGCGACGCCGCTGTAGACGATCTTGTCCGCAGCGATCCCCGAGCGCAGCGCGAGTTCGAGCTCACCTCCGCTGACGACGTCGGCGCCGCAGCCTTCTTCCGCGAGAGCGCGCACGATGAGGGACGCCGAGTTGGCCTTGATGGCGTACGCGACGAGGTGCGGTTCGCGCTCGAACGAGGCTTCGAGATCGCGCGCTTCCTTCGCGATGGCGTCGATGTCGTAAACGTACGCCGGTGTACCGATGCGACCATCGGCAACGATGTCCGAGAGGCGAACGCCACCCAACCAGAGAGTCCCATCCGCACTGCGTGAGCAAGACATAAGGAACGACGCCGCGCTCAATTAGGTCACACTCCGCGAAATCGCAAGGCGCGCTTGTCGTAGCGCGCGCCGTTTGATTCTCCGAAGGTCCGCGCGCTATGAAAGTTACTTTCGCGCTTTCGCGCGACTCACGAAGACCATGTCGATTCGCCGATCGAAACTCATATGCACGCTGGGTCCCGCGTGTGACTCCGTCGAGGGCTTGAAGGAGCTCATCGATGCTGGAATGGACGTCGCACGTTTCAACTTCTCGCACGGCTCGCACGAAGAGCACGAGGCGCGTCTGCAAAGACTCCGCGCCGCAAGCGAAGCGAAGCGAAAGCCTATCGCTGTTCTTCAGGATCTGTGCGGTCCGAAGATCCGCACGGGCAAGTTCGCTTCTCCGTTCGATCTGAAAGCGGGCGCGGAGATCGTGCTCATCGAGGGTGACGGAACGGGTGACGAGACGACGATCCCGATCACGTACGAAGGACTCGCGGGCGACGTGCACGTTGGTGACCGCATCATGTTCGACGACGGGCGCATCGTGCTCGCCGTCACGGGCATCGAGGGCGAGAACGTCCGCGTGGTCGTCACGCAGGGCGGCGGCATGCGAAGCCGCGTCGGTGTCCACTTGCCCACGCGCACGATGCGCATCGGCGCGCTCACGGAAAAGGACAAGGACGATCTCAACTTCGGCCTGTCGATGGGCGTCGACTACGTCGCGCTTTCGTTCGTGCGTCGCGCGGACGACATGCGCCTGGTTCGTGAAATCTGTCAGGCGTGGGGGAAGCCAACGCCCGTCGTCGCGAAGATCGAGACGCCCGACGCTGTCGACAACATCGAGAGCGTCGTGGCTGCATCCGATGCCGTCATGGTTGCTCGTGGCGATCTCGGTGTGGAGTTCCCACCGGAGCGCGTGCCGGTGATTCAGCGTCAGATCCTCGCGGTCGCCCGGCGCGTGCGCCGCCCCGTCATCGTCGCGACCGAGATGCTCCAGTCCATGACCAAGAGTTCGCGCCCCACGCGCGCCGAAGCGAGTGACGTTGCGAATGCCATTCTTTCTGGCGCCGACTGCGTCATGCTCTCGGGCGAAACCGCCAACGGCGATTACCCAACCGCCTCGGCAGCCATGATGAGCGCGATCGCGGTCGAGGCCGAGGCGAGCCCGTTTTTCGAATCTGCACCGTACGCAACGCGCGCAACGGGTGTACCCGAAGCCGTTGCGCGTGGCGCGGTCAACACGGCTCGCGAGATTGGCGCGAAGTTCCTCGTCGCATTCACCGAAACGGGATCGAGCGCGATGAACGTGAGTCTCGCGCGGCCACCAGTGCCCATCGTCGCGTTCTCACCGAACCCGCAAACCCGGCGACGCATGGCGCTTTTCTGGGGCGTCATCCCTCGCGAGTTGCCCGCACTCAGCGACACGGATGCAATGGTGAACTGGGTGACCGCAGATCTGATGGCAGCCGGTCTCGCATCGCCAGGCGAGCGCGTCGTCGTCGTGTTCGGCGCGCCCCTCGGCGTCGCCGGCAGCACGAACGCCACGCGAGTGTTGGTGATCGGTTAGCGTGGGCCGGCCTTCAGATATGCGTCACCCGCCTTCGTTGCTCGGCATTCGCCGGCGCCTTCGGCGCGGTCGGCTCGCCTTTCGGCGAGACCTCAGGCCCCGTACCTCTCGTACGCCTTCCGGAGTCTGGTGGTGCCTTCGGCACAGGTCGGCCCGCCTGCGGCGGAACCTCAGGGCGGTCTCGGCGGGCTCGCATCTCTTTGGCCGACCCCGTGTCGTGTGTACTCCATGTAAGAGTACATGAAGCACTTCCAACTCGAACGTTCTTCTAGACCGCTTTCAAGTTGACGCGAGGTCGAGGCGGGGCCGAGCAGCGGACCGGAACAGCCTTGTAGGGCTTTGAGGACCGCAGCGCAGGCCCCAACGAAGAGATCGCGTCAAATCGAAAGCGGTCAGCGGATGGCGGACCAGACTTCGTTGGCGAGCGCGCAGTTGTTCACTTGCCGGCGCATCGCTGCTTGCATCTCGGGATCGCTCACTGCCGTCCCGCCGACGAAACGGAAATCAGCTTCACCGGTCCGTCGCAGGCGTACGAGCTCCGCGCCGGTCTTGAGGTTCATCACGCTGACGCGGGCAGGGTGGGGTACTTGCTGCAGATCGTCGGACGTGATCGGACCGCCGTCGGTCGCGCTCTTTTTGGCTTCGGGCGCATCTTCGTCGAGCACCAGCAAATAGAACTGAGCTCGCGTGAGGATGTCGATGGCCGTTGGGATCCCCACTCTCTTTGCTTGGTCGTACTGCTGCTCGAACACGCGCAGGCGAATCTTGTCGCTCGCGTCGCGCACCTCGCGCGCCCAATCATCGCTGAGCACGCGCGTGGCGGCGTATGCCTGGCGGAGGTTCCAAGGTTGATCCGGAGTCGCGTTCTCGTCGAGGTTGTCGTCCTTGTGCGCCGCGCTCGTCTCGCGCAAGAGACAACTGGTGAATGCATCTTTCACGGAGTCCTGCGCGCTCTTTCGCAGCGTCTCCACGTCCTTTGCATCTTCGATGCGCAGTCGCAGGTAGATGCCGGGCAAGCTGCGGAAGTCCCACGTCGCAACGCTTGGATCAACGAAGTCTCCCTTGTACGGCCCCGCAGCTTCGAGCGTGAGTTTTTCGATCTTGTCGCGCAGGGGATACCACTCCGCACCAACCGTTTTGACCGCTGCGCGCTGCTCGGCAAGGAGATTTTCCTTGGCGTGCGCGAGTGAGCGAGCGGACACGATCCAACCAACGAGCATTGCCAGAAGCAGTACGCCGAGACCTACCGTCCACGTTGGACCGGAGATTCGGCCGACCTTCGAGCGAGCGCGCGCAGCGCGTGCATCCTGAATGCTTTTGAGTCCGATCTCGCGATTTTCGTTGCGCTTGCCCGCCACGAGACAACGCCGTCCGATCGTTACTCTGTTGCTGACTTCGGCATGGTGTTGACCATGAAGCTAACGTTCGGGTAGCCCGCGAACGCTGCTGTCTGGAAGACGCTCTTCACGACGACGGCCGGCACGTCCTGATCGATTTGCAGGATGACGACACCGGGAAAAGGCTTATTTGGAGTGACTCGTGTCCACTGGTCTTTTCTTCTACTGAGGGCGTTGAAGAGTTCGTCGATGCGCTGCATGCGCTTGTTGTCTTCGATGTCGCGGGTGCTGCCGGTGAGGGGAGTGCCGTTGACGAGGATGGTGCTGCCGGAGATCGCCACCATTGGCGCGTCGACCATGTCCATCGTGTTCTGGGCCTTCGGCAGTTTGATCCTCTTGTCGAGGGGCGTTTCTCCGGACGCATTGAACGTCATGAGGAGGAAGACGACCGTGACGACCAAGAAGTCGATCATGCTCGTCAGCGAGAGGCTTGCGTTCGTTGCGCGCTGTCCGCCGCCGCTGATTTTCTTCTGAACGAATTTGAGAGGGACCGCCTGCATCAGCCTGCGACCGGGCTCGTGGATCGCCATGGTTCCGTTCCTCAGTTGACTGCGAAAGTGACGTTGAACGCTGGGACCTGCTCGACCTTGCTGCCTCCGGCGGCAAGGCCCCGGTGTGCCGAGTAAATCGCGTCGATGACACCGATCATGTAGACGAAGGGAGTTTCGTTATCTGTATGGAGAATTGCCGTATCGAACTTCTTGTCCGACGGATCGCGGTGCGAGCCAAAGTTCTTCCACTCTGCTTCGATCTTTTGGGCAAGTTCTGGGTAATGGACGCTCTTCGTGCCGCCTGGTCCGACAACGACATTGTCTTTGCGGGGAACATCCACCGAGCTGATGACGTTGGCGCCCTGCTTCCACGAGAGGACGAACTTGTCCGGTGACTGCATCTCGACATGGAGCCGTTTCTCGGGCTCGACCGGGGTGGGCTCGTCGAGATTCGGGGGACCCGGCACCTGAGCATCCGCGGCAATGCGAGTCATGTGCGTCCACACCGCAGTGATGAGGAGGAACGAGATGGTCACCATGAGCAGGTCGATGAACGGGATCATGTTGACCTCCGAATCGAGCGCTCTTCGACCGCCCTTGCCACCGCCGACGTCTATGCCACCCATGAAAAACTCCGAACTAGGGAGGAGTTCTCCTCCGGCTTTGCGTCGCTCGCGACGTTTCCGGATGAGAACTCATTCCACATTGGTCCAATCACTATGTGCACTGTGCACGCATTAGGCTGCGACCGCAGACAAGTTGACCTTCTGGCGGTTGTTGACGACGAGATTGAGTACCTGGACGCTCGCTTCGTTGATGTCGTCTTCAATCGCCTGGGTCTTGCCGTTGAGAAGGGCATAACCGACGAGCGAAACGAGGGCGACGATGAGGCCGAACGCGGTGCAGTTCATGGCCTCACTGATACCTTCAGCGAGGATGCGAGCCTTCTGGCTGGCGTCGACCGACTCACCCGAGACGGCACCGAAGCTCCGGATCAGACCTGAGACGGTGCCAAGGAGACCCGTGAGCATGGCGAGGTTCGCAAGGAGGGCGAGGTAACCCGTGCGCTTTGAAATCCTCGGGATCTCGCGCAGCGCGGCTTCATCCATCGAAGCCTGCACTTCTTCGTCGGAACGATTCACCTTGACGAGACCCGCTTGAACGATGCGCGCGAGAGGTGCGTTCGCTGCCGAGCACATCTTCACGGCTTTCGATACGTCCCCCGCGAGGATGCACTTCTGCATCGTGGCGATGAAGACGTCCTTATTGATGGACGATCCGTAAAGATAATAGGCTCGCTCGCCGATGATTGCGACCGAGAAGACGAGCCACACGAGAATGACGGACATCATAATGAGGCCGCCGTCGTTGTAGTGCTTCCAGAGAGTGGCAAACATGTGTGCTCCGTTTCCTCCGTGATGATCGGGCTTCCATGCCCGCCTCAAACTTCGATGCTCCGTGCGCGTGTGTGCTGAAAGTATCGGTGACCTTCGCGACAAATTCAGAGCTGTGTGTTCGATGATTCGCTCTCCGCACGGTGTGGTGAAGCGAACCGCGAAATCTTCATATAGCGACGGACGATATCTTCTTGCACACGAATGACGCAAGCCTCGTGACGTTGTTCTTTTGCTGTTGCGCTCTCATGTGCGGTTGGTAAAGCGCTCGAACCGTATTCGGAAGATGTGTTCCGACGTGTAGGGAGACGAGCCGAAGACCAGTGTCTCACGGGCCGAAGTCTGACGGGTTGGACCCGCGTCCGTCAATAGGGTTAGCAACAAAATGTTTCCCCTTCTGCGGCTCAAACGCCTGCGTTTTCACGCCTTTGAGGATTGTTGCAGTGACACTGCAATTCATGAATTCCTGATTTTGTTCGAAATATGGAACGCCTCGGAATCACGAGGAACGACGTCTACTTCGGAGTTCCCAAAGGAAAGTATTCTAATCTATGGCGCGATCATCGCTTCGGGTCTGACGTAGCGATCGAACTCCTCGGGTGTGACGAGCCCCATGGACACCGCGGCTTCCTTGAGTGTCATGTTCTTCTCGTGCGCGAGCTTGGCAACTTTCGCCGCCGCGTCGTAACCGATGGCGGGTGACAGCGCCGTGACGAGCATCAGCGAGTCGCTGAGGTGGTGCGCGATGATCGCGCGATTGGGCTCGATGCCGACGACGCAGTGCTCACGAAAACTTTCGCATGCATCCGCGAGCAGCTCCACCGCCTCGAGCAGATTGTGGATGATCATTGGCTTGAAGACGTTGAGTTCAAGTTGGCCGCTCGCCGCCGCGATCCCAATGGCGACGTCGTTGCCCATGACGTGCGCCGAAACCATCGTGAGAGCTTCGGCCTGCGTTGGATTCACTTTGCCCGGCATGATGGAGCTGCCAGGTTCATTCGCCGGCAGAATCAGTTCACCGATGCCGGCGCGCGGGCCACTTGCGAGAAGCCGCACGTCGTTTCCGATTTTCATGCATGCCGTTGCCAAGAGACGCAACGCTCCGCTCACGTTCACGATCGCGTCGTGGCAAGCCAAGGCCGCGAATTTGTTGTCTGCCGTACGAAACCGAGTGCCCGTGAGATTCCCAATTTGCATCGCCACGCGCTCTGCCCATTGCGGATGCGAGTTGAGCCCCGTGCCCACCGCGGTTGCGCCGAGCGCGAGATCGAGGAGGTTTTCGCTCGCCTGCTCGATCCTCTTCTCCGCGAACCCGAGCTCGGCAGCCCACCCGCTCATCTCTTGACCGAGCGTGAGCGGTGTCGCGTCCATCAAGTGCGTGCGGCCGATCTTCACGATGTCTGCGAACGCGGCGCTCTTTGCTTCGACGGCTTCGCGAAGCGCGCGCACGATCGGCAACAAGCGTTCATGGATACGTGCGTAGGCAGCGATGTGCATGACCGTTGGGAACACGTCGTTCGACGACTGCGACATGTTCACGTGGTCATTCGGATGAATGGATCCCTTGCTCCCGAGGGGCGTCCCAGAAAGTTCGTTCGCGCGGTTTGCAATGACTTCGTTTGCGTTCATGTTCGACTGCGTGCCGCTCCCCGTTTGCCAGACCACGAGCGGGAACTGATCATCGAGCTTGTTCGCAATGATTTCGTCTGCGGCGCGCGCGATGAGATTTGCAAGAGACGCGTCGAGCTTGCCGAGGTCGCGATTGACGAGCGCGGCAGCCTTCTTGACGATGCCGAACGCAACGATGACGGCCGGTGCAAAGCGATGTCCTCCGATGCGGAAGTTCTGGAGGCTGCGCTGCGTTTGCGCGCCCCAGTAACGATCCGCCGGGACGTTGACGGCGCCCATGCTGTCGGTTTCCACGCGATGCCCCATGCGCTGTCTTGCAGCAACCTTCAGACCGCTTTCGATTTGCCGCGATCTCATCGTTGGGGCCTGCGCTGCGGTCCTCAAAGCCGACCAAGGCTGTTCCGGTCCGCTGCTCGGCCCCGCCTCGACCTCGCGTCAACTTGAAAGCGGTCTTCGCGATACTCTCACCGGATGGTCTCGACATCCCGTCCGTGCGGGAGCTAAGGAGCCAATTCACGATGAGCAAGAACTTCCTCGAGCAGCTCAAGGACATGACGGTGGTGGTCTCTGATACGGGAGACTTCAATTCCATTCAGGAGTTTCGTCCTCGCGACGCGACGACGAATCCGTCGCTCATCGCGAGCGCCGCGGCCATGCCTGCTTATGCCAAGCTGACGGACGAAGCGCTTGCGTGGGCTCGCAAGGACGTCGATGGTGCCAACGAAACCATTGCGGCGCGTACCGTGGATCGGCTCGCCATCGAGTTTGGCTTGCGCATTCTCCAGATCGTTCCCGGTCGCGTGTCGACGGAGGTAGACGCGCGACTGTCGTACGACACCAAAGCGAGCGTCGACAAAGCGCGGACGCTCATCTCCATGTACGAAGCCGCGGGTGCGAAGAGAGAGCGCATCCTCATCAAACTCGCGTCAACGTGGGAAGGCATCCGCGCCGCTGAGATCCTCGAGAAAGAGGGGATCCACTGCAACATGACGTTGCTCTTCGGCATGCATCAGGCCGTGGCCGCCGCCGACGCGCACGCAACGCTCATCTCGCCGTTCGTGGGGCGCATCCTCGATTGGTACAAGAAGGATACGGGTCGCGCGAGCTACCCTTCGCACGAAGATCCCGGCGTCGTCAGCGTCACCAAGATCTATGAATACTACAAGCATCACGGCATCCAGACGGAGGTGATGGGCGCAAGCTTCCGCAACATGGGCGAGATCACCGAGCTCGCCGGTTGTGATTTGCTCACGATTGCGCCAAGCCTCCTCGCCGAGCTCGAAGCCGCAACGGGCGAACTTCCGCGCAAGCTCGATCCCGCCAAGGCCAAGGCCAAGAGCATTCCGAAGATCGCAATGGATGAATCGACCTTCCGCGCGATGCACGATGCCGACCGCATGGCGAAAGACAAGCTCGCCGAAGGCATCGAGAACTTCAGCAAGGCGCTCGTCTCGCTCGAGAAGCAACTAGCTTCAAGGTTGTGAGGCGTCTTAAGCGGCCCCCTCCGCGCGTTCGCTTCGCTCACTGCGCGTGCTCCCCCTGGCCTCGTGCTCGTCAGGCGCGCAAAGCGCGCCTTCCTGCGCGCGGGACGGGGGAGCCCGTGACTGCTGCGTCGTCGCAAGAGATGTCCTTTTCGAGATTTACAACAGGCTACACGATGGCGGTGCCTGTCGTATCGGCGCGTGAGCGCGTTGCGCGACCCGATCCGAGCGCAAAAGGAATGCGTCGACGGGATGATCGGTTACTCTGCAACTTCCAAGGGCTATGCCAGTGGGTTCGAAGGCGCTGTCGCCTGGATCGACAATGTGTTGCCCACGAACGAGCAGATCCAGCAGGCCCTTCGCGTCGAAAGGAAGTTGTATCCCGAAATTGCGATCCGGGAACTGGTCGCGAATGCCCTGATCCATCAGGACCTTTCGATCAGGGGAACTGGTCCTATGGTTGAAATATACACGGATCGCATCGAAGTAACGAATCCAGGCGTGCCGCTGATTGATCCGCAGCGTTTCATCGACTGCCCTCCGATGTCTCGCAATGAAAAGCTGGCTTCCTTTATGCGCCGAGTAAACATCTGCGAGGAGCGCGGGAGTGGCATTGATAAGGTTGTCGAGAGCGCTGAGGCCTTTCAGCTTCCCGCTCCGGACTTTCGCGTCCTTGAGCATCACACCCAGGCCGTGCTGTTCGCGCCGATGAGGTACGGCGACATGACGCAAGCGGAGCGTGTCAGGGCGTGCTACCAGCACGCTTGTCTGCAGTGGGTTTCGAACGTCAAGATGTCAAATGCGACGCTTCGGAAACGGTTCGGGATCGATGAGCACAACTACCCGATGGTGTCGCGTGTGATTGCTGAGACCTTGGATGCGAAGCTTATCAAGCCGGCAGACCCCGACAGTAAGTCCAAGAAGCACGCACGATATGTGCCATTCTGGGCGTAGGGTTTCTCGGAACCCAGTTACATAGACAGACCCCGAAAAAGCCCCACTTTTTGGCGATCCGAACACGAAGGAACCATCACAAGTCACATAGCCATCACATAGAAAGCCCGAACGCGAAATGGCCTCGATGAGGTGATCGACCTAACTGCCGAAGTCGAACACGCGCGTCGGACACGCGAGCACGAACTCGCACGCTACGATGGAACAACGTGCATGATCCACATATTCATGTTTGCACTGGCGGTATCAAAGACGGCATCTTGATGCCGCCGACGAACGGCAAGACGCGTAACGTCAAGCTCGTACAGCAAGCGGTGCGCATGCTCTGGAACCATCCCCTTTCTAGGGTTTTCGTACGGCGTCAGCCGAGGGCGGTGCGCTTGTCGATGGCGGAGTATTTGCCATTGGCATCGCGCTCGATGCGTGAAGCTGCGGTGGCGGGGTCGTGCGTGAAGAACGCCCAGCCGTGTTCTTGTCGAATGCGCTCGAGCATCGTCTGCTTCTCCTCAATGAGAAGTTCCGGGTAGCGGTCGTAGCCCATCGTGATCGGCAGATGTACCCACGGCGCGCCCGGAACCAAGTCGCCTAAGAACGTGATGGGGCCTGCGCTCCATCCCTCAATACGCGTGAGCATGAGTCCCGGCGTGTGCCCGTCGGAGAACGTGAAGGAGTAGTGCGGTCCGAGGATCGTGCTGCGTGTGCCGCTCACGATCTCGAGCCGTCCGGTCTTCTCGAGGAGCGCGGGAAGCTCGGGGATGAAGGATGCGCGGTCTCGCGAGTGAGGAGATTTCGCACGCGCGAAGGCGCGCTCGCTCACGACGTACGACGCGTTTGGAAACACGAGCTCGTGCGAGGCGCCCTCGCGGTATGCGGTAAGAAGTCCACCGACGTGATCGAAATGCATATGCGAGAGGACGACGACGTCGATGTCCGGTGCGGCGACGCCGAGCTTGGCAAGCGACTCGAGAAGGACGTGGCGATCTTCTTGGACACCGAAGCGCTCGCGAAGCTTTGGCTCGAAGAAGACGCCGACACCCGATTCGAAGAGCACGTTGCGCCCGCGCGCCTTCCCGGGCTCGGGATCTTCTTGCACGAGCAAGCAGCGGCATGCGAGCGGGATGCGATTGCGTTCATCCGGCGGTATCCATTTCTCCCAGACCGCGCGAGGGCAATTGCCAAACATGGCACCGCCGTCGAGACGCTGCGTGTTGCCTTCCATCGAGTAAATTTGCATAACGCGACACCTTAGTTCGAAATGTCCGTGGCGTACCGAAAAACCTGAGCTATGGCCGACGGGGATCGTTGTTTGGACGCCTTTGCGCTATATTGATCTCATGGACGACGATGCAAAAGCCCGAGCACGTGCGCGCGCCGGATGGCCAGTCGTGAAGTTCAGCTTGAGGACGCAGGATGATCTCGCGTCGCCTCAAAATGTCTCTATGTCGCAGCGAGTGGCAATGGTTTGGGAGCTTACTCTCAACGCGTGGGCAATGACTGGCAATCCGCTCCCCACCTACACTCGCGCGACCATGCCGTGTCGCTTGATGAGACAACGTGAATCGTCCTGAACTCAATGCGGATTTTACCGATCTGCTCCAGTCGTTGCAGAATGCACGTGTTGAATTCGTCATCGTTGGCGCGCATGCCCTTGCGGCCCACGGTCTCCCGCGCGCCACGGGCGACCTAGATATCCTCGTTGAGCCAACACCGAAAAATGCGGTTTGTGTCATGAAGGCGCTTTGGGCTTTCGGAGCGCCGCTCGAGCAGCACGGTGTTACGAATTTGGATTTTGAAAAAAACAATACTGTCTATCAAATGGGTCTCCCGCCGCGACGGGTCGATCTCATGACATCGATTTCGGGGGTTTCGTTCGAGGAAGCTCGAGCGACGCGTATTTGGGTCGAGCTCAAAGGCATGACGTTGCCCGTTCTTGGCCGTGATGCACTGTTGAAGAATAAGAGAGCATCGGGTCGGGCGAAGGATATCGTCGACGCGGATGCCCTTTCGAGACTCGACAGAAGAAGGTAGCGGGTGCCGTGTCGAGGATCGAAGTTCGTCTCCCGCGATTGACGAACCGCGCTGCCCTCGCCTAGTTGGAGCGCATGACCGAAGACGCCGTGGGCGCGAGCCGTGCGATTTCTCCTGAGGATCCCATTGCCGGAGTCAAACATATTGTCCTCGTGATGAGCGGCAAGGGCGGCGTCGGCAAGAGCACGACGGCGACCAATCTCGCGATGGCGCTCCATCGTCGCGGTCTGCGCGTCGGCCTCCTCGACGCCGACATTTACGGGCCGTCCATCCCCACCATGTTCGGCATTGCAGGCCGCCCCATTTCAACGGACGGCAAGTCCATCGAGCCGCTCGAGCGATTCGGTATCAAGCTCATGTCGATTGGATTTCTGCTCGACGATCCGAAGTCCGCCATCATCTGGCGCGGCCCCATGCTCCATGGTGCGCTTCAGCAATTCTTGAATGACGTCCATTGGGGCAAGCTCGATTTCCTCGTGCTCGATCTTCCACCGGGCACCGGCGATGTGGCTCTGACGATCTCGCAGCGCGCCACGGTTTCCGGCGCCGTCGTCGTCACGACTCCTCAACAGGTGGCCACCGACGACGTCTTCAAAGCCATCTCCATGTGCAAAAAAGTGAATATCCAGGTTCTCGGCGTCATCGAGAATATGAGTTGGTTCATCGACACCGCGGGTGTGAAACACGAGCTCTTCGGATCGGGCGGCGGGCAGGCCGTCGCCGATTTCGCCGATGCGCCGCTGCTCGGACAGGTCCCCATCGATCAGGCCGTGCGCGAATGGGGAGACAAGGGGACGCCGATCGTGCAGGCCGTTCCCGACGGCGTCCTCGCGAATGCTTTCACGAGCATTGCAGACAAACTCGTCGAGGTCGTGAGCGAACGCGCCAGCGCGGGCGAGGGTGTTGCCCCCGTCATCGATCGCAGCGGGGGAACCGGCGGAAAGCGCCGGTTACCTGTTACGAAATGATGCAAGTTAGACAGTTCTCACCCGGAAACTGCTGCGCGCCGCAAAATCGTAACGTGAGGCCTTCCTCAAAATACTCCGAGTATTCCTCGGTCGGCCTTCCTAGCTTTGCGTCGCTCGCGACGTTTCCGGATGAGAACGAATTAATTGGTCAAAGGTGCTATTGCAGCGCCGTGCTCATCGCTGCCCCTGAAGTCCGAATTCCCCCGCGTGACGCCGTCGAGCGTGCGCTCGTCGATCTCGATCGAACGCTCGGTCCGTCCAAGGTAGACACGTCCGAGACGGGTCGTCTCGCACATGCGAACGACGAGAGCGAAGCCACCGGGCGACTGCCCGACGCCGTCGTCTACGCAAAAGGACGCGACGACATCGCTGCGGTGCTCGCCATCGGCGAAAAGCACTGCGTGCCAATCACGCCTCGCGCGGGAGGTACGGGACGCACCGGCGGCGCCGTTCCCGTTGCCGGCGGCATCGTTCTCGCGACGCACACAATGTCGAAGGTGCTCGAGATCAGCAAGACGGATTTGCTCGCCGTCGTCGAGCCGGGTGTGATCACCGACGAGTTCCACGCGGCGGTCGAAGCCGAGGGCCTCTTCTACCCGCCAGATCCGAACTCGCTGAAGACGTGCATGATCGGCGGCAACGTCGCGGAGAACGCCGGGGGACCGCGCGCCTTCAAGTACGGAGTCACGCGCGAGTACGTTCTCGGTCTCGAGACGTGCCTCATGGGCGGGCGCATCGTGCGCTCGGGCAAGCGCACGGTCAAAGGCGTAACCGGTTACGACGTTACGGCGCTCCTCATTGGAAGCGAAGGCACGCTCGGCGTCTTCAGCGAGATCACGTTGAAGCTCGTGCCGAAGCCCGACGAGCTCGCCACGATTCTCGCACTCTACGCAGACGTGAGGCAGGCGGCCGATGCCGTGCAGCGGCTCATTGCGAACGGTCTCGTCCCGCGCTGTCTCGAGTTGATGGATGGCCCCACGCTCGACGCCATTCGTAAGCAAGGCGTGCCCGTTGACGCGCGCGCGAACTCCATGCTGCTCATCGAGGTCGACGGCCTCGCGCTCGACGCCACGATCGAACGGCTCGCGGACTCTCTCACGCAAGGTGGCGACGCGATCGATGTCGTCGCCGCGCAGGATGCCGCGCAGCGCGCCCGGCTCTGGGAGGCGCGCCGCATGCTCTCCCCAGCGACACGAAAACTTGCAAAGTACAAGTTATCGGAGGACATCGTCGTTCCGCGCTCGAGGCTCGTCGACTTGTTCACCGAGGTCGAGCGCATCGGCGACGAAACGGGCGTGCGCCACCTCACGTACGGACACGCGGGCGACGGCAACTTGCACGTGAACTTTCTCTGGAACGACGAGGCCGACAAACCGGCGGTCGACCGCGCGATCGATGCGCTCATGCATGCCACCGTTCGTCTCGGCGGCACGCTGACCGGCGAGCACGGCATCGGTGTTCTCAAGGCGGCGTACCTGCCGATCGAGCAGTCGCAGCAACTCATCACGTTGCAGCAGGATCTGAAACGCGTGTTCGATCCGAAGGGCCTTCTCAACCCCGGAAAAATTTTCCCCACGGGCCACACCGCCTGCTGAGAGAACGCGTTTGATGACCGTTGCGAGCGACACGAGGCCAAGGCGGGCCCGAGGAGCCCGCGTAAGTGTACTTCTCGTACATGCGCAGGCACCGCAGGGCCCAACGCAGGCATCGTGGCGCGCAGCAGGTTAGCAAACGCGTTCGATCGCAGCGGCGCGCGGTCGCCGCGGCATCGGTGCATCGCGATCGCATGTGCGGGTGAGGCGAGGTGCGCGGTCTCGCGCGCGCCTCGATCGCTCGAGCGTTCTCTTCGTCATGCTCGTGAGGAATGCTCTCTCCTGCGAGTTTGATCGGGTTGGCGTGCTCGCACAGAAGAGGCGAACCCTCGTTTCGGCACCCTCCGTGCTCTGTCACGGCAACCGAAGCGTCCGCGCATGTCGGCGGTTGCTCGAGCTCCAGGAGGGATGGGTGCGAGCGGAGGAATGCAACGGGAAGGCGGGAGCGATGGCGATGTTGGCGCTCGCGTCCATCGCCGTTTTCTCGCATGCGTGCGATGCGCCGGACGCGCCCCCGGCCGTGCCTGATGCAGACACGCCCGAAGCGAACGTCGTCGTCAAAGTTGGACAGTGCACCGGCTCACTCATCACGCCGCGCGTCGTGCTCACCGCAAGCCACTGCATCAATGGCGCGGAGAAGCCCGCAGGACCCGACGCCGTGCCGTGTTCGGGCGACAAGGCACCGTACGTCAGCGTGGGACCCGCGTGGCTGGAACCAGAGGCCGTCGTCCAGAGCATCACGTCCGTGACGAAAGTGGAGGAGTGCCAGCCCACCGACAAAAGCGGTGAAGATCTCGCGCTCGTGTATCTGATCGATCCGATCACGCAGGATGCGGGGCGCGGCTCGTGGAGCGTGCCGCGCGTCGTGCGCCCGAGTCTCGTTCCTCCTTCAAGCAATCACGATCACTTCGACGGGGATATGGCCTTCTCCGGATATTCGCCGTGGGACGACGACTATAAGACGTGGGTCTTTTCGACGCGCCGGATCCAGCCGCTCACGAACGTTCGCATCGGGCACGACGATCAAAATGGCGGCGCAACCTTCAATTTCGACCTGCCCTCTGGCGTGCACGCGGGTGATTCGGGGGGCCCCTTGTTCGCCGAGCGTTCCGACGGATCGCGCGATCCGATCGGCGTCCTCTCTCAAGCGCGCGGGCAGACCTGCTATCTGTCGGACGTTACGTCGCCGTCGAACAAGCAATGGGTGCTCGACCACGTGACCGAAGAGAACGTCGGCACGATGGCGAAGAGTGGGATCTTGCCAGCTTACGTGGCGCACACCGCGAAGTGGCTCGAGCGGCATGGCAAGGCGCCGGACGATTGGTGGGGTGAGCTCGATAGCTCGGGACCGTGCGACACCGTTCACGACGCGGATTGCGACGGCTGGTGGGATCAGCCAGATGCCGCGCACCCCCTGCACGACAACTGCCCGACGATTCCCAATCCATCCCAGCTCGACTCCGACGACGACGGCATCGGCGACGCGTGCAGCCCCTTGGATGCATCGAGCCCGGTGAGCTTCGCTGGGGCGACCATCGAGTAGCCCCTGTCAGCGAGGAGGCATACTGGAGTATGTCGACGACGAGCAACGATGAAGATCCCGGATGCTTCCGCAGCGCCGTCATGCAATCGCGACGAGGGTGATGAGCCGCGCCTACGCGATCTGCTCGACTTCGGTGGTGACTCTCTCTCGGCGATCGAGCGCTGGCAGATTGGTTTCATGCGGCGCTCGTTCGAACCCGGGATGCTCGATCGCGCGATTCGCGGTCTTCAGCGCCATGTTGGCGCAAACTGGATCGAAGCGTCCATTCGCAACTTGCGTCTCGTCTACGGACGCGATCGTCTCCCGACGTTCGACCCCGCCAAGAGCTACGTCGTGGTGTCGAATCACAGAAGCTTCTTCGATCTGTACGTCGTCACGGCGTACCTCGTGAAGCAAGGCATGGCTCACCGGCTCGTGTTTCCGGTGCGTTCGAATTTCTTCTACGACACGCCGGCGGGCTTCGTCGTCAATGGCATCATGAGTTTCTTTGCCATGTACCCGCCGGTCTTTCGCGAACGGCACCGCGCGATGATGAACCTCGCGAGCCTCGACGAAGTCGTGCGTCTGCTCAGGCGCGGTGGGGCCTTCGTGGGGTTGCACCCGGAAGGCACGCGCAACCAATCGGTTGATCCTTACGCGCTTCTCCCGGCGCAGGGTGGTGTGGGACGCATCATTCACGCCTCGCGCGCAGAGGTCATCCCTGCCTTCATCAATGGCTTGGGCAACGACATCGTCAAGCAGGTCGCGAGCAACTACACGAAGAAAGGAACGCCGGTGACGGTGGTCTTCGGTGCTCCCGTCGACTTCGGCGACATGCTCGACGCACCTGCAAGTCCAAAGCACCACAAGCGCATCTCCGAGCACGCGCTCGACGCCATCCGCAAGCTTGGCGAAGAGGAGCGGGCGATTCGAGCAACGCTATGTTGAATCTGTGGCGGCTGATCGCTGTACGCTCACGTGGGTCGTCACGCCGCTCTCGCCGTCGGGCCCCAGGCCAAGGTAGTCTGCGCGAAACATGAGCAAGGAAGCTCTCGTCAGTGCAGTCAAGCAGATCGTCGCGATCTCTCGGAGTGGTGATGCGGAAGCGTCGTTCGACGGATACGCGCGGCTCTTCAATCAACCGTGGTTCTCGTCGAATCGGCCTGAGGATCAGCGCCAGGCGCTCAAACTTTTCGTGCTGGCAAAGCGCGTCGGGCAGCCGAGCGCAAGGCTCCTCGAGGCGTATCGCGCAGCGATCGCACCACTCACCGAGCTCGTCTCCGTACTCGGTGAGCCCGAAGATTTCGAGATGCTCGGCGTCTGCCATCTCATGGTCGGCAACGAAGAAGCCGCATCGAACCTGTTTCGTCGCGGACTCGCCCTCGAACGCGATCGCGATCCGGCATCGGATTTGTGCGGCCGCCTGATGACCCGCGTCGCGTCCATTTAGGGCGGCCACAGGGGGCCGCCCCTACGAATGCGTTTTGTTGGTTGTAGGGGCAGGCCCCCGTGCCTGCCCCCCGTATACCCGAAGGATCTCTGTCTGCTCAGGCGCGCAAGACGAGGGCGCGCGGTACGACTTCGACCGATACCGGCAAGCTGCCCAGCGGTTCGCCGTCGACGTCGAGAAGGTAGGCGCTTCTCGCGTCGTCGTTTGCGATCTCCAGCGAGAACTTCTCGCCGCGAATGTGCACGGTGCTCGGCTGCCGGACGTGCGTGCCCTTGTAGATGCTGCTCCCTGCCGTGAACGCGAGACCGGCCTTCGACGTCGCGCCGAGCGCGATGAGATCGAGCGCACCGTCGTCGATGGCCGCCATGGGAGCCACGTGCATGCCGCTGCCGAAATAACGACCATTGCAGACTGCAATCATGTACGAGCGGATTCGGTGCTCCTCCGTGGCGCCGGCCCGCGTGACGTTGCACACGATGTTGCCGAGGCGCACGTTGATGAGCGCGCGCGCCGCCGCGCCGAAGTACGCGATCGTGGGGCCAAACGCGCGCGATGAATCGGCGATGTAGCGGTCGACGAGGCCGCCCATGCCTGCGGACAGAACGTTGACGAAGTAATGTGCGGCCTTGCCCCCGCCCGTGAATCTGCCAACGTCGAGCGCTCGTGTGCGGCCGCTCGCGATCGCTTCGAGGTATTTGTCGAGCCGGTGATCGATGCCGAGCGTCTTGCGGAAGTCGCCGCCCGTCCCGAGCGCGATGATCCCGAGCTCGGTTGCGTTCGCGCCGTTGCCGCCGCGAACACCATGAAGCTCGCGTGCTGCCATCAGGCCGTTGACGACTTCGTGCAGCGTGCCGTCGCCGCCGACTGCGATGACGAGTGGGTGGCCCGCGAGCGCACCGTCGCGCGCGAGCTCGACGCCGTGACCCTGGCGATCGGTCATCGCGATCTCGACGGGTCCGAGCGCACGCTCGATCGCGGTTCGCATGGCGCTGAATGTTCGCGCCGTGGTTCCCCCGCCGGAGCGCGGATTGACGACGAGCAGCGGCTTCACGCGATTTTCTCGGAGCCGTCGAGATCCGGCCAGACGACGCCGCGGTCGCGAAGATCCGCGACGGTGTCCGCGAGCGTCGTGATGGGATCGCGCGGCGTCCAACCGAGCTCCGTCTCTGCGCGCGTCGCGTCGAGGTACCAATAGAAATGCGCCATGTCGAGGCTCACCGGATCGACGGCGAAGTCGATTCCGAAGCGCGTTGCCATTCGCTCGAGCACGGACGTGCCGGTGTGTGCGAGCTCGCGCGCGCGCTTGCCGGCCGGCATGATCATCCACGGTCTGTGCACGCCCGAGACGCGCTCGAGCCGCGCGAAGAACAAACGAACGGTGAGGTTGCATGCGCCGAGGAGGTAGCGCCGCCCCGACACGCCGTGATCCATGGCGAGGCACATGCCTTCCGCCGCATCACGCGCATCGACGTACGACATGCCGCCCGGTGGGATCGCGGGGATCTTTCGCTCGAGAAAGAGGCGCACGTCTTGGGTGGATGATCCGTTCACGTCGCCCGGGCCCAAGAGCAGCGTTGGGTTGATGCAGATGACTGCAAACAATTCACCCGTTGGAAGCAGCGCTCCGTTACGTTCGAGCGCCGCCTTCTCCGCAAAGAGCTTCGAGCGGTAGTACGGCCATCGGTTCAGGATGCCGATCGGCGGCTCGTCGTCCTCGGTCGATACGAGATCGGGATCTTCGCTGACGGCGATGGTGCCGCTCGTGGACGCGACGACCGCGCGACGGATGCCGCATGCGATGGCAGCATCCAGCACGTTGCGTGTACCTTGCACGTTGATGTGCTGGAGCTCCTCGGCGTCCTCGGCTCTCCTCGAAACTTTCCCTGCACAATGCAAGAGACCATCGCAACGGGCCTTCCGGAGAGCTCGTTCAACGCTTGCGCGATCGAGAATGTTGGCTCTCAGGATCTCGACCTCGGGTGGCAGATCCGCCCCGTTGCCGCGCACGAGGGCGATGACCGCGTGGCCTCGATCCCGGAGGGCGCGGACGACATGCCGTCCGAGAAAACCCGTAGCCCCCGTGACAACGTAGCGGCTCACGGCCGCTATCTAAGCTGCGGCCCCTCGGAAGCCAAGCAGATCCCGGGTAGTCTGACCGCGTGGAAGATGGCGACGAAGCACTCGAGTGAGAGAAACTCCGAGGGGTTGGCGAGCCGTGTAGTATCGCCGCATGCAGTTTGCGGATCCTCGGGAGAGCGCAACGGCGTACCTCGTTCTGCGACAACTCTACGACGGCGACGTCATCGACTGGCCCATCGCGGACGATCATCCGCTGCGTCCTATCTTCGTCACGCTCGAGTCGCAGGGCTTCGTGGCGCGGTGGGATCGAATGTGGCCGCTGTCGGATCGTTATCGCCTCACCGACAAAGGCATTGCCGCCATTGAAGCCGTCTACCGCCCGGCCGGTGCCGAAGCCTTCTTCCAAGACTTGCGCCAACGAAATTTGAGTCCCGCCGATCGGCGCGCGTACCTCCAATCTCGTGGCGTCGATCCGGTGCTCTGGCCCGTGTTGCACGATCCCTCGACCCACTGGAGCACCTACGCGACCGTCGGATCCCGGTATCACGCCTACGTTTGGGAGGACTTCGCTCCGCCAAAGATGAAGCGCGCATCGAGAGAGAAAGCGGAACGGATCCAAGGTGGCGGCGGACCGCGGGCCATTCATCCTCGTCATCGTCCGCAGCACATCGTCGATCTCGATCGATACGGGTACGATCGTCACGATCATCCGTCGGCAACGACCGACTACGACGTTTCTTGATGCGCGCTTTGCGGATCATGCTCGTTGCGAACGACGGCTTGTCCGCCGGGCACGTTGCGCGCGCGCTCGCCATCGCGCGGAGGCTTCCGCAACGCGCCGAGCACCGCGGGATCTGCGTGCAGTTGCTTCTCGTGACGACCTCTCGAGCCAACGCCCTGATGGTGAACGAAGATCTCGCGATCGTACAGATGCCGTCCCCTTCGTCCGCACGCCGCGCCGGGTTCTCCGATCTCGAGCGGCGGCATCTCGTTCGCAGTGCGCTCGAGGGTGTCGCTTCTGCTTTTTCACCGGACGTGATCGTCGTCGATACGTTTCCTTCCGGCGCGCATCGGGAACTCGCTGGCCTCGGAGTCGATCACGCAAAGCGTGTCCTCGTCCGGCGCGCCGTTCCCAAAGAACGAAGCACCGACGAACGCCTCACCTCGGGCCTCACCGACGTCGACCTCGTGATCGTCGCCGATGATCCGCGAGCCCACGAGATCACGCTGCCTGTTCGATCCGTTCGGGTTCCACCGATCACGATGTACGAAGCCAGCGAAGCACGTTCGAGACGAGAGGCCCGCGAGCAGCTCGGGCTCGGAGAACAGGGACGAGTCGTCTTAATCGCCGCGGGTGGTGGCGGTGATGCGGACGCCGTCGCTCGCTCGTTCGAGATTCGCGATCACGTCGCTCGCCACGCGCAGAGCGACACGACCGCGGTCGTTGCCGAGGGCCCGATCTCCGTTGCCCATCGCACCATGAAGCCCCACGTCCGCACGATCCGCGTTGCGCCCGTGCAACCGCTTCTCGCTGCCTTCGATGGCGCGTTTGCTCCTGCCGGATACAACACGGCACACGAGCTCGCGAAGGCGAAAGTGCCTGCAGCTCTGTTCGCTCAACCGCGCCCCTACGACGATCAGGCCGGACGCGCGGCTCGCTTCGAGGCCGCGGGACTGGCGATGAAGCTTGACGATATTGATGAGGCGAGCATCGCTGCGGCTCTCGATTGGATGTCAACGGCGAGATGGAGCGCATGCATCGAAGCGGGTGGGGCTGATCGCGCAGCAGACGCCATCCTCGATCTCGTGATGGGTACGATGCCGAAACGGAGGGAGGAGTGAGGATTGCCTTTCACGCCATCAACGGCGTTGGGCTCGGGCACCTCGTTCGAGCGACGACGCTGGCGACCGAAATGCGGTCGCTCATGCCGGGTATCCAGATCCTCGTCCTCACGAATGCGCGCGACACGACGATGCTGTCAAAGGCGAAGCTCGATTTCGTTCAGCTTCCGCCGCGGTTGAACGAGCCTCATGCCGATCCGGATCGGTGCCTCTTGGCGCTTCCCGAGGCGCTCGAAGAGACCGCGCTCGCATCTGCGCTCGACGCCTTCGAACCGGACCTGGTGGTGTTCGATACGCATGCTCCGATGAGCCTCGTTCGGTACACGGCGACGATCGGAGCACGTGCCGTGCTGGTCCTGCGCGAGCTTCGTCCCGAGGCGCTCCGGTCCTTCGTGGCGAGCGGAGCTGCGACTTCGTTCGATCGCATCGTCCTGCCGCATGAGCCCGGCGAAGTCGACGTGGAGCCGCTCGATGGTGCGCCCGTCGTCTTGGTGGGGCCGATCGTTCGAGACATGACGGCGCGCCGGACGCGAGCGCGACGAGATCGACTGCGAGTCGTTGCGATGGCAGGAGGCGGCGGTCAGCCGGTTGATGCGCGTCGCTATGTGCGTGCGGTCGCGGACGCTCACCTGCTTGCTCGTGCGCGCATCCCGCGGCTCGAGACGACGCTCGTCGTCGGTCCTTACGGCAGTCCACCTGCGAATCTCGAACGCTACGAAGGTCTGTCGATCGTTCGTCAGGCAAAGGATCTCCCGGCGCTCCTTGCCGACGCGGCGCTCGTCGTTTCGCAAGCCGGTTACAACGCGGTCGCCGAGCTTCGCTCTCTCGAGAAGCCTGCCATCTTGGTCCCTGGTCATCGAAAGGCGGAAGATCAACGGGCGCGTGCGCTCCGCCTCCAGCGCGCGAAAGTTGCTGTCATCGCGAGGCCAGAAGCTCGATCCATCGCCGATCGGATCGAGAAACTTTTGTGCACGCCCGGAGCGCTCGAAGCGATGTCGCGCGCTCACGCGAAGGTGCGGCAGAGACCGAACAACCGCGCTGCAGCACGAGCCGTCTTGCATCCCCTCGTGCGCGAGACCGATCGGCCGCCCAGGGTGGTTCTCGTAGCCCACGACTTCGCACCCAAGTTGGGTGGGATGGAGACTGCGGCGCAGACACTCGCAGAGCGTCTCACGCTGCGCGGCGCGGACGTGCATGTCTACACGTCGAGTCGTCTCGGTGCCGAAACGGCGAGCGGTCTGCCCAGCGTTCGCGCTCTTTATCGGCCGCTTCCACCGCCGCAGCGCATCGACCTATCGAGCGATCTCCTGCTGACCATTGACGCGGCTCTTCGGGACGCGCCCGACGTCATCCATCTTTGCAACGCGGGCCTCGGGCCTTGGGTCTCGGCGCTCAGAGCGGCGTTGCCGTGTGTCGTCACCGCAAACGTGCATGGCAACGATCTGCTCTCGCCCTGGGTACATCCTGGCGACTTCCTCGAGTCGTACCGCGCGGCGCAAATCGACGGCCTCTCGGCGACGGACGCAGTGTTCTGCGTGTCGCATTTCTCCCGTGCGCTTGCGCAAGCAAGAGGCGTTCATCCATCCGTTCTTCACACGATCGAAAACGGAGTGGATCCCTCGCGCTTTGCCAGAGGCGATAAAACCTCGGATCTTCGACGTCGTTTGGGTCTCTGCCCCGAAGACGAAGTCATTCTGACGGTGTCGCGCCTCGCACCGCGCAAGGGTCATCGCACCGTCCTTCACGCCGTCGCTCGACTCGCCGAGCAGCGGCCGCACTTGAAGTACGTCTTCACCGGGTCGAGTCGAGCGCTCGAGACGGAGCTCGCGGCGCTCGCACGAGAGCTCGGGATCGCCTCTCGCGTCGTTGTGGCGGGCTTCATCTCGAACGATGAACTGCCGAGCCTCTATCGGATGGCAAACGTCTTCGCTCTGTTGGTCGATCCCGCGGACGACGACGTGGAAGGCTTCGGCATTGCGCTGCTCGAAGCCGCAGCGAGCGGCATCTGCGCGGTTGCATCGCGATGCGGAGGGATCTCCGAAGCCGTCGTGGATGAAGAGACGGGGCTTCTCGTCCCTTCCGGAGATGCGGGGGCCGCGGCGCAGGCATTTCAGCGCCTCTTGGGCGACCCTTCGATGGCGCGTCGCTTCGGAGAGCGAGGTCGCGAGCGCGTAGTCGAGTGCTTCACCGATCTGCATGCGGCCGATCGCGCGCTCGACGTGTGGACGGCGATCCTCGCGTGTGGGCCGCGAACACCAACGGGGAACGATCCTCGACGAGCCGTCGAGCTCGTGAGAAGCGCGCAGCGGCATGCGGAGAGCCGTCGACAAGAGCGACGTAACCGCCTGCAAGCATGGCGTCGCGTCATCGATCGAGGAGAGCAGATACGCCTTCGCGCAACGAGTGACGGCGCGCGCGTTCTTCCGGAGGCGCTCGCCGATTGCATCACCCTGGGTCATCGGCCGCGCGTCGAAGTTCAATTGCGAACGTTCACCGAGCCCGACTTCCACCGTTACGCGCTGCCCGCGGTCTCCGAAATCAATCTTGTCCACGGGGTTCCCCATCGCTCGGCGGACGCTATTTTCACGGCGTTGCGAAGGGCACCAGCGGAGGCGCTCGAGCGCGTCCGGATCGTGCGGCTCTTTCTGACGCACGAGGCTCGAGCAAGCACCGCGCTCACGGTGGCTTCGGTGACGGAGGCCCACGCACTTCGCCGGTTCTTCAGCGATCGGGGGGTGACCGTGGTGCCGCCTCCGGAGTTGATGCGATACCTGTCGGACGTGCCCGCGGGCGGACCCGAGACGGGCATGATCGAGCCGACGAATCTCTGCAACCTCGCCTGCCCCACGTGTCCCACGGGAACCGGCAAGATCAAGCCGCTCCCACCGATGACGATGGAACGGTTTCGCCACGTCCTCGATGCGCTCGCGCCACGGCTGCGAAACCTCGCGCTATGGAACTACGGCGAGCCGCTGCTCCATCGCGATCTTCCTGCGATGATCGCGCACGCCAAAAGAGCTGGTGTCGGCGTCGTCAAGGTGTCGTCGAACGCGCACTTCCTCGATGGATCACGGGGCCTCCGGCTGCTCGAGTCGGGCCTCGACGTGCTGATCCTGAGCGTCGACGGCGCGAGCGAACGCACCTATGCGACCTTTCGCAAGGACGGTGACTTCGCGAAGGTTTCATCGCAGGTCGCGTGGCTCTGCGCGGAGAAGAGTCGCCTTGGTTTGAACGAGCCGCGCATCGAGCTTCAATTCATCGTGATGCGCCACAACGAACACGAGCTCCCCGACATTCGCAGACTCGCGAAAGAGTGGGGCGTGGACGCGCTTCGTATCAAGACCGTGGGCGCCGAGGATGAAGCCACGAGGGATCTCGTCCCCACCGCGCGACTTCTTTCGCGTTACAAAGAGGATCACGAAACCCCGAACGTTCGGCATCCGTTCTGCACGATGGCGTGGGATCACACGGTCGTGAACGTCGACGGCTCGGTCACGCCGTGTTGTTACCTGCGTCCCGACATGGGCAACGCGTTCGTCATGGGCAACGTCTTCGAGACTCCTTTCATCGAGATCTGGCGAGGAGAGAAGTACCGCGCATTTCGAGCGGCCATGCTCGACGGTCGGGGATCTTTGCCGGTGTGCAACCGGTGTCGTGGCGGGACGCACGATCTGATTGCTGCAGTGGAGGAGGTCTCCTCATGAACATCGTTGCGCTCTTCGAGAACGGCACTCCGGAAGCGCCGGGTGCAGCGCTCGATGCGTATCGAGGCATCGCCACGAATGCGGCGTTGCTGCGATGGTATGTGGATCCCGCGAACGTGGGTCTTCTCTGCCGGGCGATCCGCGAGTTCTCGAGCGATCATTTTCCGGCCGCCGTCGAGATCGTCCTTCGTGCCGAGGACGTGAGCGAAGAGCAGACTCTCGTGCACGACGAGAGCGAGCTCGTACCAACGCTTCGCCGTTTGCATCGTGCGGCGGGACCTCAGGTGCGCTTGCAGATGACGAACGGTCGCTCGTACGTGCTTCCGCCTCCAGCACTCGATATCTCCACGAACGCTCTCTGCGGCCTTTCGTGCAGCATGTGCGACAACCGCGTAACGTCGCGCGATCCAGCAACCATGTCGTCGGCCGACGTCCGGCGATTGATGGATGAAGCCGCCGCGTGGGGGATCGGTCGGGTTGCGCTCACGGGCGCCGGCGAACCCTTGCGCGATTCGAACATGCTCGATCATATCGAGTATGCAAACGCGCTCGGGCACATGGTGACGATCACGACGAACGGCTTTCCGGTTTCGGAGAAAGTCGCGGAAGCGCTGGCCGAAAGGACCGTGTCCGTTTCGGTCTCGATCCACGGCGCAACCGAAGAGACTCACGAGGCGATCGTTGGTGTACCGAAGGCCGGTGAGAAGGCGTGGCAGGCCATTGGTCGACTGGTGCGGGCCAAGCGTCGCGCGATGGGATCGAAGCTGTCGGTCAATGTTTCGACGGTCATTCAGCGCCAGAACTTCCGGGAAATCCCGGCGCTCGTCCGGCGAGCACGGGAGGAAGGTTGCGATGGCATCAATACCCAGCCCATCAACCTGCAACACGGTTCCTTTCGCGGCGATGACGTTCTTCGCCGTGACGATCTCGCGCGGACGGCGCAACTCTGGCCCGACCGCGCGCAGCACGCGGAGCTCGAAGCGATGTTCGACGAGCTCGACGTCGTGAAACGCGAGGTCGACTCTTTCATGCACGCGTCGCCGGAGAGGCTCTCACTGTTTCGTCGATACTTCCGTGACTCTTCCCGTGCCGCGTTAGGGATCACGTGTCGCGTCGGGGAAACCTTTCTTGCGGTCGATCATCGAGGGCAGATCAAGCCTTGCTACCGCCTGCCGTGGTCGCACGGCGACGCACGGCTCGTTCACGTGCAACGGCTCTGGAACAGCCGGGCCTACGCGCGCACCCGCCGCTTGGTCGATGCATGCCCCCTCACGTGCATGAACAACTGCTTTTTTCGGAGCGGAAAGTGAGAGCGTGTAGGGCAGCTCTGAGACAAATCTTTGTCACCGAGAAGGCATCGGGGCTCGCGGTGAGCACGGGCAAGCGACCGTGCAGGGAGGATCGCTTGCATGCCACCATCACCGTATCCATCGAGGACCGAAAGCTTGCGGGGCGGGTAACGCGCCAGGTGAAAGATGCCCTCGATGCACAGGCGACCCAAATCGAAAGCGGTCTCGTTCGCGTGGTATGCGTGCAAAGGATATCGGACATTGATGTTGCCACGATGGCCGGCGCCGTCGTTGTCGTTCCCGTCACCGCTCGCAACCATCGGCGACTCCCCGAGTTCGTCTCTGTCCTTCGCGAGGCACGCCCCCTTGGCGTGCAGCTCGTGTGGGACGGGGTCACTCCAAGTCGGGAGGATGTCGAGCAAAGCATCTTTCTCGTGCTCGAACGCGCGCGCGAGAAGCGAAAGGGACCGCCGGTCGTCCTTGCAAAAAGCGAAAGACCGGTATTTGCACTTCTCCTTGCGATTCAGGAAACACGCCAGGAAACACGTTAATGGACGGCCAACGCGCGTATGCCATCTTATGTGGTCTCGAGAGGAATGAGCCCCAATTCGATGCCGATGAGATTGAAATGATGATCTCGCGCGGGCTCGTCGTGGAGGCGGATCCCGACGATCTCGCGCTGCTTCAGTGGCTTCAGTCCGTGGTGCAAGAATTTGCTGGCTCTCGTATCACCGACCCTGACGTCATCTCCAAGTTGGCCGGGGCACTCCAGAAAACGGAGCGAAAACTAAAAAGCAATTGTTATCGAGTTATGACGAGCAAGGCGAAGATCGCACGTCGCGAAGAGAGCCGCGTCGCCATGCGGCGCGCCTTGGCCATTGTCCGCGACAGAAGCGCGCTTGATCCGCTCTTCGCGATTGCGAACGATACGCTCCTCGTTGCGCCAAACGCTCGGTATGTGTGCGTTCCCGCGCTCGGCGTCGAGGGTTACGCGTTGACGCAGAAAGGGCAGCGCGTTCGTCGTTCGCTGGAACTCCGACTCGTGCGCTTTGGCAACGTGCCCTTCATGACGTTTCTTTCCCGATTCGAAAAAACCGAAGAAAAGATGCGCGCCTTCGCCAGCAACGTATCTTTTTTATACAATGCCATTGTTCTTCCGAAGCAGAAGACGCGCGAGCAGGTTGTCGTTGGCCTGCTCAAGTCGGGGCTGCCCGCTGCGAGCGCACAACATCACTACTTGGAGGCTCTGAAGGCAACGACCCCCGCCGGCTTCGCTGCGGACGCCGACGCAGCGGTGACATGCACTCGAAATGCCGTAACGTTCGGGAGCATTGGAAATGCTGCTGCGCAATTGCGCCAGGCGCGAGGAGCCCTCCTTCACGCTGGATTCCCAAATACGCCGGTCGTGATGAGCGCTGCCAAGTCGCTTCTCGCGTTCAACCCGCCGAGCGCCGGGATCTCACGCCTCCTCGAGCTGAATCATGGACTGTATCAGCGCTTCGGATCAGGTGAGCACGTCTACAAATGGAGCAGCCGGTTGATGCCAGCATCGGGCACCCCTGCCGAGGTTCTTCGTCGAGTCGTGTTGGCTCACACACTGCTCGGACAGACGTCGGGGCTCGCCGCCGTCGCCCTTGCTTCAATGGCGCAAACCGAAAGTGCCCTTCCCGATCTCGTTACGAGATATCGCGAGATCGAGCACGAACTCGTACGAAAGAACCTGAGCCCACCTTCCTTGGCCGGAGACGATGCCATCGAGTGCATCGCATGCGCAGGCACTCCGTTGGAGGTGGCCGACACGGTGGCCACGCTCGCAGCTCAGATCGCCCAAGGCCGATCCCCTGAACGCTCCGATCTCGTCGTGGCGATCGCGTTTGCGAAGCGCTTCGCGTATTGACGGCTCGATGTCCTATACGCCTTGGATTTGCTCGATGCGTGACAAGATCCAATCGTCATTTCCACTTTGCGTGTCCCGGATGAGCGTCCAATCGTTGGTATCACCGCGCGGCTGTTGCTGGCTTCCAGAGAGTAGCCGCCCATCTCCGGCAGTCGTGTAATCGAGCCCGCTGCTGTACACGCGCACGGTGACGGAATCGTAGTATGCGTCGATCGTCGCGCTCGCGAGTTCCATGAATGTGATGTGTGCGCCGTCCGTAGGATGGATGCACTCTGCAGTACGGTATAAGTCAGCCCAATAAAGCTGCGACTGGAACGAGTTGTGACTCAAGAAGGGGCGCATCCTCGCCAAATCGTGCGAATGAAGCGCCTGGAAAATGAGGACGATGCGCTGTTCAAGATATCCCCACGTGAAGGTTGGATCTCTGGCTTGGATTTGTACGAAGACGGCATGCGCGTTCGGATCCACCATGGTCGGCGCGTTCATCCGCTGCACTGCATCGGCTGACGTGGGTATGGGGCCCAGCGTATTGCGCCCGAGCAGCACGACCGTCGTGATCGCCCAGTCTTCGGTGCCACTTGGGCGGTTGAGGGTGCGCGCCTTGTCAGGTGTTCGCGAGCGAGCTCCAGCCGCCCGCGTGAGCGTGATCATTTCTTTAACGAAGAAGTGCTGCTCGCCTGGGTGATAGTGCTCAACGTAGCTTGACTCGACGGTGACGGTGACGGTCGCAGCTCCGTCGGCGTTCACGAGGATGTCAACGTACGCCAGGGTACCGATGACGATGTCCGTGATCTCGGCGATGCGTCCGTCGCTTCGAAGCGCTGCGCGTGCGGCGTCCGAGAGATACGACCCGAGCACATCGAGGTTCGAAGCAGCGCGTGTGCGGTGCATTTCGGCATAGAGGAAGTCGAAAAAGTCCTCGAAGACGATGATCGAAAACGCCGGATCGGTGCGTTGGAGTCTGGCGAGTTGCGAAGGCGACGCCGGCAGCATTGGCGTTGGCGCTGCTCGCGTCATTTCGTCGCGCGCAGCCCACGTTCGCTCTTTCGCCTGAATTCTCTCTCTCTTTTTGCGCACCTCTGCCCAAAAGCGGAAGACCACGGAAAGCACCAAGGGTATGGGCAACAACCAGTCTGGTATGTCAGCCTTCAGCTCCACGGAAAGCCCCACCATCGCGAAAAACAGGATCATCGCCACGAACATGAGGACGATCGAGAGCGCGGAACTTCTGATGAACTGCGATAGGGGTCCTCCTGTTCTCATTCCGCGCTCCACGAACGAGCATTCGACCGCTTCGTTTGCGGTCAATGGCGGGTGATATTGCCTTTCGCGTCAATGACCCAGAGACCTTCTTTGTCGATTGCGTCGTCTTCGAACGTGTCGTTCTTGTTCGTATTCGTTTTGTGAATGTCGTACTGCCCCGGCGCAAGGCCAGAGCGTTTGCGCTTGTACTGCTCTTCCCAGTCCCGCGGCTTCTTTCCGTCCGTATCGACGAGCACCACGGTGCCGCCGTTCATGACGTTGATCATGGGCACCGTGACGCCCTCGACGACGACGCGCTCATACTTCCCGTCAGGAGGAGGAGATCCGGGTGGAACGACGACGGTTGCCGATGTTGTTGCAGTGGAGGGCTCCCCCTCTGCATGCGACGTGTCCGTCTTCTTCCCGCACGCCATGCTGAAGAAGAGGAGCCCCGTTACGCTGAGCACAATTGTGAATCGAGCCATTTTCGGCATCCTACGATTGGGCCATCGCGGTGTCGACGTTGAAATGCGATGGGAATCCTCACCCACCCAACTGAAAGACCTTCTGGAAAGTCATGAGGAGGCTCACGTCATTTGATTTGATAGCGCCTGTTAAGTGGCCCCATCCGCCACGGCTAACGCCGTGGCCGCCTTCCCCTTGTCACGTGCTCGTCAGGCGGACCGAAGCGGTCCGCCTTCCTGCGCACGGACGGGGAAGGCCCCAAGAAAGTACTCCTTGCTAGAGTACATATGGTGTCGCAGTCATCTCTGCGAGCGCTTTGTCGACTACGGGTCGTGTCTCCGCGATGAAGCGCTTCATCGTTTCTGCGACGACGGATGGCGTGGCTCCCCGCATGCGAAGGACCAGGCGTCCCCACTTTGGATCCCATGCGATATTGGAGAATTTCGATTGAAGTTGCCCGGCAAGTGGTTCGAGAAACTTCGCAATCGGTTTCACATCTTTGTTTTCGAGATGCAGCTCCACGCCAATATCATTGTCATTGCGATTATAGGAAAGAAACTCGTAGTGGAGGCTGCTGGGCCAATCATTCGGTTTGATTTGGCAGTAGTGCCATGCACGTCCACTTGTTCCAAGCCCTTGAACGGCGATCTCGTCGTAAGCGCTCACAACGGCGGCGAGCGCTGGATGCATCCGCATCTCTTTGACGACACCTGATTGAGCGCGTCGAAACTCATCAGCCATCTCGTCCAGGGAGGAGACGACAACATTCACTTTGGGTTGGCCCTCCTCGTACGTGACGTTTACGGCTGTGCGTGCAACGATCTCGGTGCGCACGGGCATGGCTGGCAGGAGGAGCATGCCGGAATGATCTCCAATCGTGTAGGGGACGAGTTCGACGACGCGCAACTCGAAGCCCCCAAGGGCCGACTGGTTCGTCACTCCACGAACGAACTCGCGAAGGCCATCGGGTGCTCCGTCGCAGGCGATGACGAGGTGAAGTTCTGCTGAGCGCATTCGCCCGAGGAGGCGCTCGGCCAGCTCTTCGGGGTCCTCGGTATTGGGGAATTTTGTGCGCACGACATCGACAAAGCTTTGGTCCTTCGCTTCACCGAACAATTTGACGATTTTTTCCTCGGTATATGCCGCGAGCGACGAGGCGTAATCGAGGACCTGCTCGATGACGCTACGATCCTTGAGATCTGAGTTGTCTGCGAGCTTCACTTCGACAATCACGATGTGCCCGCTCTCGCACAAGAACACGATGTCGGGATACACAAGTTTTCCCAGCGGTGTCTTCAGAGGGCGCTGATGAAACCGAGCGTATTCGCCTCGCAACTGCGTTCGCCGATCTTCAAGTCCAAGGATTCGTGGGTTTTTTCCGATCACCTCCTCTAAGAAGTGCTCGTCTTTCCCGAGCTGGCGGAGCGTGCGCTTCTGCCACGGCAGGCATCCTGTTTCAGTGAGCAGAAACGGCGTTATCTTCTCGGCCATGGGGACCTCCTATGAGAACTCCTCACCCACCCAACTGAAACACCTTCTGGAATGTCATGAGGAGGCTCACGTCATTTGATTTGATGGCGCCTGACAAGAATTCTGCGGGGCCGGGGGTATAGGCGTCGCGGACAATCTTGGTGAAGATCTCCGGGCTTGTTTTGAGCACGCAATCGGCTGTGCCGCCGTCGGGTTTGCCGGGGCGCACCTGGCAAGTATCTTTGGATACGCACACGGTCCACTTGGCCGTATTGCTATTGCCTAATGTGAAATAGAAAGACACGGGCTTGTCGACGGCTTCGGGTTGGAATTTGGTTTCGAGCTCTGCGAAGAGCGAAACGAGCGGATCTTCCGTTGGCCCGGTGCGCTCTTTGAGCGACGTCATGCGCGATGGATCCAGCATGCTGCCGTCTTTGAGCGCGACGACGGCGCGATGCGCGAGCTTCGCGACTTCGCGTGCAGCGTCGGCGTGCGACAGACCTTGGGTGAGCCGACGCATGTCGCTCATTGCGAGCACCGGCCCGATGCGCGCGTAGATCTCGCGTTTGAGCGGGATCTTTCCGCCTTTCGGCATCGCCTCGCGCGTGCCGCCGAGATACATCGGCAGAATGTCCACGCCGTAAGTGAGCGCGAGATGGCCGAGCAGCGGCTTGAACTCTTTCACCTCACCGTCGGTCGAGCGCGTGCCCTCGGGAAAGATGAGCGTCGTCTTTCCCTGTTGGAGGATCTCCCCTGCTTGCCTCTCGCTCGCGCGAAGTCCTCCCTTGCGATCGATGGCCTTGAGGTTCGTCAGGTTCTCGATGAACGCACGCTGGATGGTGTTCTTCTCGAAGAAATAGTCTTGCGCGGCGAGCGTGACGATGTCTTTGCCGTAGGTACCGAGCGCATGGCGCACGAAGCCCATGTCGAGGTGGCTCGCATGATTGGCTGCAACGATCACGTTGCGGTTGTGCGGAATGAAGGAACGTCCGCTCACGTGCGAGCGCATGACTTCGCCGTAGAAGAAGTCTTGCATCTTGCCGATGAGTTTCTTGCCCTCTTCGGCAACGGGCTCGGGCAACGAAACCGGCAATTCGTCTTTCTTGTTTTCTTCCTTCTTGCCCTCAATCTTGTAACGCGATCGCCCGAGCTGCGACGGACGGAGCGATGCGCGCTCGGTGCCAACGAGCTCTTCGACCTCGGCGACCGTTCGGCAGTTCTGAAGCTGTTTGGGATCGATGGCGCCGTAGGTGGCCTCGAGCGCAATGAGCAGCTCGGTGAGTGCGAGCGAGTCGATGTCGAGATCCCCGCCAAGGGTGAGATCCCCGCGAATCTCGCTCGCTTTCTTGCCCTTCACGGCAGCCATCGCCACGCGCACCGGGCTCGACGGCGCGTCCCCCTCGGCGGGATGTGCCGTCGCGAGGATCATGCGCTCCAGGATCTTGCGCGCCTCGTTGCGTTTGACTTTGCGTGTTGCGGTGCGCGGCAAAGGTGCATCATACAAGTGAATGAGGGTGGGCTGCTTGCCATACGGGAGCTTGCTGATGGCATCGCGCAGCGATCGGTTTGCGCGCTCGAAACGCGTGGCGCGATCCACGGAGTCGTCGGCCTCCGGCACGGCAATGCAACCGACGCGCTCGCCGCCGCTGCGCCCGGTGACGCCCACGATCGCGAGCTCTTCGACGTGCATCACGCTGCCGAGCATTTGCTCGACGTCGTCCGGATAAACGTTGTCGCCGGTGGTGGTGACGATGACGTCTTTCACGCGCCCGACGAGGACGAGATTTCCCTTGCGATCGATCTTGCCGAGGTCGCCCGTGTGCAAAAACCCGTCGTCATCGAGAACGAGCTTCGTCGCGTCGAGATCGGTGTAGCCGGCCATGACGTTCGGGCCGCGCGCGAGCACTTCGCCAACGCCGTATTCGTCCGGTGCGTCGATCTTGATTTCGACTCCGGGGATCGGCTTTCCAACTTGTCCGGGCCGCGAGCCTGCCTTCGCAACGGTGAGCACTGGTGCCGCTTCCGTGAGGCCGTAGCCTTCGGCGAGCTTGAGACCGAGACCGTCGAAAAGCTTCTGCGTGTCCTTCGGGAGCGCGGCACCGCCGGAGATGAGGTACTTGATGTTGCCGCCGAGTGCTTCGTGCACGGTGCCGAAGAGGATCTTTCCGAGATCGACGCCTGCAAATTTGCCGAGCGTGCGATTGAACTCGGTGCCGATCTCGAAAATCTTTTCGGCCACGGGACCCTTGTCCGACACGTGCGAAAGGATGCGCCGCTCGAGGAGCTGCCACACCGCGGGCACGCCCACCATGGCCGTGACGCGCGCTTGCTTGAGGCCGGCGGACACGCGATCGCCATTGAGCTCGTCGAGATAGACGACGCGCGCGCCGCGAGAGAACGGCAAGAGCATCCCGCACGCGAACTCGAACGTGTGATGCAGCGGCAGCACGCTGAGCACGCGATCGCCTTCGGTGAGCGGGAAGAGCGGCGCGAGCGCGGCGACGAGCGACGTGAAGTTCGCGTGCGTGAGGCAGACGCCTTTGGGTTTGCCCGTGGTGCCGCTCGTGTAAATGAGGCTCGCGATGTCGTCCTCGTAGATCTCGGGGCGCTCGCAGAGATGCGCTTCGTCCTTGTCGAGCGGCGCCGCCATCGACGCGATCGAGCGCGTGAGGAGCGTTCGATTCTCCAGCGTTGAGCCGAGTTTGGTGATCGCGGCGGAGCATGCGTCTTCGACTTTGCTGTCCCAGAGAACGACCGTGGCTTCGCTCTCGCGCACGATGTTTGCAAACTGCACGGGATTCATCGCGGGATCGATCGGCACCGCCGTGGCCCCTGCGCGCGCGATGCCGAAGAACGCAATGGGCCAGTCCGGGTGGTTGTGACCGGAGAGCACGATGCGATCGCCCTTTTTGACGCCGAGCGCGATGAGGCGCGCGGCTGCGGCGTTCGCGCGCTCGCGCACGTTGCGGTACGTGGTACGGGCGATGCCGTCATCTTCGAGACGGCCGAAGGCGAGCGCGTGTTCGTGGCGCTCGGCCATCTGATCGACGAGCAACGAAATGGTTGCATGCGCCTTGAGCGGCTTGAGCTCCTTCTTGTAGCGCTCCTCCATCCACGGGATCACGCGCTTCTCCATGGCCGGCATGTGCTGGTTCATCCAGTAGTCGGCCCAATCGATCTTCTCGGGGCACCACGTGAGCTTCCGCCGATCTTCGGGCGACATGCGCTCGTAGGCGGCGCGCGTGTTTGCGCACGAGAAGGGGCCCTTCTGCTCCCACGTGAAAGGCACGAAGAGCTTCAGAATGCGGTCGATCCTTTCTTCCTGCCGCGCAACACCTTCGAGCTTCGTTGCGACGGGACGGGCGATCTTCGCGGCCGGGCCCGGTGCACCCTTGAGCATCTTTGCCATGCGCCGCGCGCTGCGCGCCACGGCACCGGGCCCCATGGCCTCGTACCGCTCGAGTGAGACGATGGCGGGCTCGTAGTGGGTTTGCAGGAAGTTGAGGAATGGATTGCCCTTCCCGGTACGCTGGTAATGCTTTCGCTTGTAAAGTGCAATGAGCTCACCGAAGCGCTCGCTCGTCCCCGGATTCACGTCGCTTGCACCGTATTGATAAACGGGTTTCTGCGTACCCTCGAGCAGCTCGGCAAGCGTGATGATCATTCCTATGCAGACCATGTCGGCCGGAATGAAATCGAGGATGGTATCGCGGCTTCCGACGAGGTGGTGATGCCCCTTCATCGCGAGAAAGATGATGGGTGCCGTGGTGCCGATGCCCTCGTTCCAGCCCGGGAAGGGGAACTCGAGGGTGCTCTCGCAGCATGCAGGCCGCCCGATGGTGAACGGGATGCCGGAGCGAGCGATGATCTGCTCGCCGATGCTCTTCGTGTACGTGTAAATGTTCGGCCAACCCCAGTGCGTTGCGCGCTCGAGACCGGCTTCCACGAGGCGATTCGAAACGTATGCGCGCTTGACGTTCTTTAGTTCGGCTTCGAGCGGCGCGCCTGCCGTGGGCTCGCCCTTGCGAATCAGATTCTGGACGGCCTGCTCACGAAACACCGATTGGCGAAAAGCATCCTCGCAGCGGCTCTTGGCTTGCGCGATGAGATCGAGGCAATCGTTGATCTCGCGCTCGGGATCCCACAGCTTGCGGCCGAGTTCCTCGGCGCGCGGGAAAGGATGCACGCTGCCCGGCATCTCTTCGATGATGAGTCCCTTGCGGTTGCCGACCACGTAACACGTGGACGTGTGCATGAGCGGCGCGTTGCCGAGCGCTTTGGCGAGTGCGACCAGGTTTTGCGCGCCGAACGCATTCGTGTCGAGCGCCTCGTCGAGCGGCGGATTGAAATCGACGACGCCGGCCACGTTGACGACGGCGTCGATAGTGCCGCGAAGGTCCTTTACGATGGCGTCGTCGATCCCGCACAACGGGAGTCCCACGTCGCCGTCGATGGGCACGATCTTGTCGCGCAAGAATGCTTCGAAGCCGTTGCCGTGCTCTTTGCGCAGCGGCTCGAGCGCCTCGCTCGTGGCGATCTCGCTCCAGAAACGCTGCTCGCTCGTTTTGCTGGCCTTGTTGGCCTTTTTCGCCGTCGACGCACCTGTTGATCGCGCTCCGCGAACGAGCAGGTAAATGCGTCCTACCTCGGGGTAGCGCGAAAGGAGCAAAACCCAGAAGATCTTCCCGAGAAATCCTGTACCGCCGAGAACGAGCAAGCGAGCGTCCGCGAGCTGGGCGCGGATGTCGAGCGGCGGAATGGGCATTGCGGGCGCGGAGCTGCCGTTTTTATGGCGCGGAGTTTCCGGATACTCCATAGAATCGGCCGGCTTAGTTAGCCCACGGCTCGCCGATCGGCAACCTGCAAGGGCGCGTCCCTAGATTCGCTCTCGGGGAGGGCAGGCACGGGGGCCTGCCCCTACAACCGACAACACGCGTACGTAGGGGCGGCCCCCTGTGGCCGCCCTATTCAGTGCTTTGCTCTCGCCGCCAGGGACACGCCCTACGCCGTGACGTTCGCCATCAAGATGGGCGCGAAATGAAAGAGTGTAATCTCGGGGCTCCTTGGCGCGGTGTCTTTCGCCATCTCGAGGGCCTCGTTCATGGTGCGCGCCGTCTCCCACCCCATGAGTTTCGGGATGTACTCGTTGTCGGCGCCGACCACGATGACGCGTCCGGTGTGCTGACGGCCTGTTTCGCCCCAGTACCACATGAAAAATGCGTGTGCGGGGTGGTACGCGTGGCCTGTGCGATACGCCTGGATGTACGCCGGATTCGACGCGAACTTCGCCTCGTAGCGCTTGTGCAGCTCCATGGCATCGCGTGTTTCGGGCAAGAGATTGTGCACGAACTCGATGTAGGCTGCATGCTGTTCTTTGTCGAATTGATCGGTGCACGGATGGGTGACGATCATCGTGCCGCCTTTTTTGAGGAGCGGCACGCCCTTGTACATATTGAAGATATATCCGTTCACCATCACCTGCACGAGCAGGGGATTGAGAAAAGAATGGACGTTGTAAGGGCTGATGTACGGCACGCCGCAAATAAGGATATCGGCCTGGCCCTTCACAGGCACGAGATACTGCTCGTGGCAGCGGGCAATCGTGTGCTCGTGCACCGCTTCGGTCTCGCCCGCGAACACGCCGGTGACGCCGTAGGGCGAGGGCACCTTGTCGAAGATCGCCTGGCGCAAGGGCTGCGGCACCTTCGAAAGTGTTGCCGTGAGCGCTTTGAGCGCCGCGGTCTCGAGGCCGGAGAGATCGTCTTCGTTTTTCGCCAGAAACTCGAGCGGCCGATCGAACATGCGATTGTTGACGGTCGACTCGATGGTAAAGACATTGAGTTTCTTGTTCGTGAGGCGCCCCATGCGCTCGACGCTGGTGGCAAGTTCCGATTTTTTCGGATCCATATAAGACCAGCAATTGCGCATCACCTTCGGATTGTGATGGGAGCGAAGGCTTTTGTAGCCGCAGAGGCCCACGGCGACGGATTTGTGGCCGCCGTCCATGGGGACGAGATTCAAATTCACGTAAATGAGCAAATCGCTCTCGACCGCATAGCGATTGAGCTCGACGATCTCTCCATGATCGGTCGTGCCGATTTCGACCATGTTCTTTGCGTCTTCGGCGTCGTGATTGAAAAGGCGATCAGGGTAATAGGCCGCGTGAATTTTATTGCCCACGATATGACGGATTTCGTCGCTCGTCATGCGGCGGTGGATGCTCGTCGCGATGATCATGCGGATGTCTTCGACGCCGTGGTCCGCAAGCATTTCGAGGACGATCGTGAGCACGCGCTCGCGCACGTCGGGGCGGCGCATGGGCGGCAGCGGCAGCGAGATGTCGTCAATGGCAATGACGACCTTCATGCCCGGACGAAGCTTTGCGTGCAGAGGCTCCGTGTTGTGTGGGTGGTTGATCGCGTAGCGAATCGCGGCGTCGACGTCCTTGAGCGGCGCAATGGGCGCCTTCGGGTAGATGCACCGCGTGCCGGCCGGCAGATCGACTTCGACGAGGCGATCCCCCGAGAAAATGGTGCGCGGAGCGCTTTTGCGATCGAGGGTGACGACGAGCGGATGCGACATGGGGACGGCCGCGCGTTTAGCACTTAAGTGGCCCCAACCGCCACGGCTAACGCCGTGGCCGCCTTGTATGAACCGTCTGGTGGAAGCGAAGGGAATTGGTGGTCGAAGCGAGGAGGGGGCGCAGGGGAAGAGACGAAAAAGTTGTAAGCCTTGTGCAGAGGAGAATTCGGCAAGCACAAAACC
>Ga0123357_10000170_pt1 | contig 59614 bp, 17 predicted proteins | sample TergutEmb28metaG_FD_89873 | JGI IMG/M metagenome (GOLD analysis project Ga0123357, IMG submission 89873) | Embiratermes neotenicus P4 segment gut microbial communities from Petit-Saut dam, French Guiana - Emb289 P4 | ecosystem: Host-associated > Arthropoda: Insects > Digestive system > Gut ...
GATTATTAGGCGTGTAGATTTAAGTTCACTTATGAGCATTTCTAAGTGATTTTCCGTTTCCCAACACTTTTTACACATTTTTTCGTCACTTCCACCAAGGTTTTGGACTTTAAAGCTACTGCATTTGGTAACTGGTACTTCAGCCGACGCCATCTTGAATGTTAATGTAGAGATTTTCTGGCTATGTAATTATGAAGAAGTATAGTAGGATGCAGAAACCCTATATAACAGGAGATAGTGGTTCTTAATTAGTCTGGTTCTGTTGTAGCCCCAGGAAAGAGTACCCATGGGAATATAATTGAACACTTGTTGGAAGAAATTAGACCATGGAAAATTGTTTTGATATTCTGGGTTTACATATTATACAAGTAAAGTAGATAAGGGTAATTTCAAATTGTAGGCTATACAGGACCAGTTGCTGTGAATTTTTAGCAGCTGTTTGTTTTCTGTTTTCAGAGGGACACCCGCCGAGTGACAGTACCAGGCCAAGGATTACTGCAGTGTTGATGATCATTAGTTTTTGTGCTTTTTTCTTGTAGTGACTCTTGAGGTAAGTTCAGTGATTACATATTAGCTGATCATTGTTTTCAACATTCATGAAGGTGCAATGGGTTATTGCATAAAAATTTTCCTCTTTCCTTATTACACCTAGGAGAGAAAAAGTAACAATTCCTTTGTAAAGATTGCATAACAATGTAGTTTCAGCAGTGGTTACTGTATTTGCACATCCAACAGTAAGGCCATGTTTACACGTAGATGTTTGTTGTAATGTCATTTGTTGTTATGATTTATATTATAATGGTCTTCTGCATTTGTTTCTTCACATTGAATCTTGCTACATCTGTTGTATAATGCAGCATGCTTCATTCTTCTGTCTTTTAAAGCATGTCTGTTACTGGGAAGTTAGTCTGGTAAGTCAAACTGATGTCTTGTGTGCAAAACAGCAGACACATTTTTAGTTTGCTCATGGGGTTACAAACTTACTATGGTGAAGGGTACATTAACTATTGGAAATAAGATGTATTGCATGTGCTTAAAGAAATATAGCAACTACTTATTTACCTTGGTGTTGGTTAACCATGTACTATTTGGCATTAAAATAATTATATTTTGATAATGTGAAGCAACCTTGAACTGCTCTGACACTGGGATTACAGCTTAACTTAACGGGAACCTTGGATGGATGCATATAAATGATTGTGCTATATTGCCCTGTGAAGGAAGGGGCCTTAAAAGTCACTAACCCCCCCATCCCAGTAGCATTTGTCCTAAGGATAAGCTGTATCAGAATTAATTCTGAATCAGAACAGAGCAGGGACTAATGTGTGACTGGTGGTTTATTTCACTATTAAAATAGTCACTTTGGCTATATAATCACTTACTTTAGGTTACAGTGATAAATAAATATTTGATTTTTGTTTGTTTGTAGATTGTGAGGAAATTGTTGCTGTTCCCTCAGACTGAAGTGTACAACTGAGAGAGCACTGGCAATTGTGAGAAAATATTTTTTAAAAAGTGACAGCAAGTGAGACAAATTCATTGCCCAGTTGAGTGCAGTACCTGGGAGGTGCATGGTGGAATGTTGTGTGCCCTGAATGTGTGTGTGGGTGGACATCCAGCAGTGAATTATCAGTATGGATATTATTACATTTCAAAGACACTTCAGCAATTTGAAAATGTAATGTAAACTAAATATAACAGTGCAGTCTAATAGGAAGGAAAGGAATTTTTAGTAATTAGTAACACCTTTTCTCCACATTATGTTTGATGACATCACTCTTCTGTTTTGGGTGCCTTAAGTAAAAGTTTCATGTTTCATTAGATGCCCTTATACAATTCTGTTAAATCAAACTTCAAATAATGTTGTCATCATAAATGTGGAACATGATGAACTACTAATTATGGTGATAAATTCAAAGAGATTGTGTAAATGATGTAAGGGTACAGAAGCATATGAGCCTTGTGGAAAAATGGGTAGGCAAGGAAGGTTAGTTTCAGGTAAGCTGCCTTGCATGGAATTACAAATTTCTATTTCTGGCTACATTTCCACTCAAAACATTGCATTCCCAAGGTTTTTAAATGTGTAGATTCACATAGAGGTATTATAAAATTCACTTAATGTGTAGTGGCAAACTTGGCACTTATTTAGACAATGACAGAAATGTGAATATGGGACAAGGAAGTCACATACAAAATTGTACTAAAATTTGGTATTTCGCGGTATTGAATTGTGTTATAAAGTTTACACTGGTGAAAATTATTTTGTAGTAATGTTGAACCTTGATATTCTGTAACACAAATGCATCTGTGTTTCACTTATCAGTATTAGCCTGGACTTGGGAATCATTGTACTCACTTTGGTATTACAGCTTCTTATTGCTGGACTGCATGCTAATATTAATTGAAGGTGGATCTTTTTATTCAGCTTACTTAGTGTTCTAACTTTGTTTTAATCTATTGCAATTCATCAAAAGTGATCTTCAGATAACGGTTTCATGTGTCTGAAGTGTTAGTTGCATGCAGTCCCTTACATAAATTATGTGTATTTGTATCAGTGTTGTTTCTGTTGTAAACAGATTGTTTCACATTGTTTGTTTATCACCATAATTGCCAGCTGTGAGTTGGGAAAGTTTGTGTCAACCCCTGCCTACATACCAGTCTGTGTTTACCCAAAGCTGTATAGCACTTGGTGTCAACCTTTGGCTACATGGTAATTTGGAGCAGACATATCAACATACATTCACAGTTACTGGTCTTGAAATGTTTTTGAGGTGTTGTTGCAAGAAATTCATTTTCTGGCTATTTCGTATTGTTTTTAGCTTTAAATGCTTGTTTGACAACTTCATGGTCTTAATAGCATGTTCTGTGTAATTGGGTAATTATGTTTTCCACTCGGCTGGTTTGATTTAAATGAGGACACTGTGTGGATTTTTTGTTTAAAATGCAGAAAATTTACTTAAAAGTATGCCATGTGTGAGTATTTTAGTATTTTGCAGAAGTTGCTGTCCTTCCTTTGTAAAAGAATCATGTTTTATGACTAAATTTTTCACCCATATCCATTTCTTGTATTTGTGCATCATGATGCTACATAAATGGGCCAATATCTTCTGTATATTAATTTTTGCTGTCACGTTATGTGTCTTGGTTCAGGAAATTTTCTGCACCCATCTGCTGTGTTTTATGTTTCAATTGTTTTGTGAAATAATTACCAGTGAACTGGAACAAATTCTAAATTAATTTCAGAATATATATGTCATGTTAAGCAATCACCAGGAATAAAAGTGTTTCGTTGTCAAAAGTTGTTTATGTCTTGTGAGTGTGAGATATGTGTATGATGTGTCATCTCCAAGAAATTTGAACCATTAAGAATTCTAATTGGAAAAAGTAAGAAACCACTAGGTCAGTTCCATGTGATACAGTAAATTTTAATCGATAATTATTTTATTTAATCCGTTGGTTTGTTATATTTTTATTTATAGATGGATTCACATCGTATATAGTAAGGTATGTTAAAACTTACAAGTGGCCTGTGTTTCAGTTCTTTGTTTTCAGACACGAAACAAAATTGTAGCGAAGTTGGCATGTTGTGTGAAAGCTTGTGGCTCCTGTCTGATGAAGAGAGAAGTAAAATATCCCAAATTATGAATGACTGAAATAAATTCAGCCAGCACTGCCTTTGTATTGCAGCTAGCATAATTTTCAAAATATCAGGGAAGGATGCTTTATAACAAATCACTAAGATCGTCTTCTAAGCAACACTCTGTCAAAATTTGATGGAAGGATTTCTTTGATTCATAATACTCATACATGGAAATGAAATAGCATGAAGGGAAAGCAATGTGTGCACTGTGATGAAGTTTAGATGCTGTAAAGTTTTAAATAAAGCAGATCCAATTTATGAGAAATGGAAGTTTAATTTATAGCATAAGTTATTATGCATAAATTCTGAGCTGTGGAGGAAAGTTATTCAGTGGGATACAGCAATATGTTATGCAGTGGGGTACAGCAATATGTTACGATACTTTCTGAGCTGCTGTTGCAGTACAGGTATGGAAGACTGCAGTCACAGTACTTTCTTAGTAAAGGATTATTTGTGACACGGTTGACACTGGATTTGATACTTCATATTGTGTAATTTGTGTTTGAACTATTTCGTGTTTAGTTCTTTTGGTTAAAGAAACTTTACCATTGCCAGTTTGTAATAATAGACCAAATAATGGAATATGGCTACTGAAAAATGTTCAGTTGAATGACACAACATGGTTAGCCTCTTATTATTAATGGAACTAAGAGTTCCATACACATTTCTTCAGTGTATTTTGAGGAAAGTAACCAGAGTACCTTGTTTTGTAAGAATGGAGAAAGAAACTCTAGACAGGAGATAACAGTAATATGTCACCATTGCTTGGATGAAGTGGAATAAATGCTGAATACCCAGAAATTGGAAATTCCTGTAGGTTGCAGATTTTATTAGCTAAGAATTGTGATGAGCAGTATTTGATTATTGCTAATTACTTGATAATTATTTTTTTTTTAAACTAACAGAGAGCAAATTTTATGTAATTGTGATTTATTTTAAGTGTGAAAAACAAATGTTTAAAAATGTTGTAGGTGTACACATACACCAGATGAAAACTTAGAAATTCATGTTTGATTCAAACTTCTGTATTATGCAACACCATGTATTTACATCTCTTTGGATCAAAGATCATTCACATTTTGTAAGGTGGAACATGAATTAAATTTTGACTTCATGATGAAGGAATATCAGTAAATAAAAAAACAAAGTAGATTTTAAGAAGCTTGGAGTATAATTTCACTGGATTGGACGTTGATCTGTTTAATGAACCTGTTGCCCTGTTTTTATGTGTGATAAATGAATAGTTATTTGAGCTGTTTTAATAGTCACAAGGGAGCAAGACTAGAAATGAGACATTATGACCTGTCAGTAGGTGAGGAAGCAGAGAAGTGACAGCAGTGTACCAGAAGGCCACTTAATCTGACGTGTGAAGGTTATATGCCTTTTGCGGTAATGTGATTTCAAGCATTTGTATTTTTAAGTATGTTCTTTGTGTGTTCCTTTATGGTATAATGTAGGGCTACCATATGTCCTGCCCAACAGATTGCTTATTGACCATAAAAAAAATATCAGTGGAAAATGGATTATAAAAGTGAGGACATATTAATAGGCAAATTTTTTTTTGTGAAAGTAGCGTCATTTTGAAGAAAATACACAAAAATTATTGAAATTTGCATATGTTGTACACATAATCTGTGGCCAGTTCTGTAGTTGCCATCATTTTTATGTGCCCATTCAGCCTTGTTATATACTCATGCTGTTACTTTTTACTCAGTGATTCAGTCACTGACAGGGAGGAAATGAGGAGAGTCATTAATACTGCTGCAGTTTCACAAGACATTTCAAAGTTTGACTGCTGAATTCATGACTCCATTGTTGGACTCAGAGAGTGATAATTCAGTCTTATAATTATATATTTCTTAAAAAAAGTAGTAGAATTTCTTGTGTTTTAGCACCATTAAAATACCCAAAGGCTTTCTGCAATAACAAATAATCAAAACCCCAGGCATTTTTACAAACTGAAAAACCCATTCAGATAGAAATCTTTGGTTTGAAGAACACGAAAATTCTGGGGAAAAGATGATATGTGGTAGCCCTAGTATAATGTAACAAGAAAGAAAAATTTGCCACAGTTGTTTAATCTCTTTGGCTGCACATTCTAAAAGCATTTTCCTGCTGATTTTATATGTTGTGTGTATTAAGAAAATCAGTGACTAATAGGTATGTTTTTTTGTGCTGGAATTGACTGGCCCTGCCAGCTTCTATGTGGATTTGGTATCTCTATCAATTTTGAAGGAGCCTGTTTGTACTTCAGATTGAGGCTTTATAATTCAATATTCTGTTTGTAGGTGGAACTCTTTAGTCTCAGCAGAAGCAGAGTGGACTTACTGAGCTTGATGCACATTTGTTTAAAAACTGATGTAAATTCTTGTGGAAACCAGTAGCTGTATTGAAGTTTCCCTGGTTTGTTTGTATCTGTCACCTTGGACAAATATCAGGATAGTACATTGGTCTACTGCAGTTGCCATGCCTGAAGTCATCATGTATTTAATACTGATGTAGGGAAGCCCTGAAACATAACATGGCATGACAAAATAGATGCATAATAATCTGTTTTTAAGGCACACTGGCAATGCTACTGTAATGGAATGGGAAGTTCTGTGGTCTGCATATGAAATAATAGGGTGAATCAGAAGTCATCTGCTATTCAGATTTACCTTCTGGGTCTATGATTTCTGCAGGACTCTTTCGGGTATTTGCTGCTGCTTGTCATAACCTAATTTGTAATAATTTTTACAGATGAACATTAGTCTTTCTGTTGATGGGAACAATTGGGTGAACAATGACTATGCGAACGTTTCACAGTGTGAAACTCATGAAGCCACTGGTGATTTTACAAGTTGTGTTTTACTTTTCAGTTTAAAGAGAGATGTGAGTACTCCTAAGAAATGTGCCTTGTTGGTTCTAATGGTAGTTATTCTCTGAAAGTACTTGTTGGTAGTCAGAGATTTACTTTTCTACTGATTGTTACTTACTGTGTACCAAGGATTGTTTAATAAGGATGCAGGAACACTGATCACTGGTGACAAAAAAGTAAACTGGGAACCCGTAAGGGTGCCAAGTTTAAGTGAGTGGGGTGATTTAATTTTTGGGACAAAATATTTTGCTGATCGGCTCTAAGGTTGGGCTGACAGTACATATTATTTTTGGACAGTGTGTGGCTATAATGTGTGACGATGTGAATGAAATTTTCATCTTCAGTTTCGACTGCATTAATAGAAATGCTTGAGAAGAATGTTACTTGAAAATAATAATAATAATAATAAAAAAAAATCTGCTGTGTAATGAGTCATGTCCTGTTATCATTTTTTCGATGGGTATTAAAAGTGTCTGTATCACTTCATGGTGTGTTGTCAGACATTCATTGAACACTGTGGTGTTTTGGAATAGCTGTAAAGGTACTGGCTAAAGACTGGACAGCCATGATTTGACTCCTTGTGGGGGAATTTGGATTTTTCTCTCTTGTCATGCCCAGGTTTATCCTTCCTGTATAAATAGGTGTGAGGGATGGCACAGCAGTCTAACCTTCATGTTATGAATGCAGTTCGTGGGGCTGTAGCTTATTAAAGAGAAAGTGACGTACAGCACTTGTTGTCATTGTGGACTATTCTCCCAGTGATAAAGATTTTCAAGTTTCATGCGTTTTTATTGCACAGTTTTTGTAAATATTTTTGTATAACTGTGACCAAAAATCAAAACATTGTGAAAAAAATAAAATTTCATTGTGTACATTTCTTTGTAGGAGATTACTGAAACCAAAGTATTTGATTTAACTAGACAGAATTTGTGTAGCTATATAGCAGCTGATTTTGCAGCTGCTAGGGAAATACCTGTTGGTAAGTGTTGAAGATTGTGTGTCAAACATTAATTATATTTCTTTATGAATAAATACTTAAGAATAACTGTAATGCTGAGAGAGCAGTATATAATAATATTATTAATCACAGTAATTGCCTTGTATAAATGTTGAATGCTGTTGATATTTTAGTGTGTAACAATTACATCTGTAAGTATGTAATTATTTTGGGAAGCTATCTCTGTTGCTTATGTAACAGCTTGGCCTGGATACATTCTGCATTCCAGTGTCTGGAATAAATATGATTCCTATTTTGGAAGTTGTATGTCATCATGGATTTTTTCTAAACAAAACATTTCAGAAACTGGGACTAGACAATCATGAAGTACGTTAAACCAGATTTCTCTGTAACTTTCTGACTTTGTCATGGATCAGCAGAATCCAAATGTGGGATAGTTTCTTGTGTTTATGACTCTTACACATATTTCATTCAATTTGTAAAACCATAGCTTCATCCCAACTTAAACAGTGACTTTCATCATATACATACCTGGTGTCTGAAATGAAACAGTTTTGTATTCCCAAAAATCCGTGATGAATGATGACCAAAGTAACTGTCTTGTTAATTTTTAACACATAGGTGTCAGAAACATTCAGAATTTGCTTAGGTGGTGGATGTTCTGATTGTGGCTGTTCTTGGGAAGGACAGGAGTATTTATTTGGAAACATTTGTCATTTAATTACAGATTTCAGAGAATAAGATTCAAGTCCTTGTCGATCTTTCATGTAACTGAAGTGGACATTTTGGTATTGAGTTTAAATCTTTGCATTTGTTACATCTCTGAGGTCTTGTATGCTAGTGGATTAGAGTATAATCAAACCCATATCATATCTGAACTGATACTTGTAAAACCAACAAGAATATTGATTACTTTGACATGAAAATGAATGGCAAGAAATTGGCCATAAAAATTGTAGATTTTAATTTGTCTGATGTATTTGAAATTGAAATTTGTTCCTCATATACCACTGTGTGTGTGTTTGTGTGTGTGTGTGTGTGCACGCGCACGTGCGTGCGACTGTTAAGAAATGTTTGAAGTACTGCAAGCAAGATCATACTTTTATAATTATTTAATCTGCGTTTTTGAGTTCCAAACTGAATAACTTTGTGACAGAATGGAACACGTACCAAGTTGATACCAAAATTTAGTACACTAAAAATTGAGTTAAATTGTAAATGTGAGAATATAAATGACAATTTAGTAACTGTAAATACACATTATTTTATTTTAATTGTATTCATCTTGTGTTTTAATTTAGTTTTATTACAATTTACACCCTGAGAATTATTATAAACTTCAGATTATGCTCAGTAGACTTTAAATGTTAATGGAAATGACACAATAGCTTGTCATGTATGTTATGTTTGTGCATTTAGAAATAACTTGAAATGTCAACTTGATGCAACAAGGTCATTTATTGATGTATTCTTAGCTCGACATGTTTCGGGTACATACGCCCATCATCAGGAGCATTGGATGTTGAGTTGCAGCATATGGTTTTCTGCTCCGAGTTTTTGGATGGGTGGTGGTCTTGAGAGCCGCTGTGTAGGTCATGTTTTCAGCGCGGATGGTGCCATGCACGGCACCATCCGCACTGAAAACATGACCTACGCAGCGGCTCTCAAGACCATCACCACCCATCCAAAAACTCAGTGGAGAAAACCATATGCTGCAACTCAACATCCAATGCTCCTGATGATGGGCGTATGTACCCGAAACATGTCGAACTAAGAATACATTAATAAATGACCTTGTTGCATCAAGTTGGCTTTTCAAGTTATTTCATGAGGAAGATACACTGTCAAACAACCCTCAAGTTGTGCATTTAGATTTATTTCTTTCAGTGATTGACAAATTTAATTTACTTCTCAAATTCAATAATGACAATGGAACTCCCTAATATTATTTGACAGGAATAGAGTTATTTAAGGCTTTTAGAATAACAGGACATTAGCTGCTACAGAGATGTCAGAACAATTTTAATATGGTGAGGAAAATGATTATGTGCAGAGTAACAATACAATTTAATCGGACAGAATATTAACAAGGAGAGTGGTCACTGCCATGCAATCTCTTGCTTCTGACATTTCCAAGTTGACCCCATTTAATTTAAGATACAGTGCATTTTAATTGCAGTGAACATATGTAGGTAATTCTTGTCTTGCTGATGGAATGACTGAAGTGAACCAGGAAACAAGGTGTTCAGTCCTTGAATTATGGATACACAGTGGGAAGGTTGATTTGAAACAAAACAGCTGCAACCATATTATAATTATGAATTTTGCTTACCACTTATGATTTTGTTAGGTTTTATGCCTTATCACAAACATGAAAACACATAAATTATAAAAATTGGTAATGGTATAAAAGAACACCACTTGTACTAACCACAGTCAAAATCACTGTTAATTTTTACAAACCATATCAGAATTGTAATAGTAATATGAAAAATGGTACTCTGTCTAAATATTTCATCACTCCAATTACATCTTTTTGTAACCCTTCAGTATGAAATTCTTTTAGTACTTTTGGTGGAATTATGTCTCCAAAATAATTACATGTTCCCCTGATTACAGTAGTATTTTCCATGGTTATCCATGGAAATACAGTAGAAGTTCTTTACTCTGGAGGAGAATAGTCTCAAGCCTGGAAGTCCTTCAGAAAGGCATGCAGGAATGCATGTTCATTGACCGTTGTGGTGTGTCCTAACCTTTTGCCTTCTGCTACATCAACTTCGTCAGCCATGAAGGCTCCTAATCCACTGTGGCCAGGTCCTGCACAATCGCTGCTGGAGGAACCTGAAAAGACTCCAGGGAAAATGGAAGGGGACCCAGATGCCTCTGAACCAGCAGCTTAAGGGGATATCCAAGTGGAATACTCCTGTAATTAGTTGTGCAGCCCAAATGTAGACGCAGTAGCAAAAAATTATCTGTGAGATCTTATGTCAGTACAGGTACCGTCTGATACTTCAAAATATTTGATAATCTGCCTCTGCTTAGTCTTGTGGTTGAGGGATTGAAAGATTTCATTTCATGGATCTTTAACAGTTAAGATGTTTCCTTAAAATAAGTGTCCTCCTTTGGTTTTTGCTGATAAAGAGGTGACACAGTATTGGTTACAAACTGCATGTGGTTATTGTGATGACTGTGGTTGCACTGTGCTCAGTGAGTGTTATATTGACTCTGTATGCCCTAAGATCTTAAATTTGAGTAATTTTTTGATGAAATTTTTATTTCTTTGTCTCATGTGCTGTACTTCTTGATTGATCTTTGAGCTCACAATAATCCTAGGAAGTAGGCCCAACCAAATTACTGATATTTCTGCATTACCGGTGTCATGTATCATCCTTGTTCCTCATGCTATACATCAGCTATAAACGAGTGCAGTGGTTTCTGTGTTTGTTGAGAGTATTTTACCATCATTGTTTGTGCTCTAAGTTGGTGGTTAATTAGCACCATGAAGGACTTACTAAGGAAATTAGGGGGGGTTAAACATATTGTAAAGATATATCAATGTGTACATATTCTGTCTTGTCAGTTAATGAATAATAAAATTAAAAAAAAAAAATGATGTTATCCTCTATGCAGTATTGTATTTGTGTGTGTTTGTGTGTGTGAGTGAGTGAGTGACTGACTGCGTAGAGCGTATTTTATTTAAAAGAAGTTTTTATTTATACATTACTTTGTTCAAACAGAGTTATTTTTAAGGTGTTCAGTATCTTACACATTTTTGCAGCTTTGTAGCATTCAGTGGTCTTCAAAATGTACCAAGAAGTATATTTTAAACATGCGTGGTTATATGACTTTCATATGTGAACGTTTTTTTTTAGTTGAATACAAAATGGTACTGAAGTGGGTATATTATTGTCCTTACTGAGGTCCCTGCAACCCATGAGCCACCTTGTTATTATTTGTTGGACTTTGAACATATAATAAAACTCACTTTCACATGAGGAGAAACTGGGATTAATGTGCATGTAGGTATAAGATTTGGATTCAAGTAGTGTATTTATACTTTGCTAACATTAGCCTAACTGTTTTTTAAATAACCTTTATTAAACTTACCTGCATCCCGTATTATGTGTTTTAAAGTTGCAGGTTAATCCCTGTGCATGAAGTTCAGGTCGGTTTGTGTGGTATTACCTGACAATGTCTAAATAAGAGCAATGAGAAATGTTCCACACAACAGTCTTCCTCCTAACATGTTTGTGTAAGTGTTGGTTTTTGTAGTCTTGGCTGCACTTAAGCTAGAGAAAATAGCAGGTTAGTTTGTCATAATACAAACATTACTTGCATTTACAGGTGAAAGTCTCTGTGATGTGTCTCACTTCTCAGAAAAATGGAGTAAATACCAAGTAGATGTTAATATTTATGCAATGTCCTCTCTGTCTTATGTATGATTCTAGACAGTGTGATAACAAAGAGCCATGATTCCTATACTCTGTAACAGCAATCAGAATGTAACAATTCGTGGTTTCCATGTACCATAACAAGGGCATTGATATGACAGATGTATGACTGCCATATAGCATAACAAGCCTTGATATGACCAAGAGTTACAGTTCCCATCCCCCTGAGCAGGGTCCTTGGTATGACAATCCCACCTGTACTTCGAATACAGCCTGTTCCAGAAAGGTAAGACTTGTGATTTCTCACCATAATTCTGTTGCTCTTGTTGAGGCTTTAAGCATGAGGAAAATTTATTGGCTAGAATGAGCACTGAAAGGACTGAGGATACCTAATACTACTTAACTGTAGAACATTTGATGTATGAAATTAAGCAGACCAGTGTAATATTTGTCACCTGATACAAAGGACTTTAGATTGACTCGCTATATTTCAAGTAGTCACATTCAAGCTATGTTATATGTGCGAAGCAACCTTTATTGTATAACATACATTATAGTCTGGCTACTGTTGGGTTTATTTGTTGTTAGTGATTAGCTCTGGTTATATTTGTGAATGAAATTGTGTACAGACATTTATTCAACAAATAAAATAAGCTGCTTTCAGACCTTCGTTAGTGTCCACATGTGAAAGTTGCTATAAACAGTTGCAGTCTGCCCACGTGTGCTTTAACATATAAATTCAATTCACCTTTTTGGCGCCTTGTTCATGGTAAATGACCATATCCACAAACCTCTGCCACTGTAAACCTGGTTCCCAATTTCTACAATGGAAAAAAAATTTCAGCAGTTAACGTGGAAATGTATAGTCTGTAACAGGGGACATGATCAATTTTTTTAACTGTGAGATTTTGAGAGTGATCCTAAGCTTGCATATTCATGTAGGCTATTTAGATTGAATAAGTGTAGTTGGTGTTCATTTCATATTGAGGTATAGAGCCCTGAAAATCAACGTGGACCAAAACAATGTAGAAAGAAGAACTTTTCTTTCATGAGAATGAATTACAACACCTGACAACCTGTGGAAAATTTTACAAGCTGCCAGCAAAAAACGGCATGAATCTTGGAAATGTTCATCAACTGTTTGGTCACTAAAATGTTTCAACATCAGAGGGGACACAACAGTTTCTGGGCAATGTTGAAGGAGGACTACTTGCACAGAGTTTAAATTTTGACTCGGAAATGTGTTGATGTACCGTTTCGCAGACTTTAGGGTTGTAATGGTGGTGCCAGAGGCCATGAATAATAAAGGGGATTTATTGGGGATTATCTTCATCATCAGCGGCGCTAGTATCGTTCAAAGTTTGTCATTTGCTTGTGCCGCTATAGGTTAATGCTGACAAGTTTAATGAAAAATCGACCCAACTGTTTCAGAAGTTTAAATGGAGGACACACGCACACGAATAGCGTGTCATTTTCAGAAGCCTTCTTTTTATAAATGAAGGGCAGTAGGCTAGAAATCCGAATGAAATCTATCGGTTTAATTAATTGATAGCGTCCATCACTATTTATCTCTGGTGGAGGCTGTTCAGTGAGCACCATCTGGCAACAAGTGACGTAATACTAGGTATCCATGCTAGGCATTATCCTAATCCGTGATTTTAAGCGGGCTTGCGGTAAAAGTGTGGTAGTTTTTAGCGGTGGAGTGCAACAAGACTAACGTGTATTCATTACTGGACTTTTATTTGACGTAGTATTATTCAGGTGAATTATTGCCACTTCAACGTTTTCGTTTCGATATGCAAACGATATTATACATTATAACCTGCACCAGTTACGGAAAATTACCGAGAGAAATAATGTGAATGCAGTTTGTGTTTCGGACGGTTGGCTTGAGAGGTTAATGGGAGTTAGTGAGAGTGAAGGTTAATTTATACTCTCTTTATGTATTTAAATGTAAATGTCTACTTGGGTGGCGAAATTTGAGCCTTACATACATAAAATATATATTCATACATACATTCCATGGATCCATAAGTGTGTCATAAAGACAGCAGGATTTGGAACAAGTCACAAATACACATGTACAAATTTACAGTGTAAAATACTACCAACATTTTACAAACATGTTATAAATCATCCTTACATATAAAAAATTCAACTACAGAGTGTGTATGCAGGTATTTTTCTAAGGCTGCTTTAAATTTTGCCTTGTCATTCTAAAGGACTGCCACACTAGGTGGTAAACAGTTGAAAATTTTGATGCCAGCGTAGAGTGTGCCTTGTTGAAAACAAGATAAGTTGTCATTTGGTCTATAAAGATGATGCTTATTCCTTGTATAAATATTGTATATAGATGAATTTGTTTTAAAGTCTTCCTAATGCAGTTCATGAAGGAAAGTATGTATTGGCAAGGAACAGGTGGAATTTCATATAGTTTAAATAGACTTCTAAATGAGGTTTTGGCTTGTACACCAGCCATAATTCTGATGATTTTCTTTTGTAAAGTGAAAATCTTCCCACTCTTGGAAGAGTTACCGCAAAACATTTTTCCACATTTTATTATAGAATGTAATTATGCATAGGAAATTGATTTGAGAGCGTTAATGTTATTGATATGGACCATCGTCCTAACGGTATAATATACCCCACTAAACTTAACAATCATTACCTAAATATGGTTCTACCAGTTTATGTGGTTATCAATTTGTAAACCAAGAAATTTTGTATTCTCCATCTCTTTTGTGTACTTTTCTTTATAACCAATACATAATGTAGAATGTGATGAATTCTTTGTTATGAATTTCATTATATTCTTTTTATCTATATTGAGAACTAAATTATTAGCAGCAAACCATTTGATCATATGAGAGAGAACTAAATTTGACACTAAACAGAAATCTTTGAAATTTCTGCTTGAAATTATGACACTAGTATCATCTGCAAATGATATTGGTTCTGACAGAATTTATTCTAAGAGGAAGGCCATTTATATATGTTATGAACAACAGAGGGCCTAGAACTGATCCTTGGGGAACTCCATGTTTCATTGTACCCCAGTCAGAGAAAAAAGTTTGAGCTCTATTAAGTGTTTTTACTTGAACATTCTGTATTCTGTTAAATGGGACCTGTACCCATCTTCAGGATAATCCTCGAATTCCATAGAAATGTATTTTAGGTAACAAAATTTCACGATTCACGCAATCAAAAGCCTTTGCCAAATCACAAAAAATTCCTCCATGTTGCTTTTTTTTTTATTTTTTTTTAATTAATAGATTTGAGTAAACCATCTGCTAGTCTGAAGGCAGCATCTTCAGTTGATATCTCTTTCCTAAAACCACACTGTTCTGGGACCAGTATGTTGTTTGTATGCGGGTGCTATACTTACGTATGTGCCAGCTACGTCTGGTTTGATTGCCTTGCAGTTTTATGAGATACTATTATATTTTTCTGTGTGAAATGGTAATGTAAGTGTAAGATATACCTTCATGCCGCTCTGCAGTATGTCTTGTGTGTCATGCGTCCATTACAGGCCATATTAGATCACGATTACATAGCCGGAATAGCGTAGTCGGTAGATCATATCAGGTCATATATACAGGGCCAGGATAGCGTAGTCTTAAAATGACTACGCTACGGGCTGGACGATACGGCTTTGGAAACCCGGCAACGGCACGAGATTCGTCTTTTGTCCAAAACGTGGACACCCGTTTTGGGGCCTACCGAGTCTCCTGTTCATTGGGTATCGGCGTTCTTTCTCGGTGATAAAGCAGCCGGGCTGTTAATTTGGCCACTCGCCTGCATCTGGTGCCGAGTCTAAGAATAAGTGGAGCCATACGTCCACACCCATAATATACCTTCGTAGCATTGAGAGGGAAAACTTTACTTTTGCATTTTTCTTAATTACGGTTGCCAACTCGACAGTAATACAAACGCAAGTATTTGTATCGAAGATACATGAAAGAACCAAAATCATTTCATTCACTAAATTTAGGGTCCTGCAGTTTTAATGTGAGTGACAGTAGACAGAATCACACAGTGACAGTTTTGTACATTAACGTGGAAACTTAGCGTGTGTATCGGTTACATGAGACTGTGCAGTGACAGCATGTGGAGGAACGAGTGGACTGTAGATGGGACTGATGTGGAAACTTAACTTTCCTAACGGGAACGCTCGGATCTTGCGTCAGGAGGTATGTTTTCCACAAATTCTGAATAATAAGTTAGATAAAATTTGGAGCGAAGTGCTATTTGGAGCCACCCACTAGTCTGCTTATGCATGTCTGTTTTACTGCATGTATTTTCAATACAGTAACGTTTATTTTCCCGCTTTTTCTCACACATTGCTCTAACCTAGACTGTCGGCCTGTCTGTGCTGACAAGTATAGCTTACCATATCTTGCAAGACTGCCGGCTACCATCCTCTAGTTTAGAAAGACTTGGACTTCTTTTATGTGTGTAGACGCAGGTGGTCATTTAGTTGGCGGAATTATGGGCTCGTTGCCCATAATTTTTCATGCCCTACTTGTTTCTACAAAGTTTATGACAAGTGTGAACGCACTTCGGTGAGCTGGAGCAGTTCTGGCTTTCCTTGTGGCTGGAGCTCGAAATTATGTTTGACAAAATCAGCCTTCTGCATTACGAGGCAATAACTCTGTGAACACTGCACTCGTTTAAAACTCTTGTTTTAGCACGACGAACCGACAAAATCTGGGACTGAAAGCCAAATTTGGATTCGTCAAATGAGGACTACGTTATTAATTCCAGGTTTGTTCTACCTTCACGGAGAGACCCCGTGTGTTTACCATCACGTCATGAACCCGCAAAACTGTTTTGTTGTCCACCATTTTTTGCGTGCAGAGGAGTATGTCGATAAAGATTCAAGTCATGCGGAATGTTACGCCATGTCAGATTGTAAGTTTACCAAAGATTCGATGAAAGCTCTTCAGGGTCAAGCATTCGTAGAAGAGTGACTCTTCTTGAATTTGGATCTTCACATGTCTGTCCATGTGCGGATTTTATTCTGTGCTTCATTCAAACGCATTTTAGTTCTTGTAACTCGTGTCCTGGGCAGGAGTCACATATTTCTCAACAATTCAGAAGCCGCCTCAAAATTCCAGACACCTGAACGGTTACATAAAGCAAGTTTCATACTAAGAAACACAAATATTAGGCGCTACCATGCAAAATTTAATCGCCCGGGCGAACTAGCACCCCGGATTTATGCATCCCTGTTCCTGAGTATGACGTACTCGATGAGAACGTTTTACAATACTTCCTTGCTAAGTATAAGTTCTTGAAGTCTATAGGTAGCTGACGGACTGTCGTATTATAAGCCAACTCGTACTGTGTCGAAATTATTTGGTGAATACAGAGTATCTGTTGTATTGAACTCCAACTGCTGATCCTCACTGATTTCGTCCACGTTTAGAGATTACCTCGAGAAAGGAACCTGGATACAATTATTGTCGCTCATCTTGTAAATATGTACAGTATAGACGGTTGCGATAACTTTCAGGAGCTAAAATCGAAAGACAGACTGATAGACGAATATCAGTAAGCTGTAAACGGACATTCAAGAAGTCAAAATTCAGTAAACAGATAAATCAAGTAAGAAGTGCTACTGTTCTTTGAATAATTTTTTAAATTTGAGAAGCGATTTTGTTTGCGGATGGAACAGTGTTTGAATAGGTGGTAACATTGTTTTTGTAAGCTGTTAAGATACAAGTATGCGTTGTAATAATGACGGTAGACAGAAGTAATGAAAATAACTTAGCCGTTAGTGTATACTGCAGTTTTGTAGATTTTTAAGGCTGAAAAGGCGTTAATTGCTGTGTATTGGTCGAACTCTGGTAGAAGTAAAAACTTTACCTTCTGAAATTCACAATCTTGGCCCGTCTTCTTGGGAAAATGAAAAGTTACCACAGCAGTAGAATAAAGCGACAGAATAAATGTCTTATGGAGGTAAGATCTTATAAGTAAAAGCGCGAAACGATTGATCATGAATCGTGCCGGACCGCTCTTTTTTAACTTAGCAAGATGTTTATTATTTTAGACGTAGAATTCAACCATTCAGCTCACAAAATGCCTCTCAATTAAGGCAGCTGACCTTTCAACTTCAACGTGAGAGGACGGAAATTGAACGAACGTGTAATTTAATTTACTTGGCAAGTAAATCTATATTCAAAATACATGTAAGTGTTCCTTTCAGATAACTACTTGAAAATATTATGTTACTGAAGGGAAATAATAATTAAAAAAAAACCAAAAGGTGTTTTACAATATTTCATTCACTCATTGCTTCGTCCGTCTTGTCACAGGTCCATAGCCTCTTCAGAGTGCGATCTAATGCTTTCTCTTTAAAATTATAGTATATATTTTTCTTTTCCGTAATGACGTTTGGTAGCTTCTTACGTTTCCTTCCTCGACTTCTCTTCCCTTATTCATTTCTTTCAGTAACATATTTAAGAAGGCATTTCGTACACAAAGTTTGACCAGACCAGGTTACCTTATTTCGTTTTATCATAAGTATAGCACGTTCGAAACGTGATGGCACACGCGCAGAAACCAGATTTGGTCTTTCAGCGAAACGGACGAGTCCATTTAAATCGGCGGGGTTGTCAGTTCAGTCGACCACTGGCAGTCGAGGAGTGCGGATCAGCGGACAGCGATTGTATAGACCGTGTTCCGACGTACAGTGCAAGGCTGCTGGCTACCCACTCAACTCGCAACTTTCCCCTTCACTTCCCCTCCCGTGTGTCACCGTGTGCCATCAGGTTCCGAACGCGCTATACGATGTTAATTTCTTCCTCGACCCTACGTAATACTGCATTTTTCGCATGGTGGGTCCAACTGATCTTTTCCATCCATACCTACCACCACATTTCGAAACTTCGGAGGTATTTCTGATTTTTTCGAAGTGTCCAAGTTTCAGCATTTCATTAGTTTATTCCTTACATTTAAGTCAAATTTGTTTATGAAAATAGTCTTCTTCTTGTTGAATGCCACCTTTGCCGTGACAATCCTGGATATTATTTAACATGTGTATCTTGTATCACTTTTATCAGGCTACCCAGATAGTTGAAATATTGCACATTCTCCATTTAAGTTTTTTGTTAACTTATGCAGTTTGAAGTTAACGGAATTTCAGACACCCAATTTTAAAAGCGTAAAGAACATGTATGAACTAATAAAACTTTTGAAACGCTCACCGAAGCTTTCCTTGCGAGTCTGGAAGCGCAACGAGAAGAAGGAGGCGGAAGAATACTGCTGGGCGATAACACAGGCGGCGGGCTGGTCATACCGCGGCCGATCAGGTTCCAGTGTGTTGGAGTTTGGATTTATACTAGACTCTATTTTATTTACGTACTTATATATATCCATATGTACACTCAATTCCGACTTGGCGCAATATTCGATTTGCGCCAGACCGTCCGGAACGTAACTATAAGCGTAAGTCGGGGAGTATCTGTACATATAATATGATTTTACACTTAAAAACATAATTTTTGTAAGGTATATTGAAAAGTTATACTTCCTTGCCGAAAAACGTCGCAGTAGAATTGTTACTTCATGTTCCGTAGAGTTCGGGTGTGAATCTAGATGCGGATACAGGATATCCCGACAACGATATATTCAGTTGTTATTAATCCTTATAAAATATTGAGATAGTACCTGAAGTAGGTGATTGCCGTTTTCTCTTCGTCCCTAGTTCGTATAACCCATACATATTTTTAGTAGTTGCGAGGCCTGCTTATAATCTGGAGGTCAGCGCTTCGAGATTTTTTATGAAATAAGTTAAATTGAAATGCTGGAGGGATACGGAATATAATTCCTAGACGGAGGCAGGTTTCGTATTCGATAAAGCCCATTCGATATATGATGTGCTGAGATTGGAGATTAAAGGTACGCCATGTATGGAAGCATGTTTGAAATCCATTCCACCATCCTTCAGCAGTAAAGTCGGCGTAGCCGGAAATTACACTTGGTGAGGCCTCGTTTGACATACACTTATATATCAGTCACATTTTTGTGGACAGTAATTGGTTGTAGCTGTTAATATTAATCGCGAACGTGGCTGAACTGTGGAATCAAATGCTAGAAGATGCATTGAACAAGGTAGACCGTGATATATATCGTTATTATTAACCATGCAGAACCCTTGACGCCTCTTGAGACGTCGTCATCTGAAATTATTCCATTTGAATTGGGTTCCCTGTGGGATGGGTAATCTTGTGTGTAACTTGTATGAATGTAACGGCAGGAAATGGGGCTGTCAGGGAGCCAAACGTCGGTTCAAGTCAAAGTGTTCTGATGGCTTTGGTTAGTAACGTTGCGGCCTGATAGATGTCAGTGGCGTTAAGTGAGCTTCTCCTACGTAACACGGAATGCAATACGATTGTATACGTAGGGCTCTGGAAGACCCTCTTTCTTTATTGACTCTTCGACAACTGGCAGTGATGTTCACCACATACGTAGTATATTCTTTACAGATCATAACGATGGTGGCAGAATTCGAAGATTCAACACCTCCACAAAAAAAACCTTCGTTTTTTATTTGTTTTTTGTTTTTTTTTTTGTTTGGTGCGTTCGCAAACATTGCGAGAAGCGTCTATTAGTTTCGTCATATCTGTCTGTCCGTCCGCATGAAACAACTCGGCTCCTACAAGAAGTATTTTTATGAAATTTGATATTTGAGTATTTTTCGAAAATATGTCGAGAAAATTCAAGTTTCGTGCAGATCTGACAAGAATGTCGTGTACTTTACATGAAGACCGATGTACATTTATATCTCCCAGAATTCTTCCTACAATGAGAAATGTTTCAGACAGAATTGTAGAGAAAGTCAAAACACTCGTTTCACGTTTGATAACTTTTCCCCTCGAAAATTGTAACTTTTATGGGATAATGTGGAAGAATATAGTACAGCCAGACAGGTCACAGATGCCAATATAATACGGCGCTAGCACGTTGCATGTTAGGTGCCTAAGGGTACCGACACGCCCTCAAAACGTATAATACTAATTGCGTTTCCACGCAAAAGTGGTTACACGAACGCACCTAAGTGTTACGTTTATACGTACATTGCCTCTCTCGTTTAAGTTAAAATCGCGTGTGTGTTTCTACATATCACCAACATTCATGATAAAAATTCTAGTATTCTGGGATATGACACTGTGCCAGTGTTATTTGTTTATTTATCTCACATTCCTACCAAATGATCCTGAAAATGAATGTACTTCCGGCTATGGACTAAGTCGAATGTACCGGGCGCGTGGCAAGCTGCAAACCTTATTGAAAACTTCCTTTCATAAAACAGGACGCTTTGTACTGTACATAAAGTGCAGCCCTTTCCTTGTATACCTCTCAAACACTGCAGTGCGTTGTGGATCCTGGCTTCCTGTACAACGCCGCTACATTCCTACCGGTCTCTGACCGCTGTAAAGGTAAATCTGTCCCATTACAGGCTCGAGGCGAGAGGGTTCCAGGAAGTTAAGGTTCCCAGATTACGTGACAATGGCTCAGGATGGTGGTAAGGTTGTCAGCCTTACGCACGGGCCGCTTTTACCCCAGGAAATATTCCTAGTACTCATTTATGTTACAGGCTTAGTCGACCCCAGGGCCATAGTGCGATCGGAAGGAGTATATCAATGAAAAATTCCAATGACACCACCTGGAATCGAACCAGCGACCTTCCGATTTGTAGCACAGCACCTTAACCGCTGTGCTACCGCGGTCCCCCTCTGACGGCTGTACGCCAATCAAATACAAACATTGCTTGCAAGAAAGTATTGATCCTACATCTGTTGTCAATGTGCTAACCATTGTTTCATTCTTATAATAAAACCAACTACATGCACTAATTTCTCAAATTTATTTTTTGAATAAAACTCTATATGTTTCGGACAGTTCCTCTGTCCATCATCAGGAGTTTTTCACTGTACACACAGCAATGGTATATGTCATACAGGTTTGCTGACAGCAAGCTGTCAGCTGTCAGCAAACCTGTATGACATATACCATTGCCGTATGTACAGTGAAAAACTCCTGATGACGGACAGAGGAACTGTCCGAAACATGTAGAGCTTTATTCCAAAAATAAATTTGAGAAATTAGTGCATCTAGTTGGTTTTATTATAAGAATTTTTCATGATGCCCGGTCACCTGAACGTCAAATTCATTTATTCATTATTGAGTACTTGGTGTATAGCTAAAGATAGAGTTAATGTGGCCAGGTACAAAGACTGCAACAACCAGGTAATTGTGGTAGCGTTAAAAGAGGGTCAGGTTCCATTGTTAACACCATTCTATGCTTATGTACCTGTTATATATGTATTTTGTTAGAGATTGTATAGTTCCAGCTCGGAAGAAGAGATAGGTGAGTTCATGTTACTGTCGAAATATTTGGTTCTGAAACTCGTCTCCTGGCGGACCATTGTTATCTACTGTACTACTAGCAAAGCCACCTGGAATGATGAGCTCGAGCCGGAGGTGGTTGCTACGCTACTGCCTAATCCAAACGCCTACCCGTTGGAATGTTATTCTCTCTAAACCGAAGCCACCTAAGACGGTGAGACTGGAGTTTTATGTCGGTTAGTCAGTTTTTCACAACTCCTTAGCTTCTTAGCTCTCATTTCTCTTGCTGGAATAATATCTACTGCACACTAACCAAGGCCGCCACAAAAGCTGGAATTGAAGCTGGGCTGAGGGTGGGGGCTACCCCAATACTGCATAGTCCAAATAGCTTAATAATATCTCTTTGCTAGAAAGTTATTATCTATTTTACTCCAAACAAGGCTATTTCACACTCTGCGACAGGAGCCGTAGGTGGGTGCCACACAACTGTATAATCTCTGTACCTTAATAGCTGCTTTTAGCTGCCAGACAATTATACGTTGTCCAATTTGCTCCAAGCAAAACAATATCAGATGCTGGACTTGGAGATGTAGGGCGGTGCTACAGTATTGCCTAATCCTTACAAGCAAAGGAGCGGTTTCAATCGCATTCTGCAGGGAGAGCAGAAAGTTTTATAGATGAAAGGAGTTTATCTATTCTGATTATTCACGACCGTTTTACATTTAAACAAAAGACACAGGACATAGCACATTTTAACCTAAAATAGTTGCATATTTCTACAGTAATATCGACTTGGACACAAACTATCACAATTGAAATGTTTTCATTAACAACCTCATTCTCTCGAGGCAAGTGACGGGATATTACCTTGCAACAGACAACGGCGGTCGTTTTCCACATTCTTTCTATTTCTGTACTCACAAATTTTATAACTCGATGCTGCATAATCTAAGCAACCGGGTAGCGTGTTCAGTGTAGCGACTTTGTACGGACTGAACGGTCCGGGGATCGAATTCCGGCGGGAGCGAAATATTCCGCGCCTTTCCGTAAAGGCCGTGGGGCTCACCCAGCCTCCTGTACAATGGATGGCCTTAACTACCCACCCCCATCTATCACCAAGGTTAAAGCAAAGGTAGAGCTAAACCTCTCCACCAGCCTCTGTGCCTTCATGGTCTGTTCTGGGGTGAAATTTACATTTAGCTTAATCGGAGCAACCAAAAAACTTAACAAACTAACTAAGAATAAATATTACTACATAATTAGTAGAACATGGAAAGCAACGGTTGACCTGGCTGTAGTGAAGAATCTCTCTTTTGGTGCCCTTCTGATATTGGGATAATGGACTGAAGCGATCACCTGCACGACAAGCGGAATAGATTAGATCGCTCTGCCGATATTATGACCAGTGGTCTTTGTCGTCGCCGTCAGATTTACATTTCGTGTGCAAAAACCCACCTTCACCTTCATCTCTGTCGACCTCGGTAGAGCAGGAAATTTGGTAATTTACCTAGAGGTGTTTCTTACACTTAAAATAATATGCACAATCAGTATGTGACTGTTTCTTTAGAGAATCAGCCTGAAGCAGTTCGGACATTTCTTCTTCACTCTTATGGTGAAGCTGACATGGCAGTTGAATCTGAAGTTCAGTGTTTGCCATGTCTCCTAATGTCTATCCTTCTTCATGGACAGCCATTCAAAATGAGCTGTGATATTTCTTCTGACGTTCTCTTTATATTCTCTAACCTTTGTTTATTTAAATTTATTTTCCTCTCATGTGAAACTTATGTTAATCTTTCCTTACAGCCCTGTAAATCTTCGTATAGATCTATATAAGTCTTCAATTTCGTCTAGATCGTTTGACATTTATTATTGCTTTCATTTAAAGCAGGGTTTAACATACTGACGTTTTTCATTTTTAGTTTTAACTTCTTCTCCCCTACAGTAAAGCAGAAACTACCAGTCGCAAAGGAATTAGATTAGGCAGCAGTATGCAGCTCGAAGTCGGAACGATATCTGTGTAGCTTCTCCCCCCCCCCACCCCCTTCCAGGATTTAGAAATAGAAGGCTCGAGTCTATGAAATGGAAACCATAAAGCAGAAGCGTACAGGGATTTGAGTGGTTGTGTGTGTTGCAATTATGCTAATTGCAAGCATATACAAGGGTAAAAGGGACGGATAGCTTTTGTAACAACTTAGGCTACCTTATCATATTAAACCTCCCCTAACACCCCTATAATGAAACCACAACTACTGCCTCCCTTAGGGCCCCAAGGTAGGATTGAATTACATAAAAAAGGGCAGTGTATTACGAAAAAAGCAAGCATATCCTGATATGAATATTGCTGGTATACGTGTAGAAGTAATTATTAATACTGTTAATAGGGGTAGACATTATTATGAGCGGGCAGGGTGTCGACCATCAAAGTCAGTTCTTTCAGTTGTTGCAGAACATGGTCCGGATTCCTGTTTTGATAAAGTAGATTGGGTTATAGAGGTTTTGGGTCCTCCTCTGCAAGAAATTGGACTAAAGTTAAAAAATGCGGTCACGAATTATATGAGCTCTACCTTCAGGGGGTATTTAAGTGGCGTATTAAAATTGAGAAGAAAAAGAAATTTTGTGATGAAGGTGATTCAAGGGTCCATTAATGGGTATGGAAGAATGGAAGCATGTAGACCGTCATTGAAATTGGTCATTATAATTCTGCATTCTAAAGGATAATTGAAAGGTTCGACAATTTTTCATCGAACTTTCTAATATAAAATTTCATGAAAATGCATTCTGCCGTGATGGGGATGTTAAGCGAGATAAAGCAGGTAGACAAATAGGCGGATAGGAAAATTTTAGTTGGCGCTACGAAGGGACGCGAATACTCCTGTCATCGTGGACGACTCTGACATAGTAAATATGGCAATCGGGACATTATTTTCTTTGCAGTCATTATTGTCAGCCTGTACTTCTTAAAAAGTGACAGACTAGTCTACATTACCTTGTAATGGTCAAACTGCCTCCGTGTACAACAAATAGGTCTCTAGTTTCCGTTGACTTGGTCGTTTTCACTGCCAAATGTGGGTGCTCTGAAATTGCGAAAAACGCTTGTGGTACTTGTTTCTAGTCTTGTTACACTGTCATAAACACTTTTAAAATGGAGAGAAGTATGATAAATTTGTAAAAAGTTATGTGTTTCTATCATTTCAAACAATAAGAATGTTATTGAAGTCATTTTTCCCCTTATTTGTTCTTTGTTTCCAAATTCTGCGACACTCGCTTTCTGTGATAACTGGGCCCTGCGAGCCTCCTGTTACCTACAGACCAAATTCAGCTGAGAATAAAGGAGTACAGAATATTAATTACAACAACACATTGAATATTTTTCTTCGATTTTGTTTTCTTTTAATTATTTAGGAATTAATATATTTTATTATTGGTTATTTTGCTTGTGTTAATTCATCTGGGGCATTAGATGAAAAATTATATTTTCCTTCAAAAAATACTTCTCCTATGACTTTTTTGAAATATGGCTTTGTAACTGACTTACTAAGTGTTGATGGGCTGCGGTGTTTTGATCGTGGAAGTTGGTGTAAAATTTGATCCTTTATTTGTAGTCTGAGGTGAATTGTTTGATAAGATATGCACTGTCTTAATGAAAATGACTTCTTTGTTGAAGGTGTTTTCTGAATTAAAATTCTTCGATGTATTTAATCGGCGAGATTCACTGATTTTCTGAAGAGATTTCATGAGTGAGACACACAAGACACATAACACATTATAGGGTTCAAACAGTAACTGCTAAGTCATAATTTACCCTTCTAATCAAGTACGAAATATTCGGAGATTTGTGTCTTTTAGGATGGGACGCGATGTATTTTTGTAAATAGTTCCTGTCGGAGGAGATTACTGGGTCAATCCTCAGGAACTTTGCAGTTTAAGCAAGGGGAGCCGAGCAGAAAAACGGTATGTTACCCACTCTTCTTGGACTGCAGAGACCATGTAGACGGAGACAACAGGTTTTCTCTCGAAACGGTGGCAACTTATTACCAATCGATACAGTGTCACATCCCACAGAACTTGACTTTTCATCGGCACCTCGCCGAGAACTTAAAATCTCTCATAGTAATTTATTTTCGAAGGGAACTGGAAGAATAAGTTGGCAAGCTACTCATACCGTCTGTCATGCGTGTCAAACATGAACACAGCTTTACTTCCGTGATTTTCTACCCTTTCACCACAAGATTTTATAGTCATGGGATTAAACCGTGTTTATACAGGACCAACACGCGAAGTTTATTGTAATATGAAAGACGCCTTTCGGATTCTATTTAGACTACATTTCATACAGGAAAGTCAGAGAAGTTACCAGACGATTAAGGTGTGTTCATAAATTTGGCTCCATTTTGTTCTGTCTAAATTTGTCAAAAATAATTTTTATTTCTTGCCCATGAGTTAATATAATTATGGCCAAATGTTACTATATATATATATATATATATATGTATATATATATAAACCCAAATGCCCTATATTGTGCGAAAGTACAGGGTTATCGTGCTATCTTTCCATACTACATACCTTCTTCCAAAACATTCTCAGCTCTCATTGGTTGGCTTTTAACCTAAGTTGTTTTCCTCCATAACCTTCTTTTCCTGCACGACCTATTTTACCATCATATATATGAAGTAGCGTGTATCTCCGAAACGTCAGTATTATTTACCGCACTATAAAGTACCTAAAGACAGCAATATTAATAGTTTATTATTTAACGGACCGAATTTCATGAAATTACGTATTCTTCTTGCCATTGGAGGCCAACCCACTTACGAGTTTCTTAATTTATTATTATGATTAATAACAAAATGGTTTATTAAGAACTTTTTGAGGTCAAAGAAATGCTTTAGCTATTTTTTTTGTCATGACGAATTTTGGAAAATAGTAATGCCTTATGACTTTTAATAAATATGAGTGTTAAAACCTAGTATTTCCTGTTCAAACGTTCTGGCGGATTTATTTCTTCAATTCAGAACTTTTTACAGTTTAATTGAAAATACATTTCAGATTACCTTTTTGGACTTATGCTTTCGTATCGGTGTAACAGATGGAACTGACAGAAAATATGACTTTAAATTGGTGATGTTCCTTTTTTTTTTTAAGCAGGCGTCACGAAGTGCTGTAACGAAATAAGTAACAAATTGATTAGTACATGTCAGCACAACAAAACACAAATTCCAATAAATATTTGTTGTGCTGACGTGTACTAATCAATTTGTTATTTATTTCGTTAGAGCACTTCGTGATGCCCTCTTTAAAATTAGCAGCTAGTCAAGCTAAGAGCATCTATTTATACAAGAACTTAAGAGCCAAAGTCCAGAGGTGCTGTTCTAATACATATTTTAATCGCCAATGTCTGAAACAAATTCTTATCCCCAAGTATGTTCAAATCAAAATTCCATGCACCTCACCTGCCTCTATAATTACACAAAAGTACTCCAATAAATATTTGTTGTGCTGACGTGTACTAATCAATTTGTTATTTATTTGGTGATGTTCTGTTATTATTTTTCTTCGAGACTCAGAGATTACTCTAGCTGTTTAGAACGTCAGATATTTTGATGGTTAGCATCTGAAAATCTTGAGCAGAGATAAGTTTTATGGACACAGAACAGAGGAGATAATAAGAAAGAGAATGAGTAGAAAAGTATGAAAGGAATTTAAAAAAACGCGAAGTAATGGAAGGGAGAATAAAAACGAAAGAGATAGTAAATGATAATGCAGCTAGCAAGGAATAAAAATTGAAGAGTGAAGAGAAACTAAGGAAAAAATAGAACTCATTGCTGAAGGTAAGAATAACCTAAGGAGAGGAACGCAAAAGGAAAAGGAAATGGAAGAACGTCGTGACAAATGCAGGTAAAAATTAGGTAAAGGATAACTAAAGGAACTTAGGTAAAGAAGTTGACAGGTAGGCTGCAAGACGAAGAACAGAGAATATTCTAGTTATCTTTGTGGATCAAAGTTTGTGCTCTATTATCCAACACATTCGCCAGGTGACTTGTGGTTGTGGATAATTTAATTCCCCTGTCGTTTCCTTCTCCCACGTCTTAACCATATTTTACTTCCCATTACTAGTTGCTTTATTAACCGAGTTGTTGACCTGGAAAACACATAATTTTCCCTGCTGACTGTACTACTGCAATACCTAAGGAAGAATTAATGAGATTAATGGAATGTTTTAATTACTGATGGGTAGATGCAAAGTTGGTGGAGAAAGACTTCTCTCTTTTTTCAAAAAGTTCTATCCGACTCTCAAGAGAAGCGCCATTATCTGACAAACACACGCTCTATCTGTCTCTCTCTCTTTCTCTGTCTCTGCACAGAAATTCTTCATTACTTATTCCTTACTCCTCTTACAGAAGGAATTCTTAGCTAGTGACATCATTCTTCATTTGGTATAAGCCTGTAACTGCTTGCCTCCTTTTGCGGTCTTCTCAATTCGAAACTTGGACGAGGAAAGTTTCAATTCGTTTGGTGCACTTCACGTACCTACTTCCGAGGCTTCTCCTTTTTTGCCGTACCTCCATATTCGCTACATCTTCCTCTTCTTCCCCTGGAAACTGCCACTTCATTCCACGCAAAACAGGTACAATAAGCCATCACAGATTCCTTCGCAAAGTTGGGTTCAAACTACGCCTCGAACTAAATCAGTATCTCCTAGTGGATTAATTCACGCCCTGTTAAGGAATTCGGAGAGCAAATTTAGCAACTGTTAGGCGCACTGATGATGAAATTACGAAGGCTGCATTAGTATTTATTTTAAAGAAGCCAATTTCTTTCGTTGCCATGTAATATTGGCTGTATCCGACATGGTCATACACGGATTTTTCTCTTATCCACTGCTTGTGGACTTGTTCTCGTGTGAAAACAGACCATCGCCCTATGTATACCATAAACTTTCTCTTCGGGGCTAAGCGAACGAATCGTGAAGCATGCCATTCACTCCCAATTATGTCTACGCTAAGAATACATCAGGTCATGTATTTCAGCAAGCACAGATACAATTCTGCTTGTATTGTAAAATGATCAACAGTTGCCGACCTCAGTAACGTAACGTGTGTGCCTTTATTTATTGTTCTTCTTCTACAGACAGACAAAATAACTTAACATTACGGAAGAGAAGTATTTTTTGAGAGACTGGTTGTCGCACAGGTAGTCAAGAAATTGGGGGATTTTATGGAACCGGAACTTTCGTTACTGTTTTCACAAAATTCAGCTGCAGTTATTATCCTGTGTCAGATGCACTTAGATCTCAGTCCTATTATTCTATTTAGGCTCTAATTAGTGTTGTCCTTAAACTTGACGAAACTTTGTCGAATCTACTTATCTGGCTAAGGACAGGGACGTACAAACACATTTATGACCGCGGACGAATAAAAAACCAAATAGATGTCACTTGTTACTTTTATTTTACTTCTTAGAGACTCAACACGTTTCGGGCATTAATATGCCCATCTTCAGGAGTTTGCGACTATGTTGTTGAACTACCACGTTGGCTGTATTGTTCTTGGATTGCTGCGTGTTGGAGTTAGGGTGCGGTTCGGCTAGGGTGGTATCCGGGCTGCCGGCAGCCCGGATACCACCCTAGCCGAACCGCACCCTAACTCCAACACGCAGCAATCCAAGAACAATACAGCCAACGTGGTAGTTCAACAACATAGTCGCAAACTCCTGAAGATGGGCATATTAATGCCCGAAACGTGTTGAGTCTCTAAGAAGTAAAATAAAAGTAACAAGTGACATCTATTTGGTTTTTTATTCGTCCGCGGTCATAAATGTGTTTGTACGTCCCTGTCCTTAGCCAGATAAGTAGATTCGACAAAGTTTCGTCAAGTTTAAGGACAACACTAATTAGAGCCTAAATAGAATAATAGGACTGAGATCTAAGTGCATCTGACACAGGATAATAACTGCAGCTGAATTTTGTGAAAACAGTAACGAAAGTTCCGGTTCCATAAAATCCCCCAATTTCTTGACTACCTGTGCGACAACCAGTCTCTCAAAAAATACTTCTCTTCCGTAATGTTAAGTTATTTTGTCTGTCTGTAGAAGAAGAACAATAAATAAAGGCACACACGTTACGTTACTGAGGTCGGCAACTGTTGATCATTTTACAATACAAGCAGAATTGTATCTGTGCTTGCTGAAATACATGACCTGATGTATTCTTAGCGTAGACATAATTGGGAGTGAATGGCATGCTTCACGATTCGTTCGCTTAGCCCCGAAGAGAAAGTTTATGGTATACATAGGGCGATGGTCTGTTTTCACACGAGAACAAGTCCACAAGCAGTGGATAAGAGAAAAATCCGTGTATGACCATGTCGGATACAGCCAATATTACATGGCAACGAAAGAAATTGGCTTCTTTAAAATAAATACTAATGCAGCCTTCGTAATTTCATCATCAGTGCGCCTAACAGTTGCTAAATTTGCTCTCCGAATTCCTTAACAGGGCGTGAATTAATCCACTAGGAGATACTGATTTAGTTCGAGGCGTAGTTTGAACCCAACTTTGCGAAGGAATCTGTGATGGCTTATTGTACCTGTTTTGCGTGGAATGAAGTGGCAGTTTCCAGGGGAAGAAGAGGAAGATGTAGCGAATATGGAGGTACGGCAAAAAAGGAGAAGCCTCGGAAGTAGGTACGTGAAGTGCACCAAACGAATTGAAACTTTCCTCGTCCAAGTTTCGAATTGAGAAGACCGCAAAAGGAGGCAAGCAGTTACAGGCTTATACCAAATGAAGAATGATGTCACTAGCTAAGAATTCCTTCTGTAAGAGGAGTAAGGAATAAGTAATGAAGAATTTCTGTGCAGAGACAGAGAAAGAGAGAGAGACAGATAGAGCGTGTGTTTGTCAGATAATGGCGCTTCTCTTGAGAGTCGGATAGAACTTTTTGAAAAAAGAGAGAAGTCTTTCTCCACCAACTTTGCATCTACCCATCAGTAATTAAAACATTCCATTAATCTCATTAATTCTTCCTTAGGTATTGCAGTAGTACAGTCAGCAGGGAAAATTATGTGTTTTCCAGGTCAACAACTCGGTTAATAAAGCAACTAGTAATGGGAAGTAAAATATGGTTAAGACGTGGGAGAAGGAAACGACAGGGGAATTAAATTATCCACAACCACAAGTCACCTGGCGAATGTGTTGGATAATAGAGCACAAACTTTGATCCACAAAGATAACTAGAATATTCTCTGTTCTTCGTCTTGCAGCCTACCTGTCAACTTCTTTACCTAAGTTCCTTTAGTTATCCTTTACCTAATTTTTACCTGCATTTGTCACGACGTTCTTCCATTTCCTTTTCCTTTTGCGTTCCTCTCCTTAGGTTATTCTTACCTTCAGCAATGAGTTCTATTTTTTCCTTAGTTTCTCTTCACTCTTCAATTTTTATTCCTTGCTAGCTGCATTATCATTTACTATCTCTTTCGTTTTTATTCTCCCTTCCATTACTTCGCGTTTTTTTAAATTCCTTTCATACTTTTCTACTCATTCTCTTTCTTATTATCTCCTCTGTTCTGTGTCCATAAAACTTATCTCTGCTCAAGATTTTCAGATGCTAACCATCAAAATATCTGACGTTCTAAACAGCTAGAGTAATCTCTGAGTCTCGAAGAAAAATAATAACAGAACATCACCAAATAAATAACAAATTGATTAGTACACGTCAGCACAACAAATATTTATTGGAGTACTTTTGTGTAATTATAGAGGCAGGTGAGGTGCATGGAATTTTGATTTGAACATACTTGGGGATAAGAATTTGTTTCAGACATTGGCGATTAAAATATGTATTAGAACAGCACCTCTGGACTTTGGCTCTTAAGTTCTTGTATAAATAGATGCTCTTAGCTTGACTAGCTGCTAATTTTAAAGAGGGCATCACGAAGTGCTCTAACGAAATAAATAACAAATTGATTAGTACACGTCAGCACAACAAATATTTATTGGAATTTGTGTTTTGTTGTGCTGACATGTACTAATCAATTTGTTACTTATTTCGTTACAGCACTTCGTGACGCCTGCTTAAAAAAAAAAAGGAACATCACCAATTTAAAGTCATATTTTCTGTCAGTTCCATCTGTTACACCGATACGAAAGCATAAGTCCAAAAAGGTAATCTGAAATGTATTTTCAATTAAACTGTAAAAAGTTCTGAATTGAAGAAATAAATCCGCCAGAACGTTTGAACAGGAAATACTAGGTTTTAACACTCATATTTATTAAAAGTCATAAGGCATTACTATTTTCCAAAATTCGTCATGACAAAAAAAATAGCTAAAGCATTTCTTTGACCTCAAAAAGTTCTTAATAAACCATTTTGTTATTAATCATAATAATAAATTAAGAAACTCGTAAGTGGGTTGGCCTCCAATGGCAAGAAGAATACGTAATTTCATGAAATTCGGTCCGTTAAATAATAAACTATTAATATTGCTGTCTTTAGGTACTTTATAGTGCGGTAAATAATACTGACGTTTCGGAGATACACGCTACTTCATATATATGATGGTAAAATAGGTCGTGCAGGAAAAGAAGGTTATGGAGGAAAACAACTTAGGTTAAAAGCCAACCAATGAGAGCTGAGAATGTTTTGGAAGAAGGTATGTAGTATGGAAAGATAGCACGATAACCCTGTACTTTCGCACAATATAGGGCATTTGGGTTTATATATATATACATATATATATATATATATATATAGTAACATTTGGCCATAATTATATTAACTCATGGGCAAGAAATAAAAATTATTTTTGACAAATTTAGACAGAACAAAATGGAGCCAAATTTATGAACACACCTTAATCGTCTGGTAACTTCTCTGACTTTCCTGTATGAAATGTAGTCTAAATAGAATCCGAAAGGCGTCTTTCATATTACAATAAACTTCGCGTGTTGGTCCTGTATAAACACGGTTTAATCCCATGACTATAAAATCTTGTGGTGAAAGGGTAGAAAATCACGGAAGTAAAGCTGTGTTCATGTTTGACACGCATGACAGACGGTATGAGTAGCTTGCCAACTTATTCTTCCAGTTCCCTTCGAAAATAAATTACTATGAGAGATTTTAAGTTCTCGGCGAGGTGCCGATGAAAAGTCAAGTTCTGTGGGATGTGACACTGTATCGATTGGTAATAAGTTGCCACCGTTTCGAGAGAAAACCTGTTGTCTCCGTCTACATGGTCTCTGCAGTCCAAGAAGAGTGGGTAACATACCGTTTTTCTGCTCGGCTCCCCTTGCTTAAACTGCAAAGTTCCTGAGGATTGACCCAGTAATCTCCTCCGACAGGAACTATTTACAAAAATACATCGCGTCCCATCCTAAAAGACACAAATCTCCGAATATTTCGTACTTGATTAGAAGGGTAAATTATGACTTAGCAGTTACTGTTTGAACCCTATAATGTGTTATGTGTCTTGTGTGTCTCACTCATGAAATCTCTTCAGAAAATCAGTGAATCTCGCCGATTAAATACATCGAAGAATTTTAATTCAGAAAACACCTTCAACAAAGAAGTCATTTTCATTAAGACAGTGCATATCTTATCAAACAATTCACCTCAGACTACAAATAAAGGATCAAATTTTACACCAACTTCCACGATCAAAACACCGCAGCCCATCAACACTTAGTAAGTCAGTTACAAAGCCATATTTCAAAAAAGTCATAGGAGAAGTATTTTTTGAAGGAAAATATAATTTTTCATCTAATGCCCCAGATGAATTAACACAAGCAAAATAACCAATAATAAAATATATTAATTCCTAAATAATTAAAAGAAAACAAAATCGAAGAAAAATATTCAATGTGTTGTTGTAATTAATATTCTGTACTCCTTTATTCTCAGCTGAATTTGGTCTGTAGGTAACAGGAGGCTCGCAGGGCCCAGTTATCACAGAAAGCGAGTGTCGCAGAATTTGGAAACAAAGAACAAATAAGGGGAAAAATGACTTCAATAACATTCTTATTGTTTGAAATGATAGAAACACATAACTTTTTACAAATTTATCATACTTCTCTCCATTTTAAAAGTGTTTATGACAGTGTAACAAGACTAGAAACAAGTACCACAAGCGTTTTTCGCAATTTCAGAGCACCCACATTTGGCAGTGAAAACGACCAAGTCAACGGAAACTAGAGACCTATTTGTTGTACACGGAGGCAGTTTGACCATTACAAGGTAATGTAGACTAGTCTGTCACTTTTTAAGAAGTACAGGCTGACAATAATGACTGCAAAGAAAATAATGTCCCGATTGCCATATTTACTATGTCAGAGTCGTCCACGATGACAGGAGTATTCGCGTCCCTTCGTAGCGCCAACTAAAATTTTCCTATCCGCCTATTTGTCTACCTGCTTTATCTCGCTTAACATCCCCATCACGGCAGAATGCATTTTCATGAAATTTTATATTAGAAAGTTCGATGAAAAATTGTCGAACCTTTCAATTATCCTTTAGAATGCAGAATTATAATGACCAATTTCAATGACGGTCTACATGCTTCCATTCTTCCATACCCATTAATGGACCCTTGAATCACCTTCATCACAAAATTTCTTTTTCTTCTCAATTTTAATACGCCACTTAAATACCCCCTGAAGGTAGAGCTCATATAATTCGTGACCGCATTTTTTAACTTTAGTCCAATTTCTTGCAGAGGAGGACCCAAAACCTCTATAACCCAATCTACTTTATCAAAACAGGAATCCGGACCATGTTCTGCAACAACTGAAAGAACTGACTTTGATGGTCGACACCCTGCCCGCTCATAATAATGTCTACCCCTATTAACAGTATTAATAATTACTTCTACACGTATACCAGCAATATTCATATCAGGATATGCTTGCTTTTTTCGTAATACACTGCCCTTTTTTATGTAATTCAATCCTACCTTGGGGCCCTAAGGGAGGCAGTAGTTGTGGTTTCATTATAGGGGTGTTAGGGGAGGTTTAATATGATAAGGTAGCCTAAGTTGTTACAAAAGCTATCCGTCCCTTTTACCCTTGTATATGCTTGCAATTAGCATAATTGCAACACACACAACCACTCAAATCCCTGTACGCTTCTGCTTTATGGTTTCCATTTCATAGACTCGAGCCTTCTATTTCTAAATCCTGGAAGGGGGTGGGGGGGGGGAGAAGCTACACAGATATCGTTCCGACTTCGAGCTGCATACTGCTGCCTAATCTAATTCCTTTGCGACTGGTAGTTTCTGCTTTACTGTAGGGGAGAAGAAGTTAAAACTAAAAATGAAAAACGTCAGTATGTTAAACCCTGCTTTAAATGAAAGCAATAATAAATGTCAAACGATCTAGACGAAATTGAAGACTTATATAGATCTATACGAAGATTTACAGGGCTGTAAGGAAAGATTAACATAAGTTTCACATGAGAGGAAAATAAATTTAAATAAACAAAGGTTAGAGAATATAAAGAGAACGTCAGAAGAAATATCACAGCTCATTTTGAATGGCTGTCCATGAAGAAGGATAGACATTAGGAGACATGGCAAACACTGAACTTCAGATTCAACTGCCATGTCAGCTTCACCATAAGAGTGAAGAAGAAATGTCCGAACTGCTTCAGGCTGATTCTCTAAAGAAACAGTCACATACTGATTGTGCATATTATTTTAAGTGTAAGAAACACCTCTAGGTAAATTACCAAATTTCCTGCTCTACCGAGGTCGACAGAGATGAAGGTGAAGGTGGGTTTTTGCACACGAAATGTAAATCTGACGGCGACGACAAAGACCACTGGTCATAATATCGGCAGAGCGATCTAATCTATTCCGCTTGTCGTGCAGGTGATCGCTTCAGTCCATTATCCCAATATCAGAAGGGCACCAAAAGAGAGATTCTTCACTACAGCCAGGTCAACCGTTGCTTTCCATGTTCTACTAATTATGTAGTAATATTTATTCTTAGTTAGTTTGTTAAGTTTTTTGGTTGCTCCGATTAAGCTAAATGTAAATTTCACCCCAGAACAGACCATGAAGGCACAGAGGCTGGTGGAGAGGTTTAGCTCTACCTTTGCTTTAACCTTGGTGATAGATGGGGGTGGGTAGTTAAGGCCATCCATTGTACAGGAGGCTGGGTGAGCCCCACGGCCTTTACGGAAAGGCGCGGAATATTTCGCTCCCGCCGGAATTCGATCCCCGGACCGTTCAGTCCGTACAAAGTCGCTACACTGAACACGCTACCCGGTTGCTTAGATTATGCAGCATCGAGTTATAAAATTTGTGAGTACAGAAATAGAAAGAATGTGGAAAACGACCGCCGTTGTCTGTTGCAAGGTAATATCCCGTCACTTGCCTCGAGAGAATGAGGTTGTTAATGAAAACATTTCAATTGTGATAGTTTGTGTCCAAGTCGATATTACTGTAGAAATATGCAACTATTTTAGGTTAAAATGTGCTATGTCCTGTGTCTTTTGTTTAAATGTAAAACGGTCGTGAATAATCAGAATAGATAAACTCCTTTCATCTATAAAACTTTCTGCTCTCCCTGCAGAATGCGATTGAAACCGCTCCTTTGCTTGTAAGGATTAGGCAATACTGTAGCACCGCCCTACATCTCCAAGTCCAGCATCTGATATTGTTTTGCTTGGAGCAAATTGGACAACGTATAATTGTCTGGCAGCTAAAAGCAGCTATTAAGGTACAGAGATTATACAGTTGTGTGGCACCCACCTACGGCTCCTGTCGCAGAGTGTGAAATAGCCTTGTTTGGAGTAAAATAGATAATAACTTTCTAGCAAAGAGATATTATTAAGCTATTTGGACTATGCAGTATTGGGGTAGCCCCCACCCTCAGCCCAGCTTCAATTCCAGCTTTTGTGGCGGCCTTGGTTAGTGTGCAGTAGATATTATTCCAGCAAGAGAAATGAGAGCTAAGAAGCTAAGGAGTTGTGAAAAACTGACTAACCGACATAAAACTCCAGTCTCACCGTCTTAGGTGGCTTCGGTTTAGAGAGAATAACATTCCAACGGGTAGGCGTTTGGATTAGGCAGTAGCGTAGCAACCACCTCCGGCTCGAGCTCATCATTCCAGGTGGCTTTGCTAGTAGTACAGTAGATAACAATGGTCCGCCAGGAGACGAGTTTCAGAACCAAATATTTCGACAGTAACATGAACTCACCTATCTCTTCTTCCGAGCTGGAACTATACAATCTCTAACAAAATACATATATAACAGGTACATAAGCATAGAATGGTGTTAACAATGGAACCTGACCCTCTTTTAACGCTACCACAATTACCTGGTTGTTGCAGTCTTTGTACCTGGCCACATTAACTCTATCTTTAGCTATACACCAAGTACTCAATAATGAATAAATGAATTTGACGTTCAGGTGACCGGGCATCATGAAAAATTCTTATAATAAAACCAACTAGATGCACTAATTTCTCAAATTTATTTTTGGAATAAAGCTCTACATGTTTCGGACAGTTCCTCTGTCCGTCATCAGGAGTTTTTCACTGTACATACGGCAATGGTATATGTCATACAGGTTTGCTGACAGCTGACAGCTTGCTGTCAGCAAACCTGTATGACATATACCATTGCTGTGTGTACAGTGAAAAACTCCTGATGATGGACAGAGGAACTGTCCGAAACATATAGAGTTTTATTCAAAAAATAAATTTGAGAAATTAGTGCATGTAGTTGGTTTTATTATAAGAATGAAACAATGGTTAGCACATTGACAACAGATGTAGGATCAATACTTTCTTGCAAGCAATGTTTGTATTTGATTGGCGTACAGCCGTCAGAGGGGGACCGCGGTAGCACAGCGGTTAAGGTGCTGTGCTACAAATCGGAAGGTCGCTGGTTCGATTCCAGGTGGTGTCATTGGAATTTTTCATTGATATACTCCTTCCGATCGCACTATGGCCCTGGGGTCGACTAAGCCTGTAACATAAATGAGTACTAGGAATATTTCCTGGGGTAAAAGCGGCCCGTGCGTAAGGCTGACAACCTTACCACCATCCTGAGCCATTGTCACGTAATCTGGGAACCTTAACTTCCTGGAACCCTCTCGCCTCGAGCCTGTAATGGGACAGATTTACCTTTACAGCGGTCAGAGACCGGTAGGAATGTAGCGGCGTTGTACAGGAAGCCAGGATCCACAACGCACTGCAGTGTTTGAGAGGTATACAAGGAAAGGGCTGCACTTTATGTACAGTACAAAGCGTCCTGTTTTATGAAAGGAAGTTTTCAATAAGGTTTGCAGCTTGCCACGCGCCCGGTACATTCGACTTAGTCCATAGCCGGAAGTACATTCATTTTCAGGATCATTTGGTAGGAATGTGAGATAAATAAACAAATAACACTGGCACAGTGTCATATCCCAGAATACTAGAATTTTTATCATGAATGTTGGTGATATGTAGAAACACACACGCGATTTTAACTTAAACGAGAGAGGCAATGTACGTATAAACGTAACACTTAGGTGCGTTCGTGTAACCACTTTTGCGTGGAAACGCAATTAGTATTATACGTTTTGAGGGCGTGTCGGTACCCTTAGGCACCTAACATGCAACGTGCTAGCGCCGTATTATATTGGCATCTGTGACCTGTCTGGCTGTACTATATTCTTCCACATTATCCCATAAAAGTTACAATTTTCGAGGGGAAAAGTTATCAAACGTGAAACGAGTGTTTTGACTTTCTCTACAATTCTGTCTGAAACATTTCTCATTGTAGGAAGAATTCTGGGAGATATAAATGTACATCGGTCTTCATGTAAAGTACACGACATTCTTGTCAGATCTGCACGAAACTTGAATTTTCTCGACATATTTTCGAAAAATACTCAAATATCAAATTTCATAAAAATACTTCTTGTAGGAGCCGAGTTGTTTCATGCGGACGGACAGACAGATATGACGAAACTAATAGACGCTTCTCGCAATGTTTGCGAACGCACCAAACAAAAAAAAAAACAAAAAACAAATAAAAAACGAAGGTTTTTTTTGTGGAGGTGTTGAATCTTCGAATTCTGCCACCATCGTTATGATCTGTAAAGAATATACTACGTATGTGGTGAACATCACTGCCAGTTGTCGAAGAGTCAATAAAGAAAGAGGGTCTTCCAGAGCCCTACGTATACAATCGTATTGCATTCCGTGTTACGTAGGAGAAGCTCACTTAACGCCACTGACATCTATCAGGCCGCAACGTTACTAACCAAAGCCATCAGAACACTTTGACTTGAACCGACGTTTGGCTCCCTGACAGCCCCATTTCCTGCCGTTACATTCATACAAGTTACACACAAGATTACCCATCCCACAGGGAACCCAATTCAAATGGAATAATTTCAGATGACGACGTCTCAAGAGGCGTCAAGGGTTCTGCATGGTTAATAATAACGATATATATCACGGTCTACCTTGTTCAATGCATCTTCTAGCATTTGATTCCACAGTTCAGCCACGTTCGCGATTAATATTAACAGCTACAACCAATTACTGTCCACAAAAATGTGACTGATATATAAGTGTATGTCAAACGAGGCCTCACCAAGTGTAATTTCCGGCTACGCCGACTTTACTGCTGAAGGATGGTGGAATGGATTTCAAACATGCTTCCATACATGGCGTACCTTTAATCTCCAATCTCAGCACATCATATATCGAATGGGCTTTATCGAATACGAAACCTGCCTCCGTCTAGGAATTATATTCCGTATCCCTCCAGCATTTCAATTTAACTTATTTCATAAAAAATCTCGAAGCGCTGACCTCCAGATTATAAGCAGGCCTCGCAACTACTAAAAATATGTATGGGTTATACGAACTAGGGACGAAGAGAAAACGGCAATCACCTACTTCAGGTACTATCTCAATATTTTATAAGGATTAATAACAACTGAATATATCGTTGTCGGGATATCCTGTATCCGCATCTAGATTCACACCCGAACTCTACGGAACATGAAGTAACAATTCTACTGCGACGTTTTTCGGCAAGGAAGTATAACTTTTCAATATACCTTACAAAAATTATGTTTTTAAGTGTAAAATCATATTATATGTACAGATACTCCCCGACTTACGCTTATAGTTACGTTCCGGACGGTCTGGCGCAAATCGAATATTGCGCCAAGTCGGAATTGAGTGTACATATGGATATATATAAGTACGTAAATAAAATAGAGTCTAGTATAAATCCAAACTCCAACACACTGGAACCTGATCGGCCGCGGTATGACCAGCCCGCCGCCTGTGTTATCGCCCAGCAGTATTCTTCCGCCTCCTTCTTCTCGTTGCGCTTCCAGACTCGCAAGGAAAGCTTCGGTGAGCGTTTCAAAAGTTTTATTAGTTCATACATGTTCTTTACGCTTTTAAAATTGGGTGTCTGAAATTCCGTTAACTTCAAACTGCATAAGTTAACAAAAAACTTAAATGGAGAATGTGCAATATTTCAACTATCTGGGTAGCCTGATAAAAGTGATACAAGATACACATGTTAAATAATATCCAGGATTGTCACGGCAAAGGTGGCATTCAACAAGAAGAAGACTATTTTCATAAACAAATTTGACTTAAATGTAAGGAATAAACTAATGAAATGCTGAAACTTGGACACTTCGAAAAAATCAGAAATACCTCCGAAGTTTCGAAATGTGGTGGTAGGTATGGATGGAAAAGATCAGTTGGACCCACCATGCGAAAAATGCAGTATTACGTAGGGTCGAGGAAGAAATTAACATCGTATAGCGCGTTCGGAACCTGATGGCACACGGTGACACACGGGAGGGGAAGTGAAGGGGAAAGTTGCGAGTTGAGTGGGTAGCCAGCAGCCTTGCACTGTACGTCGGAACACGGTCTATACAATCGCTGTCCGCTGATCCGCACTCCTCGACTGCCAGTGGTCGACTGAACTGACAACCCCGCCGATTTAAATGGACTCGTCCGTTTCGCTGAAAGACCAAATCTGGTTTCTGCGCGTGTGCCATCACGTTTCGAACGTGCTATACTTATGATAAAACGAAATAAGGTAACCTGGTCTGGTCAAACTTTGTGTACGAAATGCCTTCTTAAATATGTTACTGAAAGAAATGAATAAGGGAAGAGAAGTCGAGGAAGGAAACGTAAGAAGCTACCAAACGTCATTACGGAAAAGAAAAATATATACTATAATTTTAAAGAGAAAGCATTAGATCGCACTCTGAAGAGGCTATGGACCTGTGACAAGACGGACGAAGCAATGAGTGAATGAAATATTGTAAAACACCTTTTGGTTTTTTTTTAATTATTATTTCCCTTCAGTAACATAATATTTTCAAGTAGTTATCTGAAAGGAACACTTACATGTATTTTGAATATAGATTTACTTGCCAAGTAAATTAAATTACACGTTCGTTCAATTTCCGTCCTCTCACGTTGAAGTTGAAAGGTCAGCTGCCTTAATTGAGAGGCATTTTGTGAGCTGAATGGTTGAATTCTACGTCTAAAATAATAAACATCTTGCTAAGTTAAAAAAGAGCGGTCCGGCACGATTCATGATCAATCGTTTCGCGCTTTTACTTATAAGATCTTACCTCCATAAGACATTTATTCTGTCGCTTTATTCTACTGCTGTGGTAACTTTTCATTTTCCCAAGAAGACGGGCCAAGATTGTGAATTTCAGAAGGTAAAGTTTTTACTTCTACCAGAGTTCGACCAATACACAGCAATTAACGCCTTTTCAGCCTTAAAAATCTACAAAACTGCAGTATACACTAACGGCTAAGTTATTTTCATTACTTCTGTCTACCGTCATTATTACAACGCATACTTGTATCTTAACAGCTTACAAAAACAATGTTACCACCTATTCAAACACTGTTCCATCCGCAAACAAAATCGCTTCTCAAATTTAAAAAATTATTCAAAGAACAGTAGCACTTCTTACTTGATTTATCTGTTTACTGAATTTTGACTTCTTGAATGTCCGTTTACAGCTTACTGATATTCGTCTATCAGTCTGTCTTTCGATTTTAGCTCCTGAAAGTTATCGCAACCGTCTATACTGTACATATTTACAAGATGAGCGACAATAATTGTATCCAGGTTCCTTTCTCGAGGTAATCTCTAAACGTGGACGAAATCAGTGAGGATCAGCAGTTGGAGTTCAATACAACAGATACTCTGTATTCACCAAATAATTTCGACACAGTACGAGTTGGCTTATAATACGACAGTCCGTCAGCTACCTATAGACTTCAAGAACTTATACTTAGCAAGGAAGTATTGTAAAACGTTCTCATCGAGTACGTCATACTCAGGAACAGGGATGCATAAATCCGGGGTGCTAGTTCGCCCGGGCGATTAAATTTTGCATGGTAGCGCCTAATATTTGTGTTTCTTAGTATGAAACTTGCTTTATGTAACCGTTCAGGTGTCTGGAATTTTGAGGCGGCTTCTGAATTGTTGAGAAATATGTGACTCCTGCCCAGGACACGAGTTACAAGAACTAAAATGCGTTTGAATGAAGCACAGAATAAAATCCGCACATGGACAGACATGTGAAGATCCAAATTCAAGAAGAGTCACTCTTCTACGAATGCTTGACCCTGAAGAGCTTTCATCGAATCTTTGGTAAACTTACAATCTGACATGGCGTAACATTCCGCATGACTTGAATCTTTATCGACATACTCCTCTGCACGCAAAAAATGGTGGACAACAAAACAGTTTTGCGGGTTCATGACGTGATGGTAAACACACGGGGTCTCTCCGTGAAGGTAGAACAAACCTGGAATTAATAACGTAGTCCTCATTTGACGAATCCAAATTTGGCTTTCAGTCCCAGATTTTGTCGGTTCGTCGTGCTAAAACAAGAGTTTTAAACGAGTGCAGTGTTCACAGAGTTATTGCCTCGTAATGCAGAAGGCTGATTTTGTCAAACATAATTTCGAGCTCCAGCCACAAGGAAAGCCAGAACTGCTCCAGCTCACCGAAGTGCGTTCACACTTGTCATAAACTTTGTAGAAACAAGTAGGGCATGAAAAATTATGGGCAACGAGCCCATAATTCCGCCAACTAAATGACCACCTGCGTCTACACACATAAAAGAAGTCCAAGTCTTTCTAAACTAGAGGATGGTAGCCGGCAGTCTTGCAAGATATGGTAAGCTATACTTGTCAGCACAGACAGGCCGACAGTCTAGGTTAGAGCAATGTGTGAGAAAAAGCGGGAAAATAAACGTTACTGTATTGAAAATACATGCAGTAAAACAGACATGCATAAGCAGACTAGTGGGTGGCTCCAAATAGCACTTCGCTCCAAATTTTATCTAACTTATTATTCAGAATTTGTGGAAAACATACCTCCTGACGCAAGATCCGAGCGTTCCCGTTAGGAAAGTTAAGTTTCCACATCAGTCCCATCTACAGTCCACTCGTTCCTCCACATGCTGTCACTGCACAGTCTCATGTAACCGATACACACGCTAAGTTTCCACGTTAATGTACAAAACTGTCACTGTGTGATTCTGTCTACTGTCACTCACATTAAAACTGCAGGACCCTAAATTTAGTGAATGAAATGATTTTGGTTCTTTCATGTATCTTCGATACAAATACTTGCGTTTGTATTACTGTCGAGTTGGCAACCGTAATTAAGAAAAATGCAAAAGTAAAGTTTTCCCTCTCAATGCTACGAAGGTATATTATGGGTGTGGACGTATGGCTCCACTTATTCTTAGACTCGGCACCAGATGCAGGCGAGTGGCCAAATTAACAGCCCGGCTGCTTTATCACCGAGAAAGAACGCCGATACCCAATGAACAGGAGACTCGGTAGGCCCCAAAACGGGTGTCCACGTTTTGGACAAAAGACGAATCTCGTGCCGTTGCCGGGTTTCCAAAGCCGTATCGTCCAGCCCGTAGCGTAGTCATTTTAAGACTACGCTATCCTGGCCCTGTATATATGACCTGATATGATCTACCGACTACGCTATTCCGGCTATGTAATCGTGATCTAATATGGCCTGTAATGGACGCATGACACACAAGACATACTGCAGAGCGGCATGAAGGTATATCTTACACTTACATTACCATTTCACACAGAAAAATATAATAGTATCTCATAAAACTGCAAGGCAATCAAACCAGACGTAGCTGGCACATACGTAAGTATAGCACCCGCATACAAACAACATACTGGTCCCAGAACAGTGTGGTTTTAGGAAAGAGATATCAACTGAAGATGCTGCCTTCAGACTAGCAGATGGTTTACTCAAATCTATTAATTAAAAAAAAATAAAAAAAAAAGCAACATGGAGGAATTTTTTGTGATTTGGCAAAGGCTTTTGATTGCGTGAATCGTGAAATTTTGTTACCTAAAATACATTTCTATGGAATTCGAGGATTATCCTGAAGATGGGTACAGGTCCCATTTAACAGAATACAGAATGTTCAAGTAAAAACACTTAATAGAGCTCAAACTTTTTTCTCTGACTGGGGTACAATGAAACATGGAGTTCCCCAAGGATCAGTTCTAGGCCCTCTGTTGTTCATAACATATATAAATGGCCTTCCTCTTAGAATAAATTCTGTCAGAACCAATATCATTTGCAGATGATACTAGTGTCATAATTTCAAGCAGAAATTTCAAAGATTTCTGTTTAGTGTCAAATTTAGTTCTCTCTCATATGATCAAATGGTTTGCTGCTAATAATTTAGTTCTCAATATAGATAAAAAGAATATAATGAAATTCATAACAAAGAATTCATCACATTCTACATTATGTATTGGTTATAAAGAAAAGTACACAAAAGAGATGGAGAATACAAAATTTCTTGGTTTACAAATTGATAACCACATAAACTGGTAGAACCATATTTAGGTAATGATTGTTAAGTTTAGTGGGGTATATTATACCGTTAGGACGATGGTCCATATCAATAACATTAACGCTCTCAAATCAATTTCCTATGCATAATTACATTCTATAATAAAATGTGGAAAAATGTTTTGCGGTAACTCTTCCAAGAGTGGGAAGATTTTCACTTTACAAAAGAAAATCATCAGAATTATGGCTGGTGTACAAGCCAAAACCTCATTTAGAAGTCTATTTAAACTATATGAAATTCCACCTGTTCCTTGCCAATACATACTTTCCTTCATGAACTGCATTAGGAAGACTTTAAAACAAATTCATCTATATACAATATTTATACAAGGAATAAGCATCATCTTTATAGACCAAATGACAACTTATCTTGTTTTCAACAAGGCACACTCTACGCTGGCATCAAAATTTTCAACTGTTTACCACCTAGTGTGGCAGTCCTTTAGAATGACAAGGCAAAATTTAAAGCAGCCTTAGAAAAATACCTGCATACACACTCTGTAGTTGAATTTTTTATATGTAAGGATGATTTATAACATGTTTGTAAAATGTTGGTAGTATTTTACACTGTAAATTTGTACATGTGTATTTGTGACTTGTTCCAAATCCTGCTGTCTTTATGACACACTTATGGATCCATGGAATGTATGTATGAATATATATTTTATGTATGTAAGGCTCAAATTTCGCCACCCAAGTAGACATTTACATTTAAATACATAAAGAGAGTATAAATTAACCTTCACTCTCACTAACTCCCATTAACCTCTCAAGCCAACCGTCCGAAACACAAACTGCATTCACATTATTTCTCTCGGTAATTTTCCGTAACTGGTGCAGGTTATAATGTATAATATCGTTTGCATATCGAAACGAAAACGTTGAAGTGGCAATAATTCACCTGAATAATACTACGTCAAATAAAAGTCCAGTAATGAATACACGTTAGTCTTGTTGCACTCCACCGCTAAAAACTACCACACTTTTACCGCAAGCCCGCTTAAAATCACGGATTAGGATAATGCCTAGCATGGATACCTAGTATTACGTCACTTGTTGCCAGATGGTGCTCACTGAACAGCCTCCACCAGAGATAAATAGTGATGGACGCTATCAATTAATTAAACCGATAGATTTCATTCGGATTTCTAGCCTACTGCCCTTCATTTATAAAAAGAAGGCTTCTGAAAATGACACGCTATTCGTGTGCGTGTGTCCTCCATTTAAACTTCTGAAACAGTTGGGTCGATTTTTCATTAAACTTGTCAGCATTAACCTATAGCGGCACAAGCAAATGACAAACTTTGAACGATACTAGCGCCGCTGATGATGAAGATAATCCCCAATAAATCCCCTTTATTATTCATGGCCTCTGGCACCACCATTACAACCCTAAAGTCTGCGAAACGGTACATCAACACATTTCCGAGTCAAAATTTAAACTCTGTGCAAGTAGTCCTCCTTCAACATTGCCCAGAAACTGTTGTGTCCCCTCTGATGTTGAAACATTTTAGTGACCAAACAGTTGATGAACATTTCCAAGATTCATGCCGTTTTTTGCTGGCAGCTTGTAAAATTTTCCACAGGTTGTCAGGTGTTGTAATTCATTCTCATGAAAGAAAAGTTCTTCTTTCTACATTGTTTTGGTCCACGTTGATTTTCAGGGCTCTATACCTCAATATGAAATGAACACCAACTACACTTATTCAATCTAAATAGCCTACATGAATATGCAAGCTTAGGATCACTCTCAAAATCTCACAGTTAAAAAAATTGATCATGTCCCCTGTTACAGACTATACATTTCCACGTTAACTGCTGAAATTTTTTTTCCATTGTAGAAATTGGGAACCAGGTTTACAGTGGCAGAGGTTTGTGGATATGGTCATTTACCATGAACAAGGCGCCAAAAAGGTGAATTGAATTTATATGTTAAAGCACACGTGGGCAGACTGCAACTGTTTATAGCAACTTTCACATGTGGACACTAACGAAGGTCTGAAAGCAGCTTATTTTATTTGTTGAATAAATGTCTGTACACAATTTCATTCACAAATATAACCAGAGCTAATCACTAACAACAAATAAACCCAACAGTAGCCAGACTATAATGTATGTTATACAATAAAGGTTGCTTCGCACATATAACATAGCTTGAATGTGACTACTTGAAATATAGCGAGTCAATCTAAAGTCCTTTGTATCAGGTGACAAATATTACACTGGTCTGCTTAATTTCATACATCAAATGTTCTACAGTTAAGTAGTATTAGGTATCCTCAGTCCTTTCAGTGCTCATTCTAGCCAATAAATTTTCCTCATGCTTAAAGCCTCAACAAGAGCAACAGAATTATGGTGAGAAATCACAAGTCTTACCTTTCTGGAACAGGCTGTATTCGAAGTACAGGTGGGATTGTCATACCAAGGACCCTGCTCAGGGGGATGGGAACTGTAACTCTTGGTCATATCAAGGCTTGTTATGCTATATGGCAGTCATACATCTGTCATATCAATGCCCTTGTTATGGTACATGGAAACCACGAATTGTTACATTCTGATTGCTGTTACAGAGTATAGGAATCATGGCTCTTTGTTATCACACTGTCTAGAATCATACATAAGACAGAGAGGACATTGCATAAATATTAACATCTACTTGGTATTTACTCCATTTTTCTGAGAAGTGAGACACATCACAGAGACTTTCACCTGTAAATGCAAGTAATGTTTGTATTATGACAAACTAACCTGCTATTTTCTCTAGCTTAAGTGCAGCCAAGACTACAAAAACCAACACTTACACAAACATGTTAGGAGGAAGACTGTTGTGTGGAACATTTCTCATTGCTCTTATTTAGACATTGTCAGGTAATACCACACAAACCGACCTGAACTTCATGCACAGGGATTAACCTGCAACTTTAAAACACATAATACGGGATGCAGGTAAGTTTAATAAAGGTTATTTAAAAAACAGTTAGGCTAATGTTAGCAAAGTATAAATACACTACTTGAATCCAAATCTTATACCTACATGCACATTAATCCCAGTTTCTCCTCATGTGAAAGTGAGTTTTATTATATGTTCAAAGTCCAACAAATAATAACAAGGTGGCTCATGGGTTGCAGGGACCTCAGTAAGGACAATAATATACCCACTTCAGTACCATTTTGTATTCAACTAAAAAAAAACGTTCACATATGAAAGTCATATAACCACGCATGTTTAAAATATACTTCTTGGTACATTTTGAAGACCACTGAATGCTACAAAGCTGCAAAAATGTGTAAGATACTGAACACCTTAAAAATAACTCTGTTTGAACAAAGTAATGTATAAATAAAAACTTCTTTTAAATAAAATACGCTCTACGCAGTCAGTCACTCACTCACTCACACACACAAACACACACAAATACAATACTGCATAGAGGATAACATCATTTTTTTTTTTTAATTTTATTATTCATTAACTGACAAGACAGAATATGTACACATTGATATATCTTTACAATATGTTTAACCCCCCCTAATTTCCTTAGTAAGTCCTTCATGGTGCTAATTAACCACCAACTTAGAGCACAAACAATGATGGTAAAATACTCTCAACAAACACAGAAACCACTGCACTCGTTTATAGCTGATGTATAGCATGAGGAACAAGGATGATACATGACACCGGTAATGCAGAAATATCAGTAATTTGGTTGGGCCTACTTCCTAGGATTATTGTGAGCTCAAAGATCAATCAAGAAGTACAGCACATGAGACAAAGAAATAAAAATTTCATCAAAAAATTACTCAAATTTAAGATCTTAGGGCATACAGAGTCAATATAACACTCACTGAGCACAGTGCAACCACAGTCATCACAATAACCACATGCAGTTTGTAACCAATACTGTGTCACCTCTTTATCAGCAAAAACCAAAGGAGGACACTTATTTTAAGGAAACATCTTAACTGTTAAAGATCCATGAAATGAAATCTTTCAATCCCTCAACCACAAGACTAAGCAGAGGCAGATTATCAAATATTTTGAAGTATCAGACGGTACCTGTACTGACATAAGATCTCACAGATAATTTTTTGCTACTGCGTCTACATTTGGGCTGCACAACTAATTACAGGAGTATTCCACTTGGATATCCCCTTAAGCTGCTGGTTCAGAGGCATCTGGGTCCCCTTCCATTTTCCCTGGAGTCTTTTCAGGTTCCTCCAGCAGCGATTGTGCAGGACCTGGCCACAGTGGATTAGGAGCCTTCATGGCTGACGAAGTTGATGTAGCAGAAGGCAAAAGGTTAGGACACACCACAACGGTCAATGAACATGCATTCCTGCATGCCTTTCTGAAGGACTTCCAGGCTTGAGACTATTCTCCTCCAGAGTAAAGAACTTCTACTGTATTTCCATGGATAACCATGGAAAATACTACTGTAATCAGGGGAACATGTAATTATTTTGGAGACATAATTCCACCAAAAGTACTAAAAGAATTTCATACTGAAGGGTTACAAAAAGATGTAATTGGAGTGATGAAATATTTAGACAGAGTACCATTTTTCATATTACTATTACAATTCTGATATGGTTTGTAAAAATTAACAGTGATTTTGACTGTGGTTAGTACAAGTGGTGTTCTTTTATACCATTACCAATTTTTATAATTTATGTGTTTTCATGTTTGTGATAAGGCATAAAACCTAACAAAATCATAAGTGGTAAGCAAAATTCATAATTATAATATGGTTGCAGCTGTTTTGTTTCAAATCAACCTTCCCACTGTGTATCCATAATTCAAGGACTGAACACCTTGTTTCCTGGTTCACTTCAGTCATTCCATCAGCAAGACAAGAATTACCTACATATGTTCACTGCAATTAAAATGCACTGTATCTTAAATTAAATGGGGTCAACTTGGAAATGTCAGAAGCAAGAGATTGCATGGCAGTGACCACTCTCCTTGTTAATATTCTGTCCGATTAAATTGTATTGTTACTCTGCACATAATCATTTTCCTCACCATATTAAAATTGTTCTGACATCTCTGTAGCAGCTAATGTCCTGTTATTCTAAAAGCCTTAAATAACTCTATTCCTGTCAAATAATATTAGGGAGTTCCATTGTCATTATTGAATTTGAGAAGTAAATTAAATTTGTCAATCACTGAAAGAAATAAATCTAAATGCACAACTTGAGGGTTGTTTGACAGTGTATCTTCCTCATGAAATAACTTGAAAAGCCAACTTGATGCAACAAGGTCATTTATTAATGTATTCTTAGTTCGACATGTTTCGGGTACATACGCCCATCATCAGGAGCATTGGATGTTGAGTTGCAGCATATGGTTTTCTCCACTGAGTTTTTGGATGGGTGGTGATGGTCTTGAGAGCCGCTGCGTAGGTCATGTTTTCAGTGCGGATGGTGCCGTGCATGGCACCATCCGCGCTGAAAACATGACCTACACAGCGGCTCTCAAGACCACCACCCATCCAAAAACTCGGAGCAGAAAACCATATGCTGCAACTCAACATCCAATGCTCCTGATGATGGGCGTATGTACCCGAAACATGTCGAGCTAAGAATACATCAATAAATGACCTTGTTGCATCAAGTTGACATTTCAAGTTATTTCTAAATGCACAAACATAACATACATGACAAGCTATTGTGTCATTTCCATTAACATTTAAAGTCTACTGAGCATAATCTGAAGTTTATAATAATTCTCAGGGTGTAAATTGTAATAAAACTAAATTAAAACACAAGATGAATACAATTAAAATAAAATAATGTGTATTTACAGTTACTAAATTGTCATTTATATTCTCACATTTACAATTTAACTCAATTTTTAGTGTACTAAATTTTGGTATCAACTTGGTACGTGTTCCATTCTGTCACAAAGTTATTCAGTTTGGAACTCAAAAACGCAGATTAAATAATTATAAAAGTATGATCTTGCTTGCAGTACTTCAAACATTTCTTAACAGTCGCACGCACGTGCGCGTGCACACACACACACACACAAACACACACACAGTGGTATATGAGGAACAAATTTCAATTTCAAATACATCAGACAAATTAAAATCTACAATTTTTATGGCCAATTTCTTGCCATTCATTTTCATGTCAAAGTAATCAATATTCTTGTTGGTTTTACAAGTATCAGTTCAGATATGATATGGGTTTGATTATACTCTAATCCACTAGCATACAAGACCTCAGAGATGTAACAAATGCAAAGATTTAAACTCAATACCAAAATGTCCACTTCAGTTACATGAAAGATCGACAAGGACTTGAATCTTATTCTCTGAAATCTGTAATTAAATGACAAATGTTTCCAAATAAATACTCCTGTCCTTCCCAAGAACAGCCACAATCAGAACATCCACCACCTAAGCAAATTCTGAATGTTTCTGACACCTATGTGTTAAAAATTAACAAGACAGTTACTTTGGTCATCATTCATCACGGATTTTTGGGAATACAAAACTGTTTCATTTCAGACACCAGGTATGTATATGATGAAAGTCACTGTTTAAGTTGGGATGAAGCTATGGTTTTACAAATTGAATGAAATATGTGTAAGAGTCATAAACACAAGAAACTATCCCACATTTGGATTCTGCTGATCCATGACAAAGTCAGAAAGTTACAGAGAAATCTGGTTTAACGTACTTCATGATTGTCTAGTCCCAGTTTCTGAAATGTTTTGTTTAGAAAAAATCCATGATGACATACAACTTCCAAAATAGGAATCATATTTATTCCAGACACTGGAATGCAGAATGTATCCAGGCCAAGCTGTTACATAAGCAACAGAGATAGCTTCCCAAAATAATTACATACTTACAGATGTAATTGTTACACACTAAAATATCAACAGCATTCAACATTTATACAAGGCAATTACTGTGATTAATAATATTATTATATACTGCTCTCTCAGCATTACAGTTATTCTTAAGTATTTATTCATAAAGAAATATAATTAATGTTTGACACACAATCTTCAACACTTACCAACAGGTATTTCCCTAGCAGCTGCAAAATCAGCTGCTATATAGCTACACAAATTCTGTCTAGTTAAATCAAATACTTTGGTTTCAGTAATCTCCTACAAAGAAATGTACACAATGAAATTTTATTTTTTTCACAATGTTTTGATTTTTGGTCACAGTTATACAAAAATATTTACAAAAACTGTGCAATAAAAACGCATGAAACTTGAAAATCTTTATCACTGGGAGAATAGTCCACAATGACAACAAGTGCTGTACGTCACTTTCTCTTTAATAAGCTACAGCCCCACGAACTGCATTCATAACATGAAGGTTAGACTGCTGTGCCATCCCTCACACCTATTTATACAGGAAGGATAAACCTGGGCATGACAAGAGAGAAAAATCCAAATTCCCCCACAAGGAGTCAAATCATGGCTGTCCAGTCTTTAGCCAGTACCTTTACAGCTATTCCAAAACACCACAGTGTTCAATGAATGTCTGACAACACACCATGAAGTGATACAGACACTTTTAATACCCATCGAAAAAATGATAACAGGACATGACTCATTACACAGCAGATTTTTTTTTATTATTATTATTATTATTTTCAAGTAACATTCTTCTCAAGCATTTCTATTAATGCAGTCGAAACTGAAGATGAAAATTTCATTCACATCGTCACACATTATAGCCACACACTGTCCAAAAATAATATGTACTGTCAGCCCAACCTTAGAGCCGATCAGCAAAATATTTTGTCCCAAAAATTAAATCACCCCACTCACTTAAACTTGGCACCCTTACGGGTTCCCAGTTTACTTTTTTGTCACCAGTGATCAGTGTTCCTGCATCCTTATTAAACAATCCTTGGTACACAGTAAGTAACAATCAGTAGAAAAGTAAATCTCTGACTACCAACAAGTACTTTCAGAGAATAACTACCATTAGAACCAACAAGGCACATTTCTTAGGAGTACTCACATCTCTCTTTAAACTGAAAAGTAAAACACAACTTGTAAAATCACCAGTGGCTTCATGAGTTTCACACTGTGAAACGTTCGCATAGTCATTGTTCACCCAATTGTTCCCATCAACAGAAAGACTAATGTTCATCTGTAAAAATTATTACAAATTAGGTTATGACAAGCAGCAGCAAATACCCGAAAGAGTCCTGCAGAAATCATAGACCCAGAAGGTAAATCTGAATAGCAGATGACTTCTGATTCACCCTATTATTTCATATGCAGACCACAGAACTTCCCATTCCATTACAGTAGCATTGCCAGTGTGCCTTAAAAACAGATTATTATGCATCTATTTTGTCATGCCATGTTATGTTTCAGGGCTTCCCTACATCAGTATTAAATACATGATGACTTCAGGCATGGCAACTGCAGTAGACCAATGTACTATCCTGATATTTGTCCAAGGTGACAGATACAAACAAACCAGGGAAACTTCAATACAGCTACTGGTTTCCACAAGAATTTACATCAGTTTTTAAACAAATGTGCATCAAGCTCAGTAAGTCCACTCTGCTTCTGCTGAGACTAAAGAGTTCCACCTACAAACAGAATATTGAATTATAAAGCCTCAATCTGAAGTACAAACAGGCTCCTTCAAAATTGATAGAGATACCAAATCCACATAGAAGCTGGCAGGGCCAGTCAATTCCAGCACAAAAAAACATACCTATTAGTCACTGATTTTCTTAATACACACAACATATAAAATCAGCAGGAAAATGCTTTTAGAATGTGCAGCCAAAGAGATTAAACAACTGTGGCAAATTTTTCTTTCTTGTTACATTATACTAGGGCTACCACATATCATCTTTTCCCCAGAATTTTCGTGTTCTTCAAACCAAAGATTTCTATCTGAATGGGTTTTTCAGTTTGTAAAAATGCCTGGGGTTTTGATTATTTGTTATTGCAGAAAGCCTTTGGGTATTTTAATGGTGCTAAAACACAAGAAATTCTACTACTTTTTTTAAGAAATATATAATTATAAGACTGAATTATCACTCTCTGAGTCCAACAATGGAGTCATGAATTCAGCAGTCAAACTTTGAAATGTCTTGTGAAACTGCAGCAGTATTAATGACTCTCCTCATTTCCTCCCTGTCAGTGACTGAATCACTGAGTAAAAAGTAACAGCATGAGTATATAACAAGGCTGAATGGGCACATAAAAATGATGGCAACTACAGAACTGGCCACAGATTATGTGTACAACATATGCAAATTTCAATAATTTTTGTGTATTTTCTTCAAAATGACGCTACTTTCACAAAAAAAAATTTGCCTATTAATATGTCCTCACTTTTATAATCCATTTTCCACTGATATTTTTTTTATGGTCAATAAGCAATCTGTTGGGCAGGACATATGGTAGCCCTACATTATACCATAAAGGAACACACAAAGAACATACTTAAAAATACAAATGCTTGAAATCACATTACCGCAAAAGGCATATAACCTTCACACGTCAGATTAAGTGGCCTTCTGGTACACTGCTGTCACTTCTCTGCTTCCTCACCTACTGACAGGTCATAATGTCTCATTTCTAGTCTTGCTCCCTTGTGACTATTAAAACAGCTCAAATAACTATTCATTTATCACACATAAAAACAGGGCAACAGGTTCATTAAACAGATCAACGTCCAATCCAGTGAAATTATACTCCAAGCTTCTTAAAATCTACTTTGTTTTTTTATTTACTGATATTCCTTCATCATGAAGTCAAAATTTAATTCATGTTCCACCTTACAAAATGTGAATGATCTTTGATCCAAAGAGATGTAAATACATGGTGTTGCATAATACAGAAGTTTGAATCAAACATGAATTTCTAAGTTTTCATCTGGTGTATGTGTACACCTACAACATTTTTAAACATTTGTTTTTCACACTTAAAATAAATCACAATTACATAAAATTTGCTCTCTGTTAGTTTAAAAAAAAAATAATTATCAAGTAATTAGCAATAATCAAATACTGCTCATCACAATTCTTAGCTAATAAAATCTGCAACCTACAGGAATTTCCAATTTCTGGGTATTCAGCATTTATTCCACTTCATCCAAGCAATGGTGACATATTACTGTTATCTCCTGTCTAGAGTTTCTTTCTCCATTCTTACAAAACAAGGTACTCTGGTTACTTTCCTCAAAATACACTGAAGAAATGTGTATGGAACTCTTAGTTCCATTAATAATAAGAGGCTAACCATGTTGTGTCATTCAACTGAACATTTTTCAGTAGCCATATTCCATTATTTGGTCTATTATTACAAACTGGCAATGGTAAAGTTTCTTTAACCAAAAGAACTAAACACGAAATAGTTCAAACACAAATTACACAATATGAAGTATCAAATCCAGTGTCAACCGTGTCACAAATAATCCTTTACTAAGAAAGTACTGTGACTGCAGTCTTCCATACCTGTACTGCAACAGCAGCTCAGAAAGTATCGTAACATATTGCTGTACCCCACTGCATAACATATTGCTGTATCCCACTGAATAACTTTCCTCCACAGCTCAGAATTTATGCATAATAACTTATGCTATAAATTAAACTTCCATTTCTCATAAATTGGATCTGCTTTATTTAAAACTTTACAGCATCTAAACTTCATCACAGTGCACACATTGCTTTCCCTTCATGCTATTTCATTTCCATGTATGAGTATTATGAATCAAAGAAATCCTTCCATCAAATTTTGACAGAGTGTTGCTTAGAAGACGATCTTAGTGATTTGTTATAAAGCATCCTTCCCTGATATTTTGAAAATTATGCTAGCTGCAATACAAAGGCAGTGCTGGCTGAATTTATTTCAGTCATTCATAATTTGGGATATTTTACTTCTCTCTTCATCAGACAGGAGCCACAAGCTTTCACACAACATGCCAACTTCGCTACAATTTTGTTTCGTGTCTGAAAACAAAGAACTGAAACACAGGCCACTTGTAAGTTTTAACATACCTTACTATATACGATGTGAATCCATCTATAAATAAAAATATAACAAACCAACGGATTAAATAAAATAATTATCGATTAAAATTTACTGTATCACATGGAACTGACCTAGTGGTTTCTTACTTTTTCCAATTAGAATTCTTAATGGTTCAAATTTCTTGGAGATGACACATCATACACATATCTCACACTCACAAGACATAAACAACTTTTGACAACGAAACACTTTTATTCCTGGTGATTGCTTAACATGACATATATATTCTGAAATTAATTTAGAATTTGTTCCAGTTCACTGGTAATTATTTCACAAAACAATTGAAACATAAAACACAGCAGATGGGTGCAGAAAATTTCCTGAACCAAGACACATAACGTGACAGCAAAAATTAATATACAGAAGATATTGGCCCATTTATGTAGCATCATGATGCACAAATACAAGAAATGGATATGGGTGAAAAATTTAGTCATAAAACATGATTCTTTTACAAAGGAAGGACAGCAACTTCTGCAAAATACTAAAATACTCACACATGGCATACTTTTAAGTAAATTTTCTGCATTTTAAACAAAAAATCCACACAGTGTCCTCATTTAAATCAAACCAGCCGAGTGGAAAACATAATTACCCAATTACACAGAACATGCTATTAAGACCATGAAGTTGTCAAACAAGCATTTAAAGCTAAAAACAATACGAAATAGCCAGAAAATGAATTTCTTGCAACAACACCTCAAAAACATTTCAAGACCAGTAACTGTGAATGTATGTTGATATGTCTGCTCCAAATTACCATGTAGCCAAAGGTTGACACCAAGTGCTATACAGCTTTGGGTAAACACAGACTGGTATGTAGGCAGGGGTTGACACAAACTTTCCCAACTCACAGCTGGCAATTATGGTGATAAACAAACAATGTGAAACAATCTGTTTACAACAGAAACAACACTGATACAAATACACATAATTTATGTAAGGGACTGCATGCAACTAACACTTCAGACACATGAAACCGTTATCTGAAGATCACTTTTGATGAATTGCAATAGATTAAAACAAAGTTAGAACACTAAGTAAGCTGAATAAAAAGATCCACCTTCAATTAATATTAGCATGCAGTCCAGCAATAAGAAGCTGTAATACCAAAGTGAGTACAATGATTCCCAAGTCCAGGCTAATACTGATAAGTGAAACACAGATGCATTTGTGTTACAGAATATCAAGGTTCAACATTACTACAAAATAATTTTCACCAGTGTAAACTTTATAACACAATTCAATACCGCGAAATACCAAATTTTAGTACAATTTTGTATGTGACTTCCTTGTCCCATATTCACATTTCTGTCATTGTCTAAATAAGTGCCAAGTTTGCCACTACACATTAAGTGAATTTTATAATACCTCTATGTGAATCTACACATTTAAAAACCTTGGGAATGCAATGTTTTGAGTGGAAATGTAGCCAGAAATAGAAATTTGTAATTCCATGCAAGGCAGCTTACCTGAAACTAACCTTCCTTGCCTACCCATTTTTCCACAAGGCTCATATGCTTCTGTACCCTTACATCATTTACACAATCTCTTTGAATTTATCACCATAATTAGTAGTTCATCATGTTCCACATTTATGATGACAACATTATTTGAAGTTTGATTTAACAGAATTGTATAAGGGCATCTAATGAAACATGAAACTTTTACTTAAGGCACCCAAAACAGAAGAGTGATGTCATCAAACATAATGTGGAGAAAAGGTGTTACTAATTACTAAAAATTCCTTTCCTTCCTATTAGACTGCACTGTTATATTTAGTTTACATTACATTTTCAAATTGCTGAAGTGTCTTTGAAATGTAATAATATCCATACTGATAATTCACTGCTGGATGTCCACCCACACACACATTCAGGGCACACAACATTCCACCATGCACCTCCCAGGTACTGCACTCAACTGGGCAATGAATTTGTCTCACTTGCTGTCACTTTTTAAAAAATATTTTCTCACAATTGCCAGTGCTCTCTCAGTTGTACACTTCAGTCTGAGGGAACAGCAACAATTTCCTCACAATCTACAAACAAACAAAAATCAAATATTTATTTATCACTGTAACCTAAAGTAAGTGATTATATAGCCAAAGTGACTATTTTAATAGTGAAATAAACCACCAGTCACACATTAGTCCCTGCTCTGTTCTGATTCAGAATTAATTCTGATACAGCTTATCCTTAGGACAAATGCTACTGGGATGGGGGGGTTAGTGACTTTTAAGGCCCCTTCCTTCACAGGGCAATATAGCACAATCATTTATATGCATCCATCCAAGGTTCCCGTTAAGTTAAGCTGTAATCCCAGTGTCAGAGCAGTTCAAGGTTGCTTCACATTATCAAAATATAATTATTTTAATGCCAAATAGTACATGGTTAACCAACACCAAGGTAAATAAGTAGTTGCTATATTTCTTTAAGCACATGCAATACATCTTATTTCCAATAGTTAATGTACCCTTCACCATAGTAAGTTTGTAACCCCATGAGCAAACTAAAAATGTGTCTGCTGTTTTGCACACAAGACATCAGTTTGACTTACCAGACTAACTTCCCAGTAACAGACATGCTTTAAAAGACAGAAGAATGAAGCATGCTGCATTATACAACAGATGTAGCAAGATTCAATGTGAAGAAACAAATGCAGAAGACCATTATAATATAAATCATAACAACAAATGACATTACAACAAACATCTACGTGTAAACATGGCCTTACTGTTGGATGTGCAAATACAGTAACCACTGCTGAAACTACATTGTTATGCAATCTTTACAAAGGAATTGTTACTTTTTCTCTCCTAGGTGTAATAAGGAAAGAGGAAAATTTTTATGCAATAACCCATTGCACCTTCATGAATGTTGAAAACAATGATCAGCTAATATGTAATCACTGAACTTACCTCAAGAGTCACTACAAGAAAAAAGCACAAAAACTAATGATCATCAACACTGCAGTAATCCTTGGCCTGGTACTGTCACTCGGCGGGTGTCCCTCTGAAAACAGAAAACAAACAGCTGCTAAAAATTCACAGCAACTGGTCCTGTATAGCCTACAATTTGAAATTACCCTTATCTACTTTACTTGTATAATATGTAAACCCAGAATATCAAAACAATTTTCCATGGTCTAATTTCTTCCAACAAGTGTTCAATTATATTCCCATGGGTACTCTTTCCTGGGGCTACAACAGAACCAGACTAATTAAGAACCACTATCTCCTGTTATATAGGGTTTCTGCATCCTACTATACTTCTTCATAATTACATAGCCAGAAAATCTCTACATTAACATTCAAGATGGCGTCGGCTGAAGTACCAGTTACCAAATGCAGTAGCTTTAAAGTCCAAAACCTTGGTGGAAGTGACGAAAAAATGTGTAAAAAGTGTTGGGAAACGGAAAATCACTTAGAAATGCTCATAAGTGAACTTAAATCTACACGCCTAATAATC
>Ga0123357_10000171_pt1 | contig 59266 bp, 56 predicted proteins | sample TergutEmb28metaG_FD_89873 | JGI IMG/M metagenome (GOLD analysis project Ga0123357, IMG submission 89873) | Embiratermes neotenicus P4 segment gut microbial communities from Petit-Saut dam, French Guiana - Emb289 P4 | ecosystem: Host-associated > Arthropoda: Insects > Digestive system > Gut ...
CCGGCTGCGGGTAAGTGGCGTGGCCTCGCCCGGCGTGTTTGGGGCGGCGGTCGCGCTGGGCGTGGCATCGGGGGACGTGCCGGACGACACCTTGGCGGGGCATGTCAGAACAGCGTTCGCGCCAGGCGGCGATACTGGTTGGGCGATGCGGTTCTTCGGTGGGGTGATGCAGGCCGCGCCAGACCTGTTCCTGCACACACCGGAACTGTTCGACGCCGTGGATGGCGTCGTAGCCACGCTTGATGCGTCAGATTTCCTGGCTGTTCTGCCTGACCTGCGAGGCTCGTTCACGCACCTTCGTCCTGAGCAAACAAGCCAGGTGGCCGAAATGGTGGCGCAGCGGACGGGCGTCAAAGCGTCCGAGATAGATGCAGTTCAGACGGTTTCCACCGCCGATCTGGTGCTGGGCGCGGCGGTGGAGCGGCTGCTGTTGGCGTCGCTCGGCCGCGACTGCTTGAGCGCGATGGTGGCCGCATGAGCACTGAAGAAACTGCCCGCCGGTGGCGGTTGATACTCGGACGTTACGCGGACGGGTCGCTGCCTTGCAGCCAGATGGCCGACGGCGACATCGAACTCGACCAGGTGTTGTCGTACATGTACGACCGCGAGTACACCGACCGGGGCCACCGCATGAGGGGGCAGGGCGGCAGCCAGGATGCGTCCAGCCTGAAGGCGATCACTTGGCTGGAGCGCACCCGCAAGCTGTTCCCGCAGTCGACGTTCGAACGCATGCAGACCCAAGCCGTCGAACGCTACGGCATGACGGAACTGCTGGCCGACACCCAAACCGCGGCCGCTCTGGAGCCCAGCCCGCAGCTCGGCGCCGCGCTGTTGACGGTGCGCGGCAAGCTTGACGCCAAGCTGGAGGCGGGACTGCGCGTGGTCATCACCAAGGTGGTTGACGACATCGTCGCCCGATTGAAGACGACCTTCGCGCGCACCGTCACGGGACGGCGTGACCGGCTGCGGCGGTCCGTCCAACCGCTAGCTCAAAACTTCGATTGGCGGGCGACGATCCGGGCGAACCTCGCGCACTACGACACCGAGCGGAAGCGACTTCTGATCGACCAGGCGCGCTTCAACTCGCGCGTCAAGCGTCGCCTGCCCTGGGATGTCATTTTGTGCGTCGACCAGTCGGGGTCGATGGCGTCGTCGGTGCTCTACAGCGCGGTGTGCGCGTCGATCCTCGCGGGGCTGCCGGGGGTGAATGTGCGACTGATCCTGTTCGACACGTCCGTTGTGGACCTCACGCATATGGCCGCCGACCCGGTGGGCGTGCTCATGACGGCGCAACTTGGAGGCGGAACGGACATCGCCAGGGCGCTCGGTTTCTGCGAGACGCTGGTACGCAACCCCCGCCGCACGGTGCTGACCCTGATAAGCGACTTTGAGGAGGGCGGGTCTGTCGCGCAACTGCTGGCCACCGTCACAAGACTGCGGGAGGCGGGCGTCACGCTGCTTGGGCTGGCGGCCTTGGACGAGGAGGCGAAGCCCATCTACGACACTGGTGTGGGCGCCCGCCTTGCTGACCGCGGCATGAACATTGCCGCGCTGACACCGGATCACTTCGCGGAATGGCTGGCGGGGGTGATGGCGTGACCTGGACGGATGCATACGCCCCCTACGACGAGGCGGCACTGGTTACGCTTGCCAACCCCGGTTTGGTGCGCCGAGCGTCCAAGCTGGCTGCTGAGGCGCAGTGGGTCGGAGAGGTGACCGATCGCGGCGTGGTGAAGGTGGGCGACGTCGAGGTGCGCCTTGACACGAAGGGGCCGCAGGGCGCGCGTTGCCCGTGCCCGACGGCCGGAACCTGCGTCCACATTCTGGCGGGCGTGCTTTTCTTGAGAGCCTGGGTCGAGGCTAATGGGGGATTCCCGGAGTCGGCTATCGAAGCCGAGCCGGTAGCGGAACCCAAGGCGCAGGCGCGACAAGACAACAAGGATGCACCAACAGAGGGACCCACCGATGCGACCCGCGCCGTCACCGCCAAGGTACGCGACGAGATCGAAAAGACGGCGTCGGTCGGCCTGTCACACCTGGGGCAGGACGCCGCCGACCGCATCTTTGACCTAGCCATAGAGGCTCGCGCTGCGGGCCTTGCCCTGCTGGGCCGTAACCTGACGACAGCCTCCGCGCTGATCGACGGGTTGGTTGAGCGCCGCGACGACGTGGACGAGCGCCAGGCGATTGCTTCGCTGGCCAGGGCCTGGGGGTTGGCGGCCGCGCTGGACGCGGCGGGTGCGTCCGGCTCGTCCTCCGACGACTGGGTGCGGCTGCGCGGTTCGGTCCGGCGTGAGTTTACGACCCAGGACCATGTCACGCTGCTTCCGCTGGGGGCCACCTGGTGGGTGACGGCGTCCGGCGCCCGCGGGCTGACGCTGACAACCTGGGATGCCGAGGCGGGCGAGTTGCGCAGCGCCACTTCCGCCCGTCCTGGCGGCACAGACGCCGGGTTCATCCGCAGCCGCGAGATGACGGCACTCTGGGGTGCCCCGCTGTCGACCCTGCTGCGAGGCTCGTTCAGGCTTGACGGGCCGCGGATGGCTTCGGACGGGTCGCTTTCGGCGACGGCCCGCCATGTCACCCAGGTGGTGGAAGGCTACAAAGCTGACGTGCTGCGCGGCATCGCTGAGAACCTCACGCCTGAGCGCCCGACCGTTGGGCTTGCCGACACCAACCGCCCCGTCGCCCTGGTGGCGGTGGACGGGTTCGGTGAGATCGCCTTCGACGAGCCCGGGCAGCAGATGGTGTGGTCGGTGCCCGTCGGCGGGCGCGTGTGGCATCTGCGTCAGGAGATAACGAAGCACACATCGCACCGTATCGATGAATTGCTGCGGTGGAACGGCGCGAAGCTCAGGCCCGAGTTCCTGCTGGCCAGGCGAGCCGTCATCGGCGGGCAGGCCGTATGGGAACCGGCGACGGCCTTCGTGCCATTCGATGGTGGGCTGCGCATGCTAACCGTTGACTTCGCGAGACCCCTTGCCACCCACAAGCCGAGCGTGTTGCAGAAGCGTTGGGAAATGCTACGCAGCCGCTGGCAGACAATGGCGACGGCTCCGCCCGTCACCCGGTCGGCGGTGGAGAAAGTGTTGGACGATATCCGCGACATGATCGTCGACCTGGTGGTGACGGGGCGTTTGACACCGTCCGCGCGGCAGGCTGGTCGTTTGAGCGAACTGGCGGCCAAGTGCGACGAAATGGCGCTCGCGACAGTAGCCAAGACGATGCGCAGCCTGGTGAGCGACCCTGGACCAATCGGGGTGTTGCGGTTGCAGTTGGTGACGGATCGGGCCGCAGACATCGCCTCCGCATTTGGTGACGGGGATACCGCGAGCTAGGACACACAGGCTCAAGAAGAACGAGAATCGGACAGATGCAAGTGCCAACACCTGGACAGATCAATGCCATTGACACATTTCAATATGAAGAGCTGCCAATGAAACCGTCGAATGGCTGACCCGGCTGGCAGGGTCTCCCAGGTTGAGGCGGCGTTGCCTGGCGCAATTTCGCTGTTTTGACGCCACTGAGCGCCGCCTCGGCGTCACCGGGCCTGCCTCGGAATACACTGGTGAGACTGGAGTGGCCGTTCTTCGCAGGGGAGCCGTGGCGGCGGATGAGATGGGAGGTCGGCCCGTGGGTTTTGAACTGACCCAGGTGGAATCGCTGGCCCCTGACCAGGCTTCGCTGAAGGCCGCCTCCGGGTTGGCCAAGCAGAGCAAGTGGCTGACGCTTAACCACGAGGCCGACCTGTGGTGGGGGGAATGTCAAGGCTCCGGCGCCAACCCCTACCGCACGGTGGTCGACTCCGGCCAGGTCGGCTACAAGTGCACCTGCCCGTCACGGAAGTTCCCCTGCAAGCACAGCCTGGCCCTGATGTGGCTGGCGGCGCAAAGCCCTCAGTTGTTCACGCCCGGCACCACACCGGAATGGGTCAGCGACTGGCTGGGACGTCGGCGCACCACAGCAACTCCAGACGCGTCAGACGAGAAACCAAAACCGTCCAAGAGCATCGCCCAGGCAACCACCGACGCCGACATCGAAGCCGCAATCACCGACAACGACCCGGCCGCCGCGGCCAAAAAAGAAGCCGCCAGCCGCAAGCGCCTAGAAAACACCCGAACGATGATCGCCGACGGTCTTGACGATCTTAACGGGTGGATATCCGACCAGTTGCAAACCGGGCTGATGACGTTCACCTCCACCGCCGCTGACCGCTGCCGCCGCATCGCCGCCCGGCTGGTCGACAATAAGGCGGCCGGGTTGGCGTCCCGGCTGGACGAGATGCCGTCCCGTCTTCTTGCGGTGCCCAGCGAGGAACGCCCGGACGCGGCGATTCGCGAATTTGGCAAGCTGGTGTTGCTCACCAAGGCGTGGCGAACTAACCCCGACGACCCGCAGGCGTCACGTGACGTTGCCACCGCCCCACGCCGTGATGACATTCTGGCAGACCCAGCCTCCCAGCACCTGCACGGACGCTGGGAAGTGGTCGGCGAGCAGATCCGCAACCGCCGTGACGGGCTGGTCTCCCACAGCACCTGGTTCCTACAGGTCAGCACAAACATCACCCAATTCGCCCTACTGCTGGACTTCTACCCGGCATCGTCCGGGCGTCCCGAGACGTCATTTGCTGTCGGCACGCAATACGACGGGGCGATGGTTTTCTACCCGGCACCGGCGCCGCTGCGGGCCATCGCCATCGACCTGACGCCCGTCTCGGTGGCCGATCAACTACCGTGGCCTGTCCACACCGACACCGACCCACTACGTCAACTGCAACCATTCGCTGACGCCGTCCCCTGGCAACTGGAATACCCGCTGCTGCTGCCCGCCGGACGGGTGGTGACCGACGACCGGCAGCACCTGTGGTGGCGTACCGGCGTAGGTGGGTTGCCACTGGCTGGCGACTCCCTTAAGGCCGTGACGCCTCAAGTGCTTGGCATTCCGTTTAGCCAGTCCGTCGGCGTGTGGGACGGTCTGCGTCTGGCCTTGCTGTCGAGTGTCACGCCCCTGGGAAAGGCCTGCCTGACGTGAACCTCGACCAGATCTACCCAGAACTGCGGGACGCCTGGATCAGCGGCGACCCGGCGCTGCCGCAGGCCCCCGAAGAATGGCGGCCGGTGGTCGACGGCGTCGAGCCGGCCGAAGCCGAACGGCGCTTGATCGCGTTGGCCGGGCAGGCGCTGGAAGTGGGTTTCCGCCCGGCACCACCAGATGACGTCAGCGCCCGGCCGGACCTGCCGAACCTTGCCAAACCGAGGATGCCAGACTTCTGCCGGGGCTTGTTCCGCACAGTCCTGGCCCAAGAGACGGTCGTCTCGCTACTCAAACTGGTGGATGCCCGCGGCTTTTCCGCTCATCCACTCGACTGGTTCCCGGCTGCTTCGACGGAAAACCTGCCCGAGACCTACCTGCCCTGGCAAGACTGGCTACGCGGCCTGCCGACCGATAGTCCGGTGCCGATAAACCTAGACGACGAAAACTGGGCATACGCTGCTCCGTCCGCTCGTCTGACCTTGTTGCGCGCCATGCGAGCCGACGAGCCTGACCGGGCTCGACAACTCATCGCCGATCATGCGTCCGCCGAGGCAGCCGAAGCCCGCTACGCGTTAGTGAACGTGCTGGGCGTCAACCTGACAATGGCCGACGAGCCTTACCTAACCAGCCTGGCCGGCGACCGTTCACCCAAGGTGAAGACGCTGGCTGCCGGATTGCTCAGCCGGCTGGGGGTCGGCTCGGGTTCAAGCGACGACCTTCGAGAACTGGGCGCATTCTTCGACGTGACAATAAAAGGCCTGCTCAACAGAATGTCGGTCATAACGCCGACATCGCTCAAGACGCAAGCCCAAGTGTCGCGTCGTCGCGAGCTGCTCGAGCGGTTTACTCTCACAGATCTAGCTGGCGTGCTACTTCTCAGCAATAACCAACTAATTGACGGCTGGGCGGTCGACTCAGATCGAAGAGCAACCTCCAGCTTCGCTGCAATGGTTGCAAAATCGGGCACGGACACTGATGTTGATCGACTGTGCCAACGTCTGCTTCCAGGCAATATCTTTATCGCCCCGCAACTGCAACAGCGGTGCTCCAGGCCAGTAAAGCAGGCCTTGGCGCGAACAATCTTGGCTTCAGACAAGAGCATCCAATACCAGCATAAGAGCATCCAATACCAGCTTCTCGAACTTGACCCCGACCTGGCGGAAGCTGCCGACCTGCTTGACTCAGCCGCACTGAAGGCAGTCGTCAAAAGCCTGGGCGCAGGCCAGCACGTCAGCCTGATGCCCTTCGCCTACGTTGCCACGGCGCCGGCGGCGACCACCCTGCTTTACCAACTGACAAGCTCGGGCGTCCGTCCCCGAGACCCAGTGCTGGCGCCACTGCGCCTAAATGTTGAACTCGCCCAAGCAAAGGAGACACCATGACCGAAATCCTGCGTCTGCCCGCCGAGCAAAAATACGCCGCCGAATTGGCTGCCCTAGCCACGGACGACGGGCAACGCCCGCCCAACTGGAAGCTGACGCCAAAGGCGGTGCTGACATATATTCTCGGCGGCACGGCCTCAGATGGCACGTCGATCACACCTAAATACGTCGGCAGCAAGCGCCTGATGGAAACCGCCATCGCCACGCTGGCCACCGACCGGGCGCTGCTGCTGCTCGGTGTGCCCGGCACGGCCAAATCGTGGGTGTCGGAACATCTGGCGGCGGCGATCACAGGCGACTCGACGATGGTTATCCAGTGCACCGCCGGCACGGACGAGAACCAGATTCGCTACGGCTGGAACTACGCCCAATTGCTGGCCCACGGCCCAAGCCGCGACGCTCTCGTCAAGACGCCGCTGTTCCGCGCCATGGAGGCCGGCTCACTCGTCCGCCTGGAGGAGTTGACGCGCATGGGCTCGGATGTCCAAGACACGCTGATCACCGTCTTGTCGGAAAAGATGATGCCGATACCGGAGCTCAACACGGCAGTCGACGCCGTCCGCGGTTTCAACATCATCGCCACCGCAAACAACCGCGACAAGGGTGTCAACGAGCTCTCGAGCGCCCTAAAACGCCGCTTCAACGTCGTCGTCTTGCCCCTGCCCGATGACCTAAACGAAGAGGTCTCGATCGTTTCGCGCCGGGTGGCCGAGCAGGCCACCGACCTGTCGCTGCCGCTGCCACGCAATGTCAACGACGAGATCACTCGGGTGCTAACGATATTCCGCGAACTGCGCTCCGGGGTCACCACAGACGGCAAGGTGACGTTGAAGACGCCCAGTTCGACGCTGTCAACAGCCGAAGCTATCGCGACGATGATCGGCGGGTTATCGCAGGCCGTTTGGTTCAACAACGCGTCGCTGACCGCCGACCAGTTGGCTGCCTCAATGGTCGGAGCTATCGTCAAAGACCCGGTGCAAGACTCCGCTGTGTTGGCCGAATACCTAGAAACTGCCCTGAAGAAACGCGGCGACTATTCTGCCTACTATTCAGCCCTGAACGAGGCCCTGTGACCCGATGACGGCCCCGGTTTTCTTTGGCATCAGGCATCACGGGCCTGGCTCGGCCGCCGCATTAGTGGCCGGGTTGGACGAGTTGTGCCCCGTCGAGGTGCTAATCGAAGGCCCGGCGGACGCCACCAGCTTGCTGCCATTGCTCGCCTCCCCCGCCATGAAGCCGCCCGTCGCGCTGCTGGCCTACCCGCCGGACGACCCGTCAAAGACGGCCTTTTGGCCATTCGCCGAGTTTTCCCCCGAGTACCAGGCCACCTGCTGGGCGGTGGCCCATGGCGTGCCCGTCGCCTTCATCGATCTGCCGAGCCCCGCCCATTTCGAAGCTCCCGGCGACGACGAGACCGATGAAGCACAGGAGCCCTCCTCTGGGGACGACCCGTCCAAGACGCTCGCCCAAGCGGCCCGCCAACGCACCGATCCGATCGCCGTGTTGGCCGAAGCTGCCGGTTATGAGGACGGCGAATCGTGGTGGGCCGATCTGGTGGAACAAAACCCGGCCCCTGGCCCCATCTTCGCCGCTATAGCCACCGCTATGGGCGAGGTACGGGCCGACGAACTGGCCACCCCGGATCCTTTCGAAGCCCGCCGCGAAGCCAACATGCGCCTGGCCATCGTCGAAGCCACCAAGACGGCCGATGGCCCGGTGGCTGTTGTCTGCGGCGCCTGGCACGTCCCCGCGCTGATGGCCAAACACACGATGGCCGAAGACAAGGCAACCGTTGGTGCGCTGCCCCGTCAGAAATCTCTACTGACCTGGGCGCCCTGGACAAGCCCCCGCTTGGCATTGGCGGTTGGCTATGGCGCCGGGGTGGCGGCGCCGGGGTGGTGCCGTCATCTCTGGGAGACGAGGGGACGCCACGACGGCCCGTCCGTCTGGTTGACGCGCATTGCCCACGTCTTGCGAGCCAAAGGGCACTTGATTTCGACGGCGTCCTTGATTGAGGCGCAACGCTTGGCCGTCGCCCTAGCCGTCATGCGGGATCGTCCCCAACCGGGTTTTGAGGAACTGCGGGAGGCCTGCATCGCCTGCCTGTTCAATGGCGAGACACTTCTGTGGAGCCTCGTTGAGGACGAACTGTTGCTCGGCACCGATGTTGGCGAGATTCCGGCCGATGTGCCGCTGGCACCACTGATCGCAGATTTCCAGGCCCAGGTGCGGACCACCAAGCTCAAACTTGAGGCCTTGGAGCGCGAACTGGCGGTCGATCTGCGCTCCGATTCAGGCCTGCTGCGCTCGACCTTGCTGCACCGGTTGAACATCCTCGGTGTGCCATGGGGACGCCTGATTGACGCCGGACGCACCCGTGGCACCTTCCGAGAGAAGTGGATGCTGGCGTACGACCCGGCCTACACCGTCGAACTGGTCACCAAGCTGGTGTACGGGCCGACGATCGAACAGGCCGCCTCCGGCGTGCTGGCCGAGCAGTTCAACAGTGCCACCACCCTGAGCGGACTGGCCAATGGCGTCCGCGACGCTTTGACGGCCGCCCTGCCGACCGCTGTTGATCACGGGCTGGATCTGCTGGCACAAAGAGCGGCTTTGTCCAGCGATTGCCAAGACATCTTGTCGACGCTGCCACCGCTGGCCGATATTCTGCGCTACGGTCAGGCCCGCGCTACCGATCTCGGGTCGCTGGGCGGCCTGACGGATCATTTGATCGTCGAGGCATCGATCAACCTGGTGTATTCGGCGCGGGGGCTGGACGCTGAAGGTGCCGGGCAGCTATCCGGCCTGATTGAGCGGGCGGACGCCGGCATCCGGCTGATCCAACCGTCCCAAGACGTCCTTAACGCCTGGACTCGTGGCCTGCAGGCCACCCTTGATGACGGCCAATGCACACCACAGGTGGCGGGGTGCGTGGCCAGCCTGCTCTATGAGTCCGGCGATCTGGCCGCAGCCGACGCCGTCGATCTTTTGTCACTTCGGCTATCGCCGGGCACGACGGTGGTTGACGCGGCCGGTTTCTTGGAAGGGTTTTTCGCGTCGACAGCGCGGCGGTTGATCCACGACGACGGGCTACGTGGCGCGGTGGACCGATGGCTGACCGGGCTAGACGACGACGATTTCGTGGCCTACCTGCCGTTGATGCGCCGCGTTTTGTCGAGCCTAGACAGCATGGAACGCAAACACTTGATGGCAGCCATCCAGGGCAAACGCCCGCATCTGCCGTCTGGCATTGAACTGGCCGCCGACGACGGTGCCGGTTGGGCAAGTCATTTCGGTGTGCTAGCTGGGATTTTGACGGGAGCGCCACAATGAGCGATGACACCATAACCGCTGTGGAACCGGATGTCGAGCCGCCATCGGACAACCCGGCTGAGGAGCGCGACCGTCGTTGGCGTTTGGCTATTGGCGTTGAATCCGACGCTCTGAGTGCGAGTGACCGCAAACTGTCGTTGGCGTTGAGCGCCCTTTATGGCGACGACTCCGACAACAAAAAGGGGCCAGTCGGGTTCGGCCGTTCCAACCCGAAGGCCCTGTCTAGCTGGATGGGCGACATCCGGGCGTATTTCCCGGCACCAGTGGTGCAGATCGTCCAACGCGACGCCTTCAGCCGACTGAACCTGAAGCAGATGCTGATGGAACCGGAGTTCTTAGCCAGCGTCGAGCAGGACATCAACTTGGTGGCCGACCTGATCTCGCTGAAAGCCGTCATGCCAGACAAGAGCAAGGATATGGCGCGAACCGTCATCGCCAATATCGTCGCCCAGTTGGTGGAGCGGCTAGAAGCGAAAACGGCTGAGGCCATTCGCGGTGCCGTCGACCGCAGTCAGCGGACGTACCACCCGCGCGATCGTGACATCGACTGGCCCCGCACCATCACGGCGAATCTGCGGAACTATCAACCGGAGTATGGCACGGTCGTACCAGAAAAACTGGTTGGCTTCCGGCGAAAGACACGCCGACTTGTCGACTTGGACGAGGTGGTTTTATGCGTCGATCAATCGGGTTCCATGACGAGTTCGGTGATTTACGCGTCGATCTTCTCGGCCGTCATGGCATCGCTGCCAGTTGTGTCGACCAAGCTGGTCTGCTACGACACCACCGTCGTCGACTTGACCGATCAACTGTCCGACCCGGTGGACATGCTGTTCGGCATTCAACTGGGCGGCGGCAACGACGACGACCCGGCACTTGCCTATAGCGCGAATCTGATTGAGCGTCCGTCCAAAGCCCATTTCATCTGGATCTCCGACCTATACGTCGGCGGCGACGAAAAGTCGATGCTGCAAAGGCTGGCTGCGCTGGTGCGTTCAGGCGTCAACGTTATCGTGCTGCTAGCCCTGACCGATCAGGGCCGCCCCAGCTACAACCACGTGATGGCTGCCCAAATCGCCGGCTTGGGAATACCGTGTTTCGCCTGCACACCAGACCAGTTTCCCGACATGATGGGGGCGGCGTTACGTCGCGACGACATAGCCACCTGGGCTGCGAGCACCGACATCAAGGTAATCCGCGGCGACGAAGCACCCCAGCCTGAATGACCGCCAGAGATTAGCTCTTCTTCTTCGCGCTTCGACGGGCCTTGCGGTCGCCGCCGTCCGACGGGGCCTGTGAATCCACCGGCGTGTCGTGACGGATGTAACCCCGGCCTTCGCAGCATTCGCACTGGTCGGTGAAAGCCTCGGCCAAGCCCGTGCCGATCTTCTTGCGCGTCATCTGCACCAATCCCAGGCTGGTTACCTCGGAAACCTGATGGCGGGTACGGTCACGGCCCAGGCACTCGACTAGGCGACGCAGCAGCAACTCGCGGTTGCTGGGCAGCACCATGTCAATGAAGTCGACAACGATGATGCCACCGAGGTCGCGCAGGCGCAGTTGCCGAACGATCTCTTCGGCCGCTTCAAGGTTGTTGCGCGTGACGGTCTCTTCGAGGTTGCCGCCCGAACCGGTGAACTTGCCGGTGTTGACGTCTATGACCGTCATGGCCTCTGTACGGTCGATAACCAGCGAACCGCCTGACGGTAGGAACACCTTGCGCTCAAGCGCTTTGGCGATCTGCTCGTCAACCCGGTACTGGGCGAAAGGATCGCCCTGGGCCTCGGTATCCCAACGCACTAGACGATCCACCAGGGTCGGCGCGACGTGCTGCACGTAGGCTTCGACGAGTTCATAGGCGTCCTCGGGGCCACCGTTGCCGGCCACCACCAACTGTTGGAAGTCCTCGGTGAACAGGTCGCGCACGATACGCAGCATCAGGTCGGGCTCGACATAAAGCTGCTGCGGCGCCCCGCCCTTGGCGACCTTCTTCTCGATGACCTCCCATTGGGCCTTCAGGCGTTCGACGTCGCGCACCAGTTCCTCAGAACTAGCACCCTCGGCGGCTGTGCGCACGATGACCGAGGCCTCTTCGCCGACGATCTGGCCGAGCACGCCCTTCAACCGTGTGCGCTCAGTGTCGGGCAGCTTCCGCGAGATGCCGGAAAGCTGGCCGTCCGGCGAATAGACGACATAGCGCCCGGGCAGCGATATGTGGGCCGTCAAGCGGGCACCCTTGGCGCCCACTGGGTCTTTCGACACCTGCACCAGCACCTGCTGGCCCGGCGTCAACGCCTCTTCCATCTTGCGGTTGACGCCCTTTTCGCCGTAAGCCTCCCAATCGACCTCGCCTGCATAGAGCACAGCATTGCGTCCCCGCCCAATGTCGACAAAGGCCGCCTCCATGCTGGGCAGCACGTTTTGCACCTTGCCCAGGTAGATGCTGCCGATCAACGACGTAGCCGATGCCCGGTCGACATAGTGCTCGACCAATACGCCGTCTTCAAGCACGGCGATCTGCGAATACTCCGGCAACTGCCGGATCACCATGACGCGATCAACCGACTCGCGGCGGGCCAAGAATTCAGCCTCGGTCAGGATCGGAGCCCGACGCCCGGTGGAACGGCCTTCCTTGCGACGCTGGCGCTTGGCCTCGATACGCGTCGAACCGTCGATACCCGACACCTCGTCGCTGACTGGTGCCTTGCTGCGACGACGGGACTGGCGCACACGCACCTCGACATCGGCCGGGTCGTCATCAGCAGCAACAGCCTCTTCGCCCTGACGACGGCGGCGACGACGGCGACGATGGCCGACTGATTCCTCGTCCCCGTCCCCCGATTCGTCGGCGGCGGGTTCGTCCTCAGACTCGACGGTCGGCTCGCTGGCATCGGCGGCCTCGTGGTCGTCCGCGCGGTGCCGACGGCGTCCACCCCGACGGCGACGACGACGTGTTGAAGACGTTTCCCCGTCGAGGCTTTCGCTGGTATCGGCGTCGCTGGCAACCTGTTCGGCGGGCGCCTCGGCGATGGCTTCGGCCAGTTGGGCCAGAGCCTCCTTGTCGGCAGTAGCCTTGCGGCCTCGTCTGGTTTCCACCCTGGCGAGCGCCGTGCCAACCTCCTCAGCAACGTCGACCGCGGCCTCAGGTGCCTTGGCAGCCCTTGCCCGGGACGGGCGGGCGCGCGTCGGTTTTGCCGGCACGGCCTCTTCAGGCGAGACAGCCACGTCAGTCTGGTGCGCCGGTTCGGCCACCTCAGCTTGAGGCAGCGGTTCAGCCGCGGCCGGCTTGACGGGACGGCGCGGCGGGCGCTTGCGCCTCGGCTCGGCGGGATGATCGGCCGATGCATCAGCCGATACCTCGTCCCTCGGCTGGGCGGGAGGTGTCACTGGCTCTTTGAAGAGCACATGCTCAACCGGCGGCCCAGCGGGGCGAGTAGCCGAACGCCGTCCAGAAGGCGGCTTGGGAAGGTCATCATGTGATGTCGTATCGTCGAGCATATCGCTCTCCTAACCGCATAACGCGGGTATGGCCACGCGAACACACCACAGGCAAAACCTGTCGAACCGCCGCGTGACGGAAGCCATTTAGGCAAACCTTGGGTCGTGCTCCGCGGTCGTCTCGATCAGATCTCGCGTCGCGGTAAGCAACTACCTGGGCTGCGCAGCGGGCCTCCGGTGGAAGCCCCCTTACTATCTATTATGGCACATGTAGCCAAGCGTGCTGGTTATTCCAAGCTCTGCACCTGGCCACCTGCCGTGGCTAGGCGCCCCTGCTTGCTACGGAACAGACTGGCCCGGCCCCAATCGCCAATGCCTGGGCACCACGCGACCAAACCCGTCACCACGTCCCCCGGGCGTATCAGTGGCTCGTCTTGGCGAAGCGTCATTGTCAAGTCCTTTTCGGCTGTCATGGCAAGGACGGCGGCCCGCACGTCCTGCTGTTTGACGCCGCTCTTGGCGCGTCGGTCGACGACGACCGCGTCGGCCGCCATGAAGGCGTCGACAGCGCTCGACAGTTCGAGAGACGGGCGTACTTCGGGCCATTCGACCAGCCAAGTCGAGGCCTCCAACCGTGGCGGCAGTGGAGCCTTGTCCGTCACCGACGCGAACACTTCCATACCGGTCGGCATGGCGTCATTGAGCTTAGTTGTCACGTCTTCTGCCGTCATCGACGATTCAAGCGCGATCAAGGCGTATTCGGCTGCCGACGCCGCCCCAGTCGGTGCCGGGAAGGCGTAGGAAATGCGCTGGTGCGGGCTGAAACCCGACGAATAAGCCACCGGAACACCAGCCCGTTTGACGGCGCGTTCCATGACGCGGGCAACGTCGCGGGCGCTCATGAACCGGGACGGCCCGAACTTGGTGTAGCGCAGCAAGATCCAGGCCTCGGGTGGGCGCCGCTGCTCCGGTTGTTGCCTAGCCATCGCGTCGCTTTCTGGTAAGCGGACGACCGGAGATGAAACCCGGGTCGGCAGCCAACTCAATGTCGGTGTCAAATTGCGTGCATACCCCGCAGAGCTCGCAGCCGTCCCAGCGGCAATCGCCCAGCGGCTGAGCGAGGACGGCTTGGCCGTAGTCGCGCCACAGCCAGTTGCGGTTGAGGCCGACATCCAGGTGATCCCAGGGCAGCACCTCGGCCTTGGGGCGGGGGCGCGTGGTGAACCACGCCCAGTCGACGCCTTGCCCGGCCAAGACTTCGGTGGCCGTTGATTCCCACAAGTCAAGGTTTTCGTGCTCGCGCCAGCCGTCGAAGGTTTGCCCAGCCCGCCAGACAGCTTCAATGACGTCGCCGACCCGTCTATCGCCCCTAGCCAGAAGACCTTCTAGCTGGGCTGCCCGGGCGTCGCTGTAGCGCAGGGTGATCGCACGACCGCACTGCCGGTCGTCACGTAGCGCCTGCTTGAGCAGAATAATGCGGCGGGTGACGGTTTCGACGTCGGCCTGCCCCACCCACTGGAACGGGGTGTGCGGTTTGGGGACGAAAACGCCCAGGCTGATGGTGCAGGTGATGTCCCGATGCCCGGTGATCGCTCGGCCCGTCTCGATGACGCGGTGTGCCAGATGCGCTATAGCCACCACGTCCTCGTCGGTCTCTGTCGGCAACCCACACATGAAGTACAGCTTGACTGCCCGCCAGCCAGCCTCGAAGGCGGCACCGACGGTGGCGACCAGGTCGTCCTCCGAGACGTTCTTGTTGATCACGTCGCGCAGCCGCGCCGTGCCCCCCTCGGGTGCGAAGGTCAGACCGGTGCGCCGCCCGTTGCGCGCCAATTCTTGGGCTAGCTCCAGGTTGAAGACGTCCACTCGAGTGGACGGCAAGCTGAGGCTGGTGGCGCCACCCTGATAGCGGTCGGCCATTTCGTGGGCGATTTCGCCGATCTGTGAATGGTCGGCGCTCGACAGGCTGAGCAGCGAGATTTCGTCGTAGCCGGTGACGGCTAGGCCCTGTGTCGCCATGGCGGCGATGGTGTCTTTGCTGCGCTCACGGACGGGACGGGTGATCATGCCGGCCTGGCAGAATCGGCAGCCCCGCGTGCAACCGCGAAAGATCTCGACGGAGTAGCGCTCATGCACCGTCTCGGCCATCGGCACGATCGGCCGCCTCGGGTACGGCCAATCGTCCAGGCTCGTCAGCGTATGTTTAGCGATGGTGGCGGGGATGCCGTCGCGGTTGGGTTTGACGGCAGTAATGGAGCCGTTGGTGGCGTATGTCGCGTCAAAAAACTTGGGCACATAGAACTGGCCGGTGCGGGCGACAGTCTCAAGCACACCGTCCCGCCCACCGGGACGGCCGTCGCGCAGCCAGTCGCGGACGATTTGGCTGAGCTGCAGCGACGCCTCCTCGCCGTCACCCAGCACGACGATGTCGAGGAAACTGGCCATCGGTTCGGGGTTTGTGGCGCAGTGCCCGCCGGCGACAACGAGCGGATCGTCCAGGCTGCGGTCAGCGGCGTGTAACGGTATGGCTGCCAGGTCGAGCAGTTCGAGCACATTGGTGTAGGTGAGCTCGCTGGACAGGCTCAGCCCCAAGATATCGAAGTCTTTGACGGCGCGGTGCCCGTCCAGGCTCAGTTGCGGTATGCCGCGAGCTCGTAGCTGGCCGGCCATGTCGGCACGGACGGAGAACGTCCGTTCGGCCAGTATCCAGGGCTTCTCATTGAGCACCTCGTATAGGATCGCCAGGCCCTGGTTGGGTTGGCCGATGGCGTAGGTGTCGGGGTAGCTGAGCACCCAGCGGACGTCCACCTCAGCCCAGTCTTTGACGACGCAGTTAGGCTCACCGCCGACGTACTGCATCGGTTGTTCGACGTCGAGCAGCCAGGGCTCGATGGCGTCGAAGTATGACGCCCCGCGCTGGCGCCTGGCAGGTGGTTCCATAAGGCATTCCATGCTACCCGGAGTGGGTTACCAGAAGCGCCTGATCGCCCCTGAAGTCGTCGCCGGGTGGCGCTCACCAGGTGCTGTCACCACGGATCCACGGGTTTAACGGAGGGCTAGCATTGGCGGTAGCGGGGAACTCGGATCCAATGCTTTGACGCTGCACTCACCTGGTGCCGGCGTGGAGTTGCTCGGCAATGCCGGCCATCATCAGATCGTGGGTGGCCTGATCGGCCGCCACGACCATACCGTCGTCGTCCAGACGTAGCGGTTCGCCGCGCAGATTGGTAAGGACGCACCCCGCGGCGCGGCACAGACCGATGCCGGCAGTGAAGTGGACGCTCTTTGCCCGCCGGTCAGGGATGACGAAGCCGGCACGTTGCCCGGTGGCCACCCAAGCCAGCGGCAGACCGGTGCCCAGATAGCGGGCGCTAAGTGTTTCAAACGTTGAACTGCGCAGATAGCGGGTGGAACTGAACCCGAAGCTGTCGGGGTCGGCGGTCTCCAGGTGAACCTCGATCAGTCGGGACAACGGGCTCGGCCGTAACGGGTGGTCGGCGCCGCCACTGCGACGCAAAGCACCTTGCCCGTCCGTGAAGTAGACGGCGTCGGCTGCGGGCTCGGCAACAGCGGCCGCAAGCACATCGTCCCCCATGGTCAACGCAATGTTGATGGCGAAACTCGGCGATCCAGAGGCGTAGTTCAACGTCCCGCAAAGTGGGTCGATCAACCAGAGGCGTTCAGCGTTGGGTGGCCCGGTCAGTCCGAATTCTTCGCCCTGGATGGCGTCGTCCGGACGCTCCCGATGTATGAGATCGACGATCGCACGCTCGAGGTCCGTGTCGACATCCGTCGCGAAGTCAGCACCGGCCTTGCCGGTGCGCGTCAGCGGGCCGCCCCGCCGGGTGAGTGCTATCTCGGCACCGGCCGAAGCAGCCTCCAATGCAATGTCCAGGTCGTTCATGGGGTATCAGCCTAGCGATGCTTCAGTCCAACGCATAGGCTCGGCGCGCTGATAGGATTGGCACAGCCGCGCGGAGGGCGGCGCAGCCAACACAAGCGCAGCCAAGGGAGGCCATGACATGAGCCAGCCACAATATGCACCCCTCAAGCAATGCCCCAACTGCCACGCTTGGCTGGACGTCCGGGCGCCGCAATGTCCAACCTGCGGCACCCAGTTCATACCAGCCAGCGCGTCGGCACCCCGTCCGTCCAAACTGACTGGCATGAAGGTAGCGATCGTCGTGCTCTGCGTTGCGTTGGTGGCTGTATCCGCCGTGACAGCAACACTGCTGGTGCGGTCGAAAGGCCCAGGTATCGGCACGCCCACCGGCGGCTCGGGTAGCCCGACCGCCACAGCCACCAGCCCATCGACCACGCCACGAAACGCGACCTTCTTGGATGGTATGAGGCAGTTGACGACGTCCCCGAGCTACGCCGGAATAATCGGTGGCACCGACGATTTGGCTATCCTCGCTGAGTTTGGTGACTTCGCACATCCAATGGCCATAGACAAAAATACTGGAGCGACTGTTTGGGAAGGCCAGGACGGTAACTGTTCGGGCATTATCGCCGGGGAATCATTGGTTTGCACGATGATCATTGACTCGCAAGGTGATGAAGGCGACGCGAGTTGGCTGAGCGTGCAAACCGGCCAATCCGAAGGCAATTTGGATATGAGTAGCATCGGGGCTTACACCTATGACCTAACCGCCACCAGTCAAGGGGTCCTGGCGATCGGCGGCGACTACAACTGGGGTAACTACCCTCCGGATCAGATCTCGGCCGTCATCGGCTATTTCACCGGCCCTGGGGCACCCAAGTGGACGACACAGGTACAGATGTATGCCTCAGTGGACGAGGACCCGGTGGCCCAACCTTTCGACGAAGCTGCAGGATTGTTTGCCTGGCACATCAACGCGAACACCTATGTACTTGACGCGCAAACAGGGTTCGTGGTGTATCAAGCCAATAGCTACAGCCCGGCACAGGTATTCTCAAACCGACTGGCATGCGTTAGCTCGAACAACAAAGACTCTCAATCCATCAATCTGCAGGTCAACGTACCAGGCGGCAGTCCGGCAACCATAACAACTTGCGATAGCCCAGACGCATTCATGATGCCGCTAGGCCCCGGCCACTCGGATATGTTGATCATGACTACCAGTGGATCCATAAATGGTTGCACCACGGAGGCTCACGACCCAGCAAACCCGTGGTCGTCACCCCTCTGGTCAAATCCAGGAAGCGCCTACTGCGCGACCAACATGGCCTGGGATGGGCAGTCCACCGGATATGCGGCTTCCAGCGACGGCAAGGTGTGGGCTTTCGACGTCAATACCGGTAAGTTGCTTTGGCAAAGCTCTTATCAAACGGACGGGGTGGGCGACTATTGGGATCCGCAGGTCTCGGTCTCGGATGGCTTGGTTACGGTGGACCTATATAGTCAAGGCATCTTGGACTTTCCTGGGTTCACTGCTCTGCGGGCCGACAATGGTCAGCAGATTCCGAGCCTGAGCTCCGACTATGGCCAATTGACGGACGGGGTTCTGCTGACCTGGAGTCAAGACTCGTCCACTTGGAATGTCTATGTGCCATCGTTTGGTTCGGCACAGCCATCACCTGCGCCGACGGCCCAACCTACCTGATATGGGCGTTTGCGCCATCGGCCACCTCGGTTCAATCCGCAACTGCGCAATCCTGGGCGCTTGACGCCCTTCATCCAAAGATTTGCGGCGGTCGCGGGCCAATTCTGGCTAGAAACCTTTACGGACTTTCTCAATCTGCGCAACTAGGGCGTCAACATATGGAGCTCTGCGGCGGTTTCGGGCATCACCTGAGCCTGCTGAGCCTCATCAGTTATGCCTCAGGCATCGCCTGAGGCAAGCCGCTGATATTACTTTGCGTAGGTCTGCTTAAAGAAATACTTAGATTGACTTAGAGTTTCAGAGTGCGCAACGCTCATGTGCTACAATGTTGCACATGGGCGTTGCGATAGAGCCTCCTGGGCTGCCCGCGCCAGCCACCGTCGGCATCCGCGAGCTGAAGCAAAATGCGTCGGCCGTCGTCGCCCGGGCCGCCCGCGGCGAGACGCTGGTGGTCACTGACCGGGGACGCCCCGTCGCCCGATTGCTGCCACTGGAACGCAAGGGACGCCTGCAAGAAATGATCGACTCCGGCCAGATCACTATGCCCGAGCATTCCATGGCGGACTACATCAGAGAACATACCGTGGACGGCAAATTCGTCCCACCTGGCCGGCTCACCGGTGACGGACCAAGCCTCAGCGAGGTGTTGATGGAAATGCGGGAAGAAGAGAGCGACAAATAATGCCGGTGCTGTATTTGGATTCGTGCGCTCTGGTGAAACTGGTCGTTCCTGAAGCCGAGACCGACGTGCTCGGCGCTACTTTCTCTGGCGGAACTTTCTGGGCAACCAGTGACCTGGGCCGGACGGAGTTTATGCGCGTAGTAAGCCGACGTGAACCGGGCCTCACTGATGACGCCCGGCGCGTCATGCGGGCCGTCATGACCATCTCACTGGATCGCGACACTTATGATCTCGCCGGCCGCATACAGCCGGCCCGTCTGCGCAGCCTGGACGCCATACACGTTGCGGCCGCCCTCAGCCTGGGCGCCGATTTGAAGGCGCTGGTCACCTACGACAAACGGCTCGCCGAAGCGGCGACCCTGAACGGCTTGACCGTGCTCTCGCCCGGCGCGACCCTGGATTGACGCAGATCGGGTCAACTGTCAAGGAAATAAAACTCGCCGCCCGTCCAGTAGCAAAAGACGTACTGGCCGGCGACTTGGGGCACGCACCAGGCCGATGTCATCGACGGCAGAGCCGACTGCCAGGTGGCGGTGAATCCACTGGCGGCATCGTAGGCGACTAGCGTCTCGTCATTGACCAAATAGATCGTGTTGCCAACACTGCCGGAGAAATCGGTAGGGAAATGCCCAGACGACCACAACACCGCGCCTGTCTCGGCGTCAAGCGCAACCATTTGTTCTTCTGAGCTGGGGTACTTGTTGCCCTGGCCGGGCAAGGATGTCAAGTAGGCACCGTCGATGAAGCGTGCCCAATCATCACTCATCATGCCCGTCTGCTGCTGCCACAGCTTTGCACCAGTGGCCCAGGTGTAGGCGGTCGTGGTGTCGTTATCATTGCCGGAACCAAGGAAGCTAATGACCGCCATGTATACAGGCGATGCCGAGTCGGTCACGACAGAATCGGCGACGACGGCTGGCGACACCGCCTTGTCGGTCGCGGTATCCCAAGGCTGGTAAGTACTCGTCCCGGTCGAGCTGATCACCGACGAGACATCGTCGTTGACCCGAAAGACGCGTCCTGCCGACCCCGTGTAATAGATGAAGGCTTCCGACGTGGCGGTTTTCTGGTACCCGGCGTCACCTCCGAAGGACGCTGGCTGCCCGGTGGCAATGTCAACGACTCCATGTGCTGTGTTGACCCATTGACCATCACCAAACACATTCTCCCGGCTGGCGACCGTCTCACGAGCTTGCCATAGACAGGTGGACGGGGTCGACATTGATCGCACGCACAAGCTGCCGGTATCCCAGTCCTCGGTTAGAATCAGCCCCCGCCCGGCCCACAGCACCTGGCCGGAATCGAGCACCAAGGTCTGGGCCGTGGTGGCCCCGGTCTTGGCGTCAAAGACGGTCAACTGATGGCCGACTAGTGTGACCAAGCCGGTGGAGTCACCAGCAATCTGTTTATTGTCGCCCGGATTAATGGTGTAAAGAACCTGACGGGTGGCCAGATCGAAGGCCGTCTGCTCACCACCGGTAAAAGCGCCTACCAAAATTGTGTCGCCAAACACTTGACCCGTCGCCGAGTTCGACACGCCAGTTTGGTAAGGGCCGGACCAACCGGGCCCAGGCGACGCAACAGGAGGCTTTACCGAAGCTGCACCAAGAGCCCGATCAATGATGAACACAACGAACATCACGACCGCCACTGCCATCGCCACGATCAGAAACAACGTCACGGGTTTGCCAACAGTCACCCGCCGGGTGGTCGGAGTGGCTTTCGGCGCTATGTAAGCCACGCGAACCCCAGTCGCCAGGTCAGCCAGATTGACCGTCTTGAAAGCTGGCGCGGGCTGTTCGTCAGCCTCGGGTTGTGCGGCCGTTGGAGCAGACGGTGCCGGTCCGTCATCCGTTGTCGTGGCGAGACCGACGTCAGGTGCGGCGAAGCTGATCTGTTCGACAGGCTGGGCACCAAGGCCAGCCTCATGGTCGGGGTTTGCTGTCTCGGTCACTGGGCCTCCAGGCTGATCGAATCGTCAGGTGCTCAAGGTTACCGCTGATCGCTGACGGTGGACGCCAGTAGAGTGGTGACTGTGATCCAACTGTTCAACCTGACCAAGGTCTACGGTGTGACGACGGCGGTCGCCAATCTAACCGTTACCATCCAGCCCGGGATGGTAACCGGTTTTCTTGGCCCCAACGGGGCGGGCAAATCGACGGCGATGCGCCTGATCGTCGGGCTGGATACGCCCACCAGCGGATCGATCACGGTAAACGGAGAGCGTTTCGCCGACTCACCCGCCCCGATGTGCACCCTCGGCGCAGTGCTCGACGCTAAGGCGATGCAACCTAACCGGACAGCACGGCGTCACCTCGAGATCATCGCAGCCACCCACGGAATCCCACCCGCACGCATCGACGAAATGCTCGGCTTGACCGGGCTATCGGGCGTTGCTCGTCAACAGATCCGGGGTTACTCGCTTGGTATGTTGCAGCGGCTGGCAATCGCGGCGGCCCTGCTAGGCGACCCGTCCGTGTTGATCTTCGACGAACCCCTGAATGGGCTCGACCCGGAGGGCGTGGCCTGGGTGCGGGCACTGTTGCGTCAGCAGGCGAGCCTCGGCAAGACGGTTTTGGTGTCCAGTCATCTGATGAGCGAGATGCAGCACACGGCCGATCATCTGCTTATCCTCGGGCGGGGGCATCTGTTGGCAGACACACCGATCGCCGACTTCATCGCCGCCGCGTCCGGCGTCGCCTCGCGCGTCAGTTCGCCCGATATTGACAAGATCGTTGCCGCGTTCGCCGGCCCGAATGTGCAACCCGTTGCGCTGGGCCCGGGCCAGGTGGAGTTGCGCGGCGTCGACGTCAAACAGATCGCTGAGCGAGCCCGCGACGATGGTTGGACGATATACCAACTCAACCCGGTCGAAGTGTCGCTAGAGGACGCATACCTGCGCCTGACGGCCGGTGCCGTTGACTTCATCTCGGGTGGAGCGACATTGTCGGCTGGCTATGCACCCGTCGGGCCGGCCTGGCACACCAACCCGATGACACCGATGGCCAACACCGTGGGTTATCCACCTGGTCAGTGGCCCGCGCCCACCCAACCGCCTGCCGGGGCGCCGAACCAAGGGGGTCTGTGATGAGCATGCCTGGTACCACCTGGCCGGGGTTCGCTACCCTCGGCGGCCCGGCACCCCGATACGCATTGTCGCCGCCCGCGCCCGTGGCATCCCCGTGGCGCCTCGGCTTCGGCGGCTTGCTGCGTTCCGAGTGGCTGAAGCTGAGTTCTATGACGTCCACCTGGGTGCTCGTCGGCATCAGCTTCCTGCTGGGGCTCTATGTGACGGCTACCAGCGCGCGGGCCGGTTTGTTCTTACTGGACATGCTCAATCAGCAGATGGACACCGACCTTGGTGTCAATAACTTATCGTCGACCATGTGGGGCGCCCCCGTCTGGTCTGGTGTGCTGCTGGCCCTGCTAGGGGTGCTGAGCATAACCAACGAGTACGCCTCCGGCATGATCCGCACAACGTTGACCATCACACCGTCGCGCTGGCAGGCGCTGGCCGCCAAAGCCGTCGTGGTGGCAGGGTTCGCTTTCGTCTCAACGCTTGTAGCCGAGTTCATCGGCGCTCTGCTCACCCTGCCACAGGTGACCGACGTGCGTTTCGATTTGTTCCTGCCCAGTGGGTTGCGCGTCTGGCTGGGCAGTTCGCTTGTGCTGGCTCTAATGGCCTTGCTTGGGCTGGGCCTTGGCACCTTGATACGCAACACCGCCGTGTCTATCGTCGCCTATTTTGGCATCATGCTGATTCTGCCGATGCTGTTGCTGTTCGGCGTTGCTGCGACGGCAAGTGCATACACCGGCACGGACTCCGGGCTGAATGCCGCTGCCTGGGTGCTGCTACACATGCCGGCGGTTGCGCCGTTCGGGGTCTTCACAACAGTGTTTGACAAGCCGATAGAGGGCCTACCAATCACGGTGACAGGCGCAGTCGGCTCTACTTTGTTCTGGACGTTGGTTCCATTGGCATTTGGCTTCTGGGCTTTCCAGAAGCGCGACGCCTAATACCGTAGCTGTATTATTTATAGAATTATTGAAATTTTGAGTATTTCGTGTAAACTTACATGGTGTGATTGAAACAACCCACCTGACCAAGCGATATGGGGACAAGCTTGCCGTCGACGATTTGACCATCCGTGTCGAACCGGGACGTGTAACGGGTTTCCTGGGGCCCAACGGGGCCGGCAAATCGACAACCATGCGGCTGATCATGGGCCTTGACCACCCGAACTCGGGCAGTGTCACCGTCAATGGTTTGCCCTACAGCCAGCACAAATCTCCCCTCCACGAGGTCGGCGCGCTTCTGGACGCCAAAGCCGCCAACCCTGGACGCAGCGCCCGCAACCACCTGCGCATATTGGCTGCGACTGAGGGCATTGCGCCCAAGCGAGTCGATGAGGTACTCGAAATGACGGGCCTGACGTCCGTGGCGAACAAGCCCGTCGGGGCGTTCTCGCTGGGCATGGGCCAACGGCTAGGCATCGCCGCAGCGCTTCTGGGCGACCCAAAGACCCTGATCTTGGACGAGCCAATCAACGGCCTCGACATTGAGGGCGTCTTGTGGGTGCGCAATCTCGTCAAGGCACAAGCGGCCGACGGTAAGACGGTGTTCTTGTCCAGCCACCTGATGAGCGAGATGGAGCAGGTGGCCGATCATCTAGTGATCTTGGGTCGCGGCCGCCTGCTGGCCGAGAAACCGATGGAGCAGTTCATCGCCGAGTCTTCTGGCGTGTCAACGCGCGTGGCGTCCCCCCAGGCCGGCGCTATCGCCGACGCCGCACAGCGAGCGGGGTTCACCGTCACCCCGGTTGAGCCGGGCGTCTTGTTGATCAGCGGCTGGGCGGCCGATCAACTTGGCCAAGCGGCCACCACGCACGGTTGGGTGCTCCACGAATTGACGCCCCAACAGATGTCGCTGGAGGACGCCTACCGCAAGCTGACAGAAGGCGCCGTCGAATACGGGACGACGAAGGAGGTGGCCGCGTGAGCGCCATGAAAACGGGACGCGTCAACTTCGCCCGCGTCGTCAAATCGGAGACAATCAAGCTATTCACGCTGCGATCCACCTGGTGGACGCTGGCGATCGCCGTCATCATCACCGTGGGCTTCGGTGTGCTGACGGGCTACAGCCATCGCGGCTTGGCCATTACCGCAGGACTGATCGACCCGGGCAGCATCCCCCCACAAGTGTTCAAGGCCAGCGACGCCGTGACGTCACCCAGTGCCGTATACCTAGCGCAGTTGGTGATCTGCGTGCTGGCGGTGTTGGCCATCACCAACGACTATTCGTCCGGGCAGATCCGCTCGACGCTCGCGGCCGTGCCGACCCGCACGCCGGTGCTGGCGGCCAAGGCCCTGATCGTCGGCGTCGTGGCGTATGTCGTCACGTTCGTTGCCTGGTTTGTCGCAATGTTCGCCGCCTGGCCTTTCTTGGCCGGCTTCGCCAGCGGACGCTCGGCGCTGCCGCCCGGTTGGACGGTGACGGACGACCGCTTCACTGCGGCGACCTTGCAAACCATTGCCGGCATGGCCCTGGCGACGGTGCTGATGGTGGTGTTTGCCCTGGCTATCGGTGCACTATTGCGCAACACTGCCGCGGGCATCGCCGTCGTCTTTGTCGTCATCATGCTGCTGCCCGGCCTCATCGGCGCCTTACCCTGGCACCCGGCTGACGTCGCGTCCACCTACACCCTGACGTCCTGCCTGCAGGGGCTCTACACAACCACCGGTGCGGCGTTCGGTTTCGTCAAGTCGCTTTGGACTGGCGCCATGTGGGCTCTCATCCCTGCTGTGGCGGCGGGCATCCTGCTGAAGACGCGTGACGCCTGACGAGATTGGGGTTTTCGTCCCCCAAAACGATCAGGGGACGAAAAGTCATATCTCGGCGGGGCGGTCCCATGTCATGGGCAGCAATTCGGGGCGGGATAGGTTGTCGTCGTCCACAGCGAATGTTCGCACGGGGCCGACACCCGTCAGACGGGTTTCAAAGCGGACGGTGACGCGGCCGTGCCCTGAGCCCCACACCCAGCCGCGTCCCAACACCTCGTGGTAGATGTCCTCGCCCGGGCTCCAACCCACACCATGACGGCGCACCGATCGTGTCTCGCTGGCCTCTTGGATGATCTCCTCTGTGATGGGCGCGTCCTCGTCGTCGGCGAAAAGCTCCTCTTGAGCGGCCTGGGTGAACCCGGAAACCCCCAGCCCGACGAGCCGGACGCCGCGGGCCACATCCACGCCCGCTAGTAATTGACGGCCCACCCCGGCCAGCCGCTCGGACCTGTCGGTTGCGCCTTCCAGAGTGCGCGAGCGGGTGTGCGTGCTGAAATCGGCCAGGCGTATCTTCAACGTCACCGTGCGGGCGAACAACCCAGCCTTGGCAAGCCGTTTCGCTACGATCACGGCGTCCGTATCGATTTGGTGCTCAATCTGGTGATGCTGCGTCAGATCTTCGGCAAAGGTGTCCTCAACCGACACCGACTTGGCGTCGCGCTCCACCTGGACGGGGCGGTCGTCCTCGGCAAAAGCTAGGCGGTGTAAGCCGGCGCCGATGTTCTCGCCCAGTTCGTGGGTCAGCTCTCGCGGCGAGGCGTTTTGCAGTTCGGCCACGGTGTGGATGTTTAGCAGTGACAGCCGCTCGACCGTGGCCGGCCCGATGCCGGGAATCGCCCGCACCGGCAGCGGGCTGATGAAATCAAGTTCGGTGCCCGGCACGATGATGCGCTGGCCGTTGGGTTTGGCGGCCTCAGAACCGACTTTGGCGATTAGCTTGGACGAACCGACGCCCACAGATGCATGCAGGCCTTCCGTCCGTACCGTCAACTCGTCGCGCAGCTTGGTGACGAGAGCGTCGAGGGCGTCAATGTTGCTGCAGTCGACACCGCCAGCTTCCAGGTCAACGTAGGCCTCGTCCAGACTCATCGGCTCGACCAGCGGCGACAGTTCGCCCAGCAGTGCCATGACAATGCGGCTGGACTGGCGGTAGGCGCCGAACCGGCCACCCAACACCGCCGCGTGGGGTGCCCGCCGCCGGGCAATTGCCATCGACATCGCCGAGTGGACGCCGAAGACCCGCGCCTCGTAGCTAGCGGTCGACACGACGCCGCGTCCGCCTGTCCCCCCGACGATCACCGGCTTGCCACGCAAGGACGGCTTGTCACGCTGCTCGACGGACGCGAAGAACGAGTCCAGGTCGAGGTGCAAAATGCAGGCCCGACGCCGCATCTAGGCGCTCCACGTGGCGACGATGGCCAAACGTTTGGCGGCTGAGTCATCCCGCCGCTCAAACTGGGCGAAAGCGAAGCCGTTATGCGGCTCGCGCCCGGTTTGGCGCCACTCGTCGCCTAGTTCGGGAAACGTGACGGCACCAGCCGGCTCAGCGTCAACCAGTGTCAGATCGAGATTCGTCGTGTACGGCCACAGCGCCCGGTAAGTTTCGCCACCCCCGATGGCCCACCAGTTGGCGTCGATCTGCGCTAGTAGCTTCAACGCGTCATCAACGCTGTGGACGACGAAAACCTGGCGTCCTTTGGTATCGCCCGGCTGCCAGGCGGCGTCACGGGTCAAGATGATGGACGTCCGCCCCGGCAGCGGTCGCCCCAGCGACTGGTAGGTGCGTCGCCCCATAACCAGCGCCCCACCCATGGTGACGGCCTTGAACCGCGCGAAATCCTCGGGAAGGTGCCAGAGCAGGCCCGCGCCGTCGCCGATTACGCCGTTGCGGGCGACGGCGGCGATGGCGGTCAACTTGGGCATAGCATCAGCCTACCGGCAACAGGCCGGCCGCCTGCTTGGCCAACAAGACGCGGGCGACGGCCGCGTCCACCTGGGCAGCAAATGCCGGGTCGCTGGCGGCCTTCGCGGTGACGTCAGCGATCGCCGGCTGAGCATCCTCAAGCTCCGTGAACAAAGCAATATCACCGCCAGCCGCGATGAAGTTGATGGCCCGCTCCCCCGGCGTCCACGCGGACACCGATTTGGCACTGAGGGTGTCGCTGATGACAACGCCCTGCCAGCCCAAGTCGCCGCGCAGCACCTGGCCGATCACGACAGGCGAGAACATGGCCGGGCCGGACGGGTCAATCTGGGCGTAAGTGACAGACGACACCATCACCATCGCGGGGCCGGCGGCCATCGCCGTGGCGAAAGCGCCGAGATTGGCGTCACCCCTTGTCGTGACCTCATCGGTGATGGCATCCGAGGTGACGTCCGTGTTGCCTGTGACGTAACCCAGCCCGGGAAAATGCTTAACGCAGGTCTGCACCCCACTGGCGTTCATACCCGCGATGAAGGCCGCCGAGTGCGCCCCGACCTGGGCCGGGTCGCTTCCAAACTGGCGGTGGTAGCGGGCTATCGGCTGGTTGGTTTGAAGCATCGAATCGGGCACCGTGTCGGCGGCTGGCGCCAGGTTGAGATTGATGCCTGCCTGGTGCAACTCGGCGCCCCACGCCGTCGCCTGGGCTGTCAGGTCAGACGGCTCCATGACACCCTGGGCCGTGGCAGGCGGTATCGCCGAAAACCCGGCACCGTTCATGTGCTGGACTTGGCCGCCCTCCTGATCAACCGCGACAAAGATGCCGGGCTGGCCGGCTGCATAGCTCGTCAAAGCGGCCGTGGTAGAGACGGTTTGATCCATCGTCCAACCGGTGTCCAACAGAACCACGCCACCCACCTGGCCCCCCGTGATCATCGGTTGCAGCGTCTCGACAGGCGCGTCCTGTTTGAGTGCCACAATGAACAGTTGGCCAACCTTCTGATCAAGAGCCATGGCGGCGACGCGCTGCCTAATCAACTCCTCGGGCGAGGGTGTGCTCGGCTTGGGTGACGGCAGCAACGGGCTCGGCGCCTCTTGCATCGGGGTGACGGGCGCTGGCGTGGTCGGGCTTGTCTGACCCGTTGAACAGCCCGCGACAAGAAACAGCACTGTCGCCGCTATCCATGCCCTGCCAGGGGTTCGCATCCGTCCATCGTAGACCGGCATGCGTTAACATATTGGTGACGCGGCGCGGCAGCCGCTTCGGCAGGGATACCATCATGGACTATCAATTATCCGCTCAAGAGGCACTGGCAAGGGTAAATGATCCGAACACACCCGGCGCCATGCTGCAAACCATCGCCACCCAGTATCCAAGCCTGTGGCCGCAGATAGCCACACACCCTCAGGCATACCCCGAGTTGCTGGCTTGGCTGGACGCGCAAAAGCCCGTCAACGCCGACGCGGTGACAGCACCATTGCCGGCCGTACCGGCCATGATTGATCAATCGATGCCCGATCCGATGCTCCAACCGGTACAGCAGGCGCCGGCTTGGCCCGTCTATGCCCAGCCGACACCTCCACGCGATGGAATTAGCAGGCCGATGCTCGCACTTATCATCGTGTTAGCCGTGGCCTTGGTCGCCGCGATCAGCGTCTTCGCCAGCTTGCTGCTGGCTAAGCCAACCCCACCGGCCGGCGGGCCGTCGGCGCCGCAACCACCCGCGTCGAGCGCCCCCACGTCGACCACTGCGCCAGTGATCACCGTCACCCAGACCGAAACCGTCTTCGCGCCGACGCAACAACAGCCCGACCCGGAGGACGTCGCCTACCAAAACCTGATAGCCCAGACCAACGCCGACTTTCCGCAGGTACAGGCGCATCTCCAAGACCTGTGGACCAATCTGCTGGCGACAAAGAAGGCCGGAACATTGGCGGACGGCAGCGTCTGGAGCTACCAAGACATCTGGAACCTATATACGTCCTTCAAGCAGTCCTACCCGTCGGCCGTGCTGGTCCGGGGCAATACCTACGCCTCGGCGAACCTGGGGCCCGAGTGGTTCCTGATCGCGTCGGGCGTCCAGTTCGGCAGCGCCGATTCGGCGCTAGCCTGGTGCACTGGCTTTTACTACACTGACGATCAATGCTTCGCCTTCCGTTTCACCGATACGCCAGGCACCAATTCCAAGCACCAAGGTTAACCGGAGGTATGCAATGAAGAAGTGGCTGATCCCATTGGTAGCGCTGGTTGGCGTGCTGGCGGCTATCACACTAGCGGTCGCACCGATGCTCAACGCGACGCCTCGCAACGTTCCCATCGCGGTGTTGTCGTTTGATCAAACTACGACCGTTTCGGGACAGGATATTAACTTCGGCCAGACGGTGATCACCAATCTGACGACATCGGCCGGTGGGCTCAACCTTCCCGTCAAATGGACGATGTGCGACACTCAAAGTTGCATCGACGACGCGTTGAAGAGCAACTCTGTTTATGCTGCCCTTGTCATACCGGCCGATTTCACATCGTCCACTGCCGCGGCGCAAGACGGTACGTCTACCAACGCCCCCAGCCAGATCACCGTCACCATCAACCAAGGAAAGAATCCGACGTTGGCTGCGACTGTGGCGGCGATGATGTCGCAAGTCAGCCAGACATCAGGCTTGACCTTCACCACCAACTACGTCAACCAGATCCCGGCTGACGAGGGCACCGGCGTGCTGGCCACGCTGTTGGCTGTGTTGATCATGTTCACTTCGCTGATTACAACGATCGTCCTGGTGAACGTCCTAAAGGTCGATTTCAGCAAAAAAGCTGGCCGGACCAAAGTCATGTTGCAGCAGGTGGGTGTTGCCGCTGGCCTGGGGCTGATCACAGGTCTGGTGGCCCCGTTGATCATCGCCGGTTTGGCGGGCGCTAAGTTGCCGTACGGATCGCTGGTTGTCTTCATCTTCATCGGTTTTTTCGCCTTCGCCACCATCGTGCTGTTTTCAGTCAACTGGTTGGGGCTACCTGGATTGGCGATCCCGGCGGTAGTCCTAGTGCTCGGCATACCGATACTGGCATTGCCCTACGAGGCGCTGCTTAGCTTCTGGCAGTACGTCGTCTACCCCTGGGTGCCGCAGCGCTTCATGGTAGAGGGCACACGCAGCATCTTGTTTTTGGGGCAAGGAGCCGGCAACCAGTCAAGTCTATGGCTCGCGGTGACGGCGTTAGTCGGCTTGGTTATCCTGTTCGCGTCCCTGGCCCGTCCGGTGGCCAAGACGGTGACGGTGCAACCAGTCAAGAGCGGCAAATCAGGCAGCAAGTCAGGCAACCCGGCGCTGAACCCCGCGAAGGCTCGCCACTAGGGTCGTGTCATCACCCGGCCATCGCCGAGAAGTCGTCTTCGCCTTGGCCTCTTGATTGGGCGTCCTCTAGAGATTTCAGGGCCACCTTCAAGGCAGGTAGATCGGCCAACTCCAGCATCAAGCGGACGTCCTTGGCCAACAGATTGGTGCTGAACTGGGTGTTGGTGTAGTCGCCGCTCAACATCGTCTGGCCCTTCATGCCGGTCATCACCGACAGTGGGGTCTTGGGCAACCCCACTAACGTAACTGCCTGGTCTGGCGTCAAGCCACCGGCCACACCCAGCCGAGAGGCTTCAATCAGACCTTGCATGCAAGCAGCCAAACCATAGTTGACGACCAGCTTTCCTACCGCAGCCAGCGCGGCGTTGTCATACTCGATGACGCGATCGGGGTCGGCCCAAAGAGACGAGATGGACCGCGCCTGGGCTCGAGCTTCGACATCACTTCCGCCGATCAAGACGCCCAGATCGCCGGCCTTGGCGGGACCCAGCGACCCGAGCACAGGTGCGTGGACGTAGCGTAACCCCCGCGACGCTGCCCAATCGTCGCACTGACGCGCCATCTCGGGGCCGACTGTGGTGACATCCATCCACACTGCGGACGATGCCAATGGCAGTTCTGCGTCCAGTATGACCTCTCGGACGGACTGTGGCCCGAATAGGCAGGAGACGACGACATCGGCGTCACGAACGGCGTCGGCTGCGCTGTCAGCCAACACCGCACCGGCCGCCACAGCGGCGTCCGCCTTCGACGGCGTCCGGTTCCACACCGTCACCTCGTAGCTGTCGTCAGTCAGAATATGGGCGACCAGCTCGCGGCCCATCCGTCCCAGACCCAGAAATGCCAGTTTCATGCTCACCACACTAATGCCCGTCCTCTGTCGCAGTGCTAAATTGTGCCTATGGAACAGGCTCCCGAACTGCGCATTGACGACGCCCGCCGCAACCAGGTCGTGTCGCAGCTTGAGGAGCATATGCTGGCCGGGCGGTTGACGCCGTCGGAGTATGACGACCGGGTTGGCCAGGCATTGGCGGCCAAGACTGAATCTGATCTGACACCGTTGTTGGCCGACATGCCCGTCCTCAAACCGCGCTGGCAAAAGCCTGTGCTCATCATCGTGGCGTGCCTTGTGCTGGCGGCGCTTATTGGCGGCTTAGCCTGGAACCTGACGTCCCGCGGACATAGCGTCCCCCAGCCAGAAACCACCTCTACGACGGTCGCACCGCCTCCCGTCCCCACCCAAACCGCGTCCACCACGGCCCCCACACCGACGACCACCACCACAATCGTGCCGCCAGAATCCACCGTGACGGTCACTGCACCACCACCGACGACCGTCACAGTGACGGCGGAGCCCACTAGCACTAATGACTGCCCATTCACCCGTCCGCTCAGCCCGGCTCAGCTAGCCCAAGCTGGCGCCGCCTGCGCGATGGGCCAAGACGCTTACTGCCACTGCGTGCCATAAGACCGCCGTCGAAGCGGCGTTCAGTGGCTCGAAAACGCTGGCGTTAGCGCCATGCAACACCGCCTCGGCCAGGGACGACCCGAATTCACGTCAAACGGCAATCGGCGCCTTGATCGCCGGCCAGGGGTCGTAGCCTTCGATGACTATGTCTTCTAGCTCGAAACCGTCAATCGTTGTCACTTGCTCATTTAGCCCCAACGTCGGCAATGCCCTCGGCTGACGAGACAACTGCTCGCGCACCTGGTCGAAGTGGTTGTGGTAAATGTGGGCGTCCCCAAAAGTATGGACGAACTCGCCGACACCTAGTCCGCACACCTGCGCCACCATGTGCGTCAACAACGCATACGACGCAATGTTGAACGGCACACCTAGAAACAGGTCAGCGCTTCGCTGGTAAAGCTGGCAACTCAACCTGCCCGGCTCCCCCGCCTTCTCCCCCGGCGCGACGTAAAACTGGAACAACGCATGGCATGGCGGCAGGGCCATCTGCTCAATCTGACCAACATTCCAAGCCGAAACCATGTGACGCCGCGAATCGGGGTTGGCCCGAATTGACTCGATGACACCCGCCAGCTGATCGACGTGGCGCCCGTCCGGGGCTGGCCAACTGCGCCACTGGTAACCATAAATCGGCCCCAAGTCGCCATCAGGCCCGGCCCACTCGTCCCAAATCGTGATGCCATGCTCGTGCAGCCAGGCCACATTAGTGTCGCCACGCAAGAACCACAGCAGCTCGCCGAAGACGCTGCGCGTATGCACCTTCTTAGTAGTAAGTAGAGGAAACCCCGCCTGCAGATCAAACCGAAGCTGACGCCCGAAGACGCTACGAGTGCCCGTCCCAGTGCGGTCTGATTTGTCGACACCATGCTCCATGACGTCGCTCAGCAGGTCCAGATACTGCTTCACTGTCTGGCCTTTTTGTCTGAAGAGGCAGACCTTGAGACTTCACTTCTCTCCGCACAGCATGACGAAGTTGCGGACTCCACGCAGCATGACGGTGCTGCAGACTCCGCACAGCACGACGAAACTGGGACATCGTCCAACACCTCGATCAATGTTGGCATCATGGCGCGCATGGCCCGTCCGCGGTGTGAAATCGCGTCCTTTTCAGCGGCGCACATCTCGGCGCTAGTGCGTCGTCGCTCGCAATCTTCCGGCTGATCGTCGGGAACGAAAATTGGGTCATAACCGAACCCGTGCGACCCGCGCGGCGCCCGCGCGATACAGCCCGTCATCTCGCCGTCGAATGTGAACTCCCGGCCATTCGGTGTCACCAAGGCAACAACGGCACGGAACTGGGCGGTGCGGCGGGGGTGCTCGACATCGTCAATCTGCCGCAACACGAGTTCAAGGTTGGCGACGTCTTCGCACTCGGGCCCGGCCCAGCGTGACGATCGAACCCCCGGCGAACCGCCCAGGGCGTCCACACAGATGCCCGAATCATCGGCGATGCTGACCAGCCCGGTGTGCTCGACACCCGCTCGGGCCTTGATCAGCGCATTGCCAGCGAAGCTCCACTCCGTCTCGGCGGGCTCCGGGTAGGGCTCGACATCAGCCATCGAGACCACCTCAACGTCGGCACCCTGCTCGGCAATGATGCGACGCAACTCGGCCAACTTCTTGGCGTTGTTCGTGGCCAGAAACACCCGCTCGGTCATTTCGCCAGCGCCTCGCTTTGCATTTTGGCCAACTCGGCGCAGCCGGCAGCCGCCAGATCCAGCAGACTGTCGAGCGTCGCCCGGTCATACGGCTCGCCTTCGGCTGTGCCTTGCACCTCGATCAGCCGTCCATCGCCGGTAGTGACGACGTTCATGTCGACATCTGCCTTCGAATCCTCGTCATAGCAGAGGTCAAGCCTTGCCTCGCCGTCGACGACGCCCACGCTGATGGCCGACACCGAACCCTTCAGTGGTTCGCCGACCAACATGTGATGGGTGCGCATCCACTCGACGGCATCGGCCAACGCCACATAAGCCGCCGTGATGGATGCCGTCCGCGTGCCCCCGTCAGCCTGCAGTACGTCAGCATCGATGACGATCGTGTTCTCGCCCAACGCCCGATAGTCGATGATGGCCCGCATCGCCCGACCGATCAGACGCGAAATCTCCTGCGTCCGGCCATTGACACGCCCGCGACGCGAGTCACGCTCGTTGCGGGTGTTAGTGGCCCGCGGCAGCATGTCGTATTCCGATGTCACCCAGCCAAGCCCGCTGCCTTTGCGCCAGCGCGGCACGCCCTCAGTGACGCTGGCCGCCACCAGCACGCGCGTACGCCCGGCCGTTATCAGGCAGGACCCCTCAGCCGAATCCAGCCACCCGCGTTCAAACGTGATCGGGCGCAACTGGTCGACCGATCGTCCATCTGGTCTCATTTTCAGCCTTTCGTCTCAATTTCCACGGGCACGACGTCCGTCACGAACCTACCCATCAGTCGCCGGCCCAAGCCCTCAAAACGTGCCGGATCACCCGTCGTCATGAACACTCGCGACGGTGGCTCCGGCTCCGTCCGAAGCAAGCCCTGGCGTGTCAACAGCGCAAAGGTGGCGCGGGCGCACTCGTCAGCGCTGCTAACCAGCGATACATTGTCGCCCATCACATAACTGATGACGCCCGACAACAACGGGTAATGAGTACAGCCCAGAATCAGCGTGTCGACGCCAGCGTCTTTCAGTGGCGCCAAGTACTGCTCGGCCAGGTCGATTACCTCCGGACCCGACGTGACGCCCGCCTCCACCAGTTCGACGAAACGCGGGCACACCGCCGTCGTCACCTTGACCGATGACGCCGCTAATGCGTCGTTGTACGCCCGGGACGTGGCCGTCCCCTGAGTGCAGATGACGCCAACCTGCCCAGTCCGCGTGGTGCCAATGGCATGCTGCGCGGCGGGCAATATCACTTCGACGATGGGGACGTCATACCGCTCGCGGGCGTCGCGCAGCGCCGCCGCCGAGCCCGTGTTACATGCTATGACAAGCAGTTTTACCCCATTGGCGACCAGCTCATCGAGACACTGCAGGGTGAAGTCACGCACTTCGGCGATGGGACGCGGCCCATACGGCGCGCGCGCAGTGTCGCCTAGGTAGACGATGCTCTCATTCGGCAACAGATCGACAATCGCCCGGGCGACGGTCAACCCGCCAAAGCCGGAATCGAAGATGCCGATGGGGAGGTCAGTCACGCCTCCAGTTTAGTGTGGCAATCCAGCGTGGCGCCTTGAGCACCGCTCCGGCATCTGCAAAGTCAAGTTGGGTTTCGGGGGTGTCCTTGCGTTGGTGGGCCGGGGTACCAGGCTGCAGATTCAGGCATCTCCGCTTCGACACCAGTTTCGGCATCGACTGGTGGCGAGGCGGTGCTTGCTGAACGAAAACTGGCGATTCCATGTCACGGGCCACCGCTCCGTCCAGCCCTGCGACGAAAACGGGCATCGAAGCGTAGGTTTTTGAATCAGGCCAGGCTTCAAGACAGACAGTTACGGTCGTTTTCTGCCGTCAGTTGCTGCCGCGCCCGCCTTCGCGGGCTTGCCGCCGATTTCATGCTTCCGCCATTGGCACAGATGGTTGGGTCCAGTCCTGCGGCCAAGACGGGCGTCGAAACGTAGGTTTTTGAATCTGAGTAAGACGGTCACGGCTGTTTTCTGCCGTCAGTTGCTGCCGCGCCCGCCTTCGCGGGCTTGCCACCGATTTCATGCTTCCGCCATTGGCACAGATGGTTGGGTTGCTGTTTACTGTTCGATGCTATCTGTCCAGTTAGCTGCACGGTTGCACCCGGTTGAAAGTTTTGATTCCTGGCGATCCAGACTGGCTGGTGACGGGTTCTTGTTTCACTTTAAGCAACCTTGTCTGCAAGGAAAGCCAGCCGCACCAGTATCCGGACGGCTGCGCCCTGTTGGCCGGTTTTCATTCCTGGTGATCTTGTTTGCACGAGACGGGTTCTTGTTTCACTTTGAGCAACCTTGCCTGCAAGGAAAGCCAGCCACAACCGTGGATGCATGAAAGCAAACTTAGACAGCAGACTGGTCCACTGTCTCTGGTTACGGGAAAACGCGGCAGAAATATACGTGGGCAAGCCCGCGGAGGCGGGCGCGGCAGCAACTGACGGCAGAAAACGACCGTAACTGTCTGTCTTGAAGCCTGGCCTGATTCACCAATCTCCGCCTCGACGCCTGTTTTGGCCGCAGGGCTGGACGAGGCGGCGGCCAGTGACATGGAATCGCCAGTTTTCGTTCAGCAAGCACCGCCTCGCCGCCAGTCGATGCCGAACCGACGCCTTGCCACCGCATGCACCGCCGAATTTTCGCTCACAGCCGATGCGCTAATGGCCGAAAGATGGAACAAAAAGCGAAGTTTGCTCGTACCCGCTAGTATTACCCCCGTATGTATATTTTCGTTGTTGCGCGCGATCCAGGCTTTAGGCAAGGCCGTCAAGGACGATAATAGAAACGAACAATGCGGTTTTAATACATGAAAGGAACTCGGGTGCCATATTCGATGGACGGTTGGCAAGAGCCAACTTTGGCGGAAAACCTGGCGAAAGCCGGCGTCTCCCGTCGTGATTTTCTCAAGTACTGTGGCGGGTTGGCGGCTGCGTTTGCCGCTGGTGGTGCAGTTTTGGGCTCGATGCCAAAAGCCAACGCTGCCGGCACCGGGTCCGAGCCGGTGTATTTCGCCCCGACCCGCAACCAGATCGCCGACACGCTGGGTGGCGTAACCAAGCCCATCGCAGTTTGGCTGCAGTTGCAGGAGTGCACGGGCTGTATCGAGTCAGTGCTCCGCTCCGGCGGCACGACAGTCGAAGAGGTTGTGCTAAACCTGTTGTCGGTCAACTACAACGAGGCTGTTATGGCCGCCGCTGGTGACGCCGCCAACCAGGCCCTCGATGACGCCAACTCGGGCGATCACATCCTGGTCGTCAATGGCTCAGTGCCAACGAAAGACGGCGGCATCTACTGCACCATCGGCGGCAAGTCGGCCGAGCAGGTGCTCAAGGACGCCGCCAAAAATGCATCGGCCATCCTGGCCGTCGGCGCTTGCGCGGTGTGGGGTTCGGTGCAAGGCTCCAACCCCAACCCGACTGGCGCTGTTGGCGTCGACCAGATCATCACCGACAAGCCTGTCGTCAACGTCTCGGGCTGCCCCCCGATCGGCGAGGTTATCACGGCGTGCGTTGCCTATCTGCTGACGCACGGCGAGGCACCCAAGCTCGACTCCCAGGGCCGCCCGCTGTTCGCCTATGACGCGCGCATCCACGACAACTGCCCGCGTCGCGCCCACTTCGACGCCGGCCAGTATGTCCGTACCTTCGATGACGACGGCGCACGGCGCGGCTGGTGCCTGTACCACATGGGCTGCAAGGGCCCGAGCACATTCAGCTCGTGCCCGATCATCCAGTGGAACGAGCACACCAGTTGGCCAATCGGTGCCGGCCACCCCTGCATCGGCTGCACCGAGGACCACTTCTTCGACCGGTTCACGCCGTTCTACCACGAGTTGCCGACGGTGCCGGGCTTCGGCGTCGAGACGACAGCCTCCAAGATCGGTGCCGGCGTTGTCGGCGTCGCGGCTGCGGCTGTGGCCATCCACGCAGGCGCGACGGCCATCCGCAACAGCACTGCGAAGAAACAAACCGAAGCCGAGCCGCTCGCGGCCTTTGGCGACGGACCAGCAGACGAATCAACCAAAGCCGCTGACGAGGTTGCGGCTGTCGAGACCGGAAAGGCGGAGTAAACCATGGCTGATCGCATGGTAATTGACCCTCTCACCCGAATTGAGGGCCACCTCAGGATCGAGATCGAATCCGAGGGCGGGAAGATCACCAATGCCTGGAGCGAGGCAACTCAGTTCCGCGGCATTGAGACGATCGTCCAGGGACGCGACCCGCGTGACGTCTGGGCTTTCGTCCAGCGCATCTGCGGCGTTTGCACGACGGTACACGCCGTGACGTCGATCACAGCAGTCGAGAACGCCATCGGCTCAATGCCGCCGAAGCAAGCCCAAGCAATCCGAGACTTGATCTTGGCTTCCGCCGGCGTTCAAGATCACGTGATCCACTTCTACCACCTACACGCGCTCGACTGGGTCAACGTGGCGGGCGCCGCTAGCGCTGACCCGCAGGCGGCTGTCGATTTCGCCACCGCCATCGGTTCGACGTGGAAGGGCAACACCCTGCAACGCATGACCGAAGTGCGCGATACTGTTAAGAACATCGTCGCCTCGGGCCAGTTGTCGATCTTCACGGGCGGGTATTGGGATCACCCCGACTACCGTCTGCCACCGGAAGCCGACCTGATGGCCGTGGCACACTATCTCGACGCGCTGGAGTTCCAGCGTTCGATGATCCGCATCAACACGGTGTTCGGCGGCAAGAACCCGCACCCGAACTTCCTGGTTGGCGGCATGGCCTGCTCAATCGACCAGTCGTCCTCGACGTCGATCAATCAGGTGCAGGTCGACCAGATCCAGGCCTGGGTTAATGAGATCTTGGATTTCGTCCAGAGCTGCTACGTCCCCGACGCCATGGCCATCATGGGCGTCTACAAGGACTACTTCGACATTGGTGCCGCCAGCCCCAACTATCTGGCTGTCGGCCTGCTGGGCGCCACTTACGCTGGCGACCCGGCGAAAGCCAAGGCGGACGACAACCCGCGTAAGGCCATCAAGCCCGGTGTCATCTACAACGATGACTACACCAAGGTTGAGGATTTCGATCCGTCGCTGATCGCCGAGTCCATCGCCACCGCCTGGTACAAGTACTCAGGTGACGGGACGCCGCTGCACCCCAGCGAGGGCGAGACGACGGTCAACTACACCGGCCCGAGCGTGCCCTACGCCGCCAACACTTGGCTGGGCGACGGCGATCAGTACACCTGGTCGAAGGCCCCGCGTTACAACGGCAAGCCGATGCAGGTGGGCCCGCTGGCCCGCGTCCTGCTGGCCTATGCCCAGGGCCACCCCCGCACCAAAGAATTGGTGGACGGCGCTGCCAAGACGTTCGGCATCACGCTCAAGCAACTCAACTCGACCGGTGGCCGCACCCTGGCCCGTGCAGTCGAGTGCCTGATTGAAGCCGAGACCATGGCCAACGAGACAATGCCGGCATTCGTGGCCGGTTTGAAGGCTGGCGATATCTCCGTCTTCGATGCGACGAAGTGGGATCCGTCCTCTTGGCCTAGCGAGTGCTCCGGTTATGGCCTCGTCGAGGTCGCGCGCGGCATGCTCAGCCACTGGGTCACCATCAAGAACGGCAAGGTCGACCGCTACCAGGCCGTCGTCCCGTCTACCTGGAACTCGGGCGGCCGTGACGAGCAAGGCCAGCCTGGCCCCTATGAGACGTCGCTTTCTGGCAACAAGCAGCACCCGCTGGCCAACGCGGCCGAGCCGCTGGAGCCTTTGCGCACCATCCACTCGTTCGACCCGTGCATGTCGTGCGCCGTCCACGTGCTGGACGCCGACGGCAACGAGACAGAGCTGGTTGTGGAGCTATGAGCACCACAACCATCGAGCCTGAGGCACCGGCAACCACATTGGTTGTCGGATCGCCCTACAGCTTGGGCATGATGAGCAACGGCGAGATCATGGCGCTGGCTTCGGCAAGCCAGGCCAGCACCACTGATCCCACAGACATAGCACTTGGTCAGGCACTGGCTAAGCACTACTCGTCGCGGCAGGTGCCCGTCTACGACGCGGCTGACGTCGACCCAGCCACCCCGGCACGCAAGTACAGCGTCTCGCGGTTGCGCAACTTCGAAGAGCCGGACGGCACCGTTCATGACCTGGTGGTCATGCGTGGCGATCTCGACTCAATGCTGTCGGCCGTCAAGATCGGCCGCCAGTCACGCTCAGTCATCCGGCGCCGCGGCAATATCGCCATCCGCGACGGTTGGCGTCCCCTTGCCGTCGCGACGGCCCCGATCGATACAGACGACAAGGTTGGCAAGTTCACCCTGCAAGGTTTCGTCGCTGTGACCACCGACGCCGACAAGGCCAGCCCGGCTGAGGACATCTCGTCGGAGCAGGCCCAGTGGGTGCGCATCAACGTGTGGAGCCCATCTCTGCGAATCCAGCACTGGTCCAATGTGCTGCTGATCGTGACGCTGAGCATCACCGGGTTCTACATCATGAACCCGTTCGTCGGCGTGTCCAGCACCGCCAACCCGCCAGGCGCCTACACCGGGTACGCCATGGGTTGGGTGCGGGTCATCCACTTCACCGCCGCCTTCTTGTGGCTGGTCGTTGGCCTGCTGCGTATCTGGTCGGCGTTCACATCGTCCGACCGGTATCTGCGTTGGTCGTCGATGTGGCCGCTGAAGAGCAAGCAGGACTGGAAGTACCTTGGCCAGCAACTGCTGCACTACACCTTCATTAAGACGGAATCGCCGGTCTATCTGGGCCACAACCCGCTTCAGCAGTTGACCTACACGGGTGTGTATGTGCTGTGCGGGCTCCAGATGGCTGTCGGCTTCGTCCTGTTCGCGCTGCCGTTCAGCAACGACAACTGGTTCTGGGGCCTGCTGTCGTCACCGATCCACTGGTGGGGCATCTCGACGCTGCGCATCCTGCACGTCTGCATCATGTTCCTGCTGTGGGCCTTCGTCATCGGCCACGTCTACCTGGTGTTCCGGGCGGACGCCACCGAGCGCCACGGCGGCCTGTCGGCCATGATCAATGGCGGCGTGTGGGTCATGAAAGGCACCAAGCCTGTCGACGCCCCGATCGTCGAATGAGCGAGCAAGTCTCTACGATTGCCGACCCTCAAGGCATCACAGTCTTGGGGGTCGGCAATCCCATTATGGGCGACGACGGCACCGGCCTGGAGATTCTCGCCGGTGTGCAGGCGGCCCTCGGTAACGTGCCCGGCGTTGAGTGTATCGACGGCGGGACTGGCGGCATGGAGCTGATCCCCGTCGTCCAGGATGCGACCCGCTTGCTGGTGCTCGACGCGGTGGCTGGCGACACGCCCGGCCAAATCAAGGTGCTGACGGGCGACCAGGTGGCGCGGATGCTGTCACTGAAGCTATCGCCACATCAGGTGGGCTTGTTGGATGTTTTCACAGCCGCCCGCATGCTAGGCCGCGAACCCGAAGAGGTCATCATCGTCGGCATTGTGCCCGAACTCGTCGACCTGAAACTCGGGCTGTCGGCGCCGGTCCAGGCTGCCCTACCGGACGCCGTAGCCAAGGCCGTCTCTCAAATCCAAACCTGGCTAGGAAAATGACATCGTCACTCGAAGTCAGCCCAGCTGACTTCGAACTCGCGCCCCGCCGTCAACTGGCCAGTCGGGGTGCCGCAGACGGGGCATTTAAGCGCGAAGTACTCGTCGATCGGCTGGTTCTTGGCACAGGTCGGGCACCAGACGGTGGCCTCGACCTCGTCGATATCAAGACGCGCGCCCTCGGCGATCGTCCCAGCACTGGCGAATGGCCAAGCCTGCTGCAACGCTTCGGGCAGCGCCCCGCTGCGCGTGCCGACGCGCAAGCCCACCGCTTCGACCTTTGTGGCCCCGGTGCGCGCCGCCGTGGCCTCCACGGCCGTCACCACGCCATGCAGCAAACTCAACTCATGCATAAGGCAATAATGCCATGTCCGAAGGGTGCAAAGCGCCGGTTTGGGCTGGCGACGGCGCAGACGCCTGTCCAGGCCTGGTGGCCACTTGATTGTGCGTCGAGTACGGCGTCGCTCGTCGCTCTGCTCCTCAACACCTTCCTTGGCCTCGGCACCGCGAGAAATCTCGCGTGCACTCGACCTGCGTCGCTGGGGGCGCCCTGGGCCGGCTGGAGCACGCAACGAGGTGAACAATGACACGAATAGCACTTGACGCGATTGTCGACGCCGCTCCGGCACGGGTCGTCGTCACCCGCGATGAGGCCGGGGCGGTGAAGCAAGCAAGCTTCGATCTGTCGGGCCTGCCCAGGGTGGACGCTGCGCTGGTCGGGCGTCCCGTCGTCGAGGTGCCGGGGCTGGTAGCCCACCTGTGCGGTATTTGCCCGTCCGCCCACCATCTGGCAGGCATGCGAGCGCTGGAGTCGCTGGCAGGCCTGGGCGAATTGCCGCCGACGGCCCAGGGTGTGCGGCGTCTGCTGCACCTGGGCGGCGTCATCGCGATACATGTCGTCGGCATAATTGGGACTGATCGCGACGAGGCGCTGCTGCTGCGGCGCTTCGCCAAGGCAGCCATGGCGGCGGCTGGCTCGCCGGGGCACTTCCCGGTGACGGGCGTGCCCGGCGGGGTCATTGCACCGCTGGACCGCGACGCCAGGGACACCTGCCTGGCCTTGCTGCCGGACGCCCTGGCGACGGCCCGTCGCGTTGCCGAGAGTGCGCTGGCCCGTCCGACGCAGCCGGACAATTTCGACGGTGCCGATGTAGCTCTGACCGAAACCCAAGGCAACGTCGACCTGTTCGGCACCAAGCTGAGAGCTGTCATGTCTGAAGGTGGACCGGTCATTGACGGCGCCCTGCCCAAGCAGTTCGACCAACTGGTGGCCGAAGCGGACCCCGGCTCGTCCGCACCGCACCCGTACCTCGTGCCGCTGGGCGTCGGCAGCGCGTACCGTGTCGGGCCGGTTGCCCAATTGCGCGCCGGGTCCTTGACGACGCCCGTGGCCGCGTCCTTGAGCGAGACCTGGTGGGCAGATGGCTTTCCGGGCGGGGCGTCTGCAGCCCGCGCCGTCGTCGTCGTCCATGCCGTCGAGGCGATTGGCGACCTACTGGCCGACCAGGCGCTGCTGCAGGGCACTCTGGCGCTGCCCTGGCCAGACAGACTGCCCGCTGGCGTTGGCGTCGGCTGGGTCGACGGAGCCCGCGGTCTGCTCGTCCACCGCTACGAGGTGGGGGCTGACGGACGAATCGTTTCTGCCACAATCTTGACGCCGACGGCCCAAAACGAACCGTGGCTGGACGAGCTTCTGACATCCGCCGTGGCTACCGGCAACAGCTTGGTTGTCGAGGACGCCATTCGGGAAGCCGATCCATGCCTGCCCTGCTCGTCGGCCCCGGCAGGTACTATGGATTTAGTAATCGACGAAGTAGAAGGCGGCTAACCAATGTGCACTGCTGTACCCGTCAGAATCCTTGATATCGGCACCGGCCCGATGCCGATGGGCCACGTCGACCATGCCGGTCGGTCTGTGTCGTGTTGCTTCGCTTACGTGCCAGAAGCCCAAGTGGGCGACTACGTCGTCATCCAGAACGGTTTTGCAATCGACTTGCTGGACGAGGAATCAGCCGCCGCGTCGCTGGCCGCCTTCGCCGAGGTCGCCACTGCAGACGCCGTCTCGCTAACCTGATCGGACAGCAACCGCACCTCGCCAGCCGTGTCTTTTTGCAACTGAGTGAGCGACGCCCGAAGTGAGTCCAGTTCGGCGCGCATGGAACTCAGCTCCGACTGGGTATCGCCCGGGATGATCTTCGTCACAAGATTGGCCGGCTTAAGGTCGTCCACGCGTAAGTCGGCAAATTCCGGACCCAACTCGGTTTTGATTTGATCAGTCGCATTGTTAGCCACCCCGCGCAGGAAACCTAAGATCCGTCCGGCTTTCTTGGCCAGTTCAGGCAGCTTGTCGGGGCCAAACAGAAGGGCAGCCAAGACGGCGAGGGCGAGCAACTCCCCAGCGCCGATATCCAGCAGCATGGGTGTCATGTGCGCAAGTTTACCCACCTTTGAGGACGACGGCGGTTTCCCTGGTAAAATGCAGTACCGGCGAGGGTATCTCGCTGCGTCGCGAAAGGACAAAAGACATGGTGCCAATGTTCCTGGACTGGCAAACGCTGCTAGTCATCTTGGTGATCGTCGTGGTGCTGTTCGGTGGCGCCAAGATCGCTGGTATCGGCAAAGCTTCGGGGCAGGCTATTCGCGAGTTCCGTGATGAACTGAAGGGCACAGACGCTCCGGCGCCTGCCGCGAGCGACACCACGTCAGAAGCTCAATCTGCCGATTCCACGTCAGGCAAGCCCGACGCCTAACACCCACCGCTGATGCCGAAGCTTCATCTGCCGGCTTGGATGCGGGCACCCGCCCGTCCGGCCGACGGGACGATGACGCTGTTCGATCATCTGCGCGAGGTTCGCTACCGATTTCTCGTGTCCATGGCGGCAATCATCGTTACGACGATCGTCGCTATGGTCTTCGAAACCCAGCTTTTGTATGTTGTTTTGGAGCCCGTGAAGAAGGCTGTTGCGATCTATCAACAGATTCGTCCATCCGGCCAAGTCGAGATGATCACCCAGGGCATCACCGCTGGCTTCGCCTTGTACTTCCGGGTTTGTTTTGTGGCAGGGTTCATCGCCGCCTGCCCCGTCTGGCTTTTCCAGTTGTGGCGGTTCATCGTGCCCGGGCTAAAGGCCGGCGAACGTCATGTGGCAAGGGCATTCCTCGGCGCGTCCATACCGCTATTTTTAGTCGGCGTGGTGTTCGCCTATTTCTTGTGCCCGCGCGGTTTCGCCATAATGATGAGCTTCAACCCACCATCCGTGACGAATCTGAATGACGTCGGCACGTTCTTGAGCTTCGAGCTGCGACTGCTGCTGCTGTTCGGCGCGGCGTTTCTTCTGCCCGTCCTGCTGGTCAGCTTGAACCGTCTGGGCATCGTGACGGGGGCCGCGCTGGGTCGATTTCGCAAAGCGGCGATCCTACTGTGCGCCGTCTTTTCCGCCGTGGCGACACCCACCGCCGACGCGTTGACGATGATCGCGCTGATGGTGCCACTGATGGCCATGTACCTGGTGGCCGAAATCATCTGCCGTCGAAACGACCGTCGCAGGGCGCTGCGGAATGCCGCCGCAGAGACGCCTCAGATCGCCAGTTAACACCTCCGAGCCGTTTGTTCCGGTTAAGCCAAAAGACAGGAACGCCGTGGTCGTCCCGAGCTCCGAAGTTATGCGGTCTGATTGGTGTTGGCCGTTGCCAGGCCTAGCGCCCGGCACACTGTCAACAGATCGACGTGACTGCTAATGGCCACCACCTCTTCGTCGACCCATTCCAGCGCGGTGGCAGGGTTGGTCAATTCAATTGTTGCAACATTGCTCATCATATAAGGGTACACAACTCGTCGAGTCCTACCGTTCGTGCCAGGCGCCAGCCTTGCACGACTACGGCCCACCCGCTTACCGGAGACGTCGACGAGCGCTGATGGCTGCGCTTGGCCATTCGGCTCTGTCCGCGGTTATGCGTCAGTTATGTCGTCCGACGTTATGGCCAGCACCGCTGCTAGCTTTTGCGATATCTCCCTCATCTGTGCTGCTGTAAGAGAACCAATCCTCATACCCAAATCCTGTCTGCGCACCGTCGCCAGCTTCTCAACCATGACATAACTGGGTTGACGCAGGCCATTCTCCTCGGACGGGTCCACCTGCACCCTGAAAGACGGGTCGGGGCGGACGAACGTCGTCAGTAACGCCAAAATGACGGAATCGAAATCGTTAACCGTGTTTGACTGAACGACAACAACCGGGCGAGCCTTGCTTGCGTAATTGTCGTCACGCAGCGTCCATATCTCACCGCGTCGCATTGATCATTCTTCCCGCCAAACCGGCGGCGAAATCAGTCGCCTCGTCCTCAGTGGCGAACGCCTCGACTGTTGGCGCTAGGCGCACATCAAAGGGAAAACCACGACGCTGGTTGAAAGCCGCAACGAACACACGCATGGCATCCGCCGGCGTCGTGCCAAGGCGCCGCGTCGTCTCGCGAAACGTCTGCTCCTGCTCCTTATCCACCCGCGTGGCCAACTGCACCGTGTCCGACATCCCATCCTCCTGATACCATGTAGTAACAATTACTACCACATACTAACACAGTCGCAGGAGAGGTGGAGTTCCACTAGTTGACCAGATCCTGCGACTCCCGCTCGCGTTGTTCGCTACGCGCAGAGCCTGCCATGCGCGTAGTCGCAGGATGACGTAAAAGAGGGTCTTGCGGAGTGACGCAGTAACGGGGTTCCGCAGAGCGGTGCGATGGGCCTGGGCAGGGTGGGCTTTACGCGACTGCGGCGGCGGCTTCTTTCGATAGGCGGCCGAAGGTGTAGTAGGCGGCGCAGGCGCCCTCCGGTGACACCATGCAGGTGCCGATCGGATGCTCTGGCGTGCAGGCCGTGCCGAACACCTTGCACTCCCAGGGCTTGATCTGACCTGTCAACACAGAGCCGCATTGGCAGGCCGGGTTGTCTGCCACACTCTGGGCGGGCAACTCAAAGTGCAGTTCGGCATCGAAGCGCTGGTAGGCGTCAGACAGACGGTAGCCGGATGCCGGGATCTGGCCCAGCCCGCGCCACTCGAACGTGTCGCGCGGTGTGAACACCTCGCCCAGCAGACGCAACGCCTCCGGGTTGCCGCCCGGACGGACGACCCGCGCGTACTGGTTCTCAACTTCGCAGCGGCCTTCCGCGTATTGCGTCAGCAACATGTCGACGCTTTGCAGAATGTCCAGCGGCTCGAAACCCGTCACGACGATTGGCAGGCGGTATTGCTCGGGGATGAACTTGAAATGATCCGAGCCCACAACCGTCGCCACGTGGCCTGGGCCGATGAACCCATCCAGTTGCAGCCCCTGCGTATCAAGAATGTGCCGCAATGGCGGGTTGATCAGCACATGATTGCAAAAGACGTAGAAGTTCTTGACGTCCCAGGCGGCAGCCTGCGCCAGCGTCAAAGCCGTCGACGGGGCCGTCGTCTCGAACCCGACGGCGAAGAAAACCACCTCGCGGTCGGGGTTGTCACGGGCGATCTTCAAAGCGTCCAGCGGTGAATAGACGAACCGCACGTCGGCGCCGCGTGCCTGCACCTGCAGCAACGAGCCCTCGGTGCCGGGCACGCGCATCATGTCGCCGAAAGTCGTAAAGATCACGCCCGGCCGCTGCGCCAGCCAAACGGCGTCGTTGATCCGGCCCATCGGTATGACGCACACCGGGCAGCCCGGCCCATGCACGAATTCGACCGATTCGGGCAGCAGGTATTCCAGCCCGTGACGGTAGATCGTGTGCGTGTGCCCGCCGCACACCTCCATGAAGCGGACGGTGCGCCCAAGCTTGTCAGCGGTGCGTTCAATGGCACCGATCAGGTCTTTGGCGGCCGCCGGGTCGCGGAATTCGTCGACGTATTTCATGACACCTATCCTTCGAATATGGGCGTAACGAGCGACGCCAGGTTGGTGCGACGGCAAAGAGGCGAGGCAGTGGTGGTCATAGTATTGACGTCTCCTTGTAGGCGGCCATCTCGTCGGTGTAGGCCTGGCCTAGTTTCTTGATCTGATCGAGGGTCAGTTCGGCCTCGCGGGGGTCGATTTTCGACAGCGCAAACCCGACATGCACCAGCACCCAATCGCCGACCGTCAAGCCCTCGCCGGCCAGCAGGCTGACCGAGATTTGACGCTCGACGCCGCTGACTGACACCGTCGCCACATCGTCGTCCAGTAGGGCGATCACTTCACCAGGGATTCCTAAACACATTTCGTCTCCATTTCTTCAGCAAATTCTCGGCAACGGGTCGCCGACCAACATGTCGACCAGACGGGTGCCACCAAAGCCGTTGCGGATGGCCACCACGCCTGGCAAATCGGACGTGATCGCACCGATAACACACGCCTGAGTAGCCCCGGCGTCCCGCATTGCCGCGACCGCAGCGTCCACCTGATCGGACGCCAAGACGGCGACGAAGCATCCCTCGTTGGCCACGTGCAGCGGGTCAATTCCCAGCATGTCGCAGGCGCCCCGCACCATCGGGTCGACAGGAATCGCCTCGTCGTCCAGCAGAACCCCCAAGTCCGTGTCGGCGGCCAGCTCGTTGGTCACCGTGCCCAAGCCGCCGCGCGTCGCGTCACGCATCCAGCGGACGGCGTCAGCCGGGACGGCACCGTAGACTGCTTCAACGAGCCCGTTCACCGCCGCCGTATCCGAGGCGATTGGCGCCGAGAAAGCCAAGTTACCCCGCGCGATCATGACGGCCATTCCATGCGCCGCGATGGGTCCGCTGAGTACCACCTTGTCGCCAGGGATGACACGTACAGCCCCCAAGGCCCGCTCTTCAGGCACGACACCTACCCCCGCCGTCGTGATGAACACCTGATTATCACCAGCCCGCGGTATCACCTTGGTATCGCCCGTGACGATAGCAACTCCGGCCTTGTCAGCCGCCGCGCGCATATCGGCGGCGATGCCGCGCAGGCTGTCAAAAGTTGTGCCCTCGGTAATGATGAATGCCGCCGAAAGCCACTTTGGCACCGCGCCGCAAACGGCCAAGTCGTTGACCGTCCCGTTGACGGCTAGGTCGCCGATGCTGCCGCCCTCGAACCGAATCGGGTTCACAACATAGGAATCGGTAGTGAAAGCGATTCGCGCTCCGTCCACCGGCAGGGTCGCCGCGTCCGCCAACTGTGGGCCGTTGGGCGTGCCGAAAGCCTCCACAAAGACGGCGTCGATCAGCGCGGCCGTCGCCTTGCCACCGGCACCGTGGGCCAGCGTGACGTTGTCGCCGTCCAGTTTGGGACGGCGCCGAGCGCCCGAGGGAACCCGTACTGCGCGGTCAATGGCTGACAGCGCGTCATCCTGTGTCCTCATCAATCACCTCTCATAAAGCACGCCGGCTAAGGCCTGCCCCAGCGCCAAACCACCGTCGTTGGACGGAACAATCTGATGGCGGACTACCCTGTGGCCAAGGCGTTCGAGGTCATGCGTCAGATATGCCGACAACAAACGGTTGGCAAAAACACCGCCCGTCAGGCCGACGGCGGATGGCTCCACCACTGCCGAGTTTACCGCCCCGGCCAGCACCTGCGCCAAGGTTTGATGAAACATTCGGGCCAGGCAGGGTGTTGGCGTCCCCCGGCGCAGTCCATCGTCCAGCAAATCGACTAGTCCGGCTACGTCCGCGCAAGTCGTGTGGTGGTCGTGGGGGCAGCGCCGCGCCGCCGCCTCAAGTTCCATTGCCGCCTGGGCCTCGTAGGTAACCGTGAGGCATACCCCCAACCAGGCCGCCGCGGCATCGAAAAGACGCCCCGCACTCGTGGTTCGCACCACGCCAAAGCCCGACTGCAACTGCGACTGCACCAGCGCCCACTCATCGACGCCGGTTGGGCCGGGCCGCGGCGCCACCCGGGACGCGATGTCCAAACCGTATTCCCAAGCCATCCCGGCCGCCGACTTCCAGGGGTGACGGACGGCCGAATCGCCACCGGGTAGACCGAAACCCGGCAGATGCCAGGCGCGGTCGAAATCGAGCGGGTTGTCGTGAAGACGCAACAGCTCGCCGCCCCAGATCGTGCCGTCGTCCCCGTACCCAGTGCCGTCCAAGACGACGAACCAACGTGACGGTTCGGTGAGGTTCTCGGCCATCAACGACAGCGCGTGGGCGTGGTGGTGCTGCACCTCAAGGACGGGGACGCCCAGCCGCTCGGCCTGACGCAGGCCCCAGTTATGGGTGGCGTAGCCGGGGTGCTTGTCGATAACAATTAACTCGGGGGTTCGGCGGTGGGCCGTCAGCATCTGGTCGACGGAACGCTCGAACGCAGCTTGGGTTTCCAGGCTGCCCATGTCGCCGATGTGAGCGCTCATGAATGCCATGCCGTCGCGCGTCAGGGCGAAGGTGTTCTTGAGTTCCGCCCCGACGGCCAGCACGCAGCGGTCGTTGCCGTCCCCCAGAAAGACTGGCAGCGGCGCGTAGCCCCGGCTGCGGCGGATTGGCTCAACGCCCATAACGACGGAATCCTCCACCGGGACGTAGATGCCCCGGTCGTGCATCACGAACGCGTCGACAATGTGCGACAGGTCGCGGCGGGCGTCCTCATTGGTGTAGGTCAGGGGTTTGGACGACGAGTTTGCGCTTGTCGCGACCACGATGTCGTCCGGGCCGAGCAGCAGACGGTGCAGCGGCGCGTAGGGCAACATGATGCCGATATCGTCCAGTCCGGGGGCAATTTGGGGCGCCAGGTCGTAGGCGTCGGACATGGGGGCAAGGACGATGGGGGCCTCACGGCCCGTCAACAGTTGCCGAGTTAGGTCGTCAAGTTGAGCGATGCGGTCGGCCGCCGCCAGCGACCCGGCCATGACGGCCAAGGGCTTTCCGGGGCGACTCTTGCGGGCGCGTAGCGTGGTGACGGCGTCAGCGTTGCGGGCGTCACACATCAGCGTGAACCCGCCGATGCCCTTCACGGCCAGGATTTTTCCGTCCCGCAGCATGGCGACGGCGTCCGCGATGGTCTGGGCGAAGGACGCGCGGCGGTCAACATCGCCCTGACTGGCGTCATGGGGCGACCCCGACATTTCAAGCCAAAGGTCCGGTCCGCAGTCAAAGCACGATATGGGTTGGGCGTGGAAACGGCGATCCGTGGCATCTTCGTATTCGGCTCGGCAGGCGTCACACATCGGAAAGTCGGCCATCGTCGTCAGTGGGCGGTCGTAGGGGACGTCCCGGATGATCGACAGCCGCGGCCCGCAGTTGGTGCAGGTGGTGAACGGGTAGTGGTAGCGGCGGTTGCTGGGGTCGTTCATATCGGCCAGGCAGTCGGGGCATACCGCCGCGTCCGCCGGCAGCAGTGTGATGGCACCGGCGGCCCGTCTTGACGCCACGATTGTGAAGGCTGGTTCGTCGGGCAGCACCGCCAAGTCGGATTCTCGCCACGTCAAAATAGTGGCCAGCGGCGGAAGATCGGTACGTACGGCCTGGAAGAACCCTTCCACCGACTGAGGGTCACCCTGCGCTTCGATGAACACCGAGTTGTCGTCGTTGCCACAAAGCCCCGTCACCGGAAACTGGGCAGCCAGACGCACAACGTTGGGCCGAAACCCGACGCCCTGCACAACGCCAGTCAGCGTCAACTGCCTACGTATCATGGGTTTCAAGCCTACCGAACCTGGTGGGGGTATGCTCCCCACCAACACCCGGCCCGCAACTGCGCAGTCCTCGGCACTATTGGTCTCCCGGACGAGGATTGCGGTGGTAGCGTGCCAAATCCGGGCCAGATGCCTTGCGTAACCGCCGCAAAGCTTCGCGTCTCACTCTGCCGGAGCAGAGGAATGCGCAGGTGCGGTCGTCAGCGACCCACGCCCGCGCCCACCGGAGAACGAGGGGACGGCTTTGCTCAGTCTCCTGTCCAGAGTTACCGCGACATCGCCGCCTGGGGCCGCCAAGTAAACTGAGGTCCGCTATGCATGAGCTTTCTTTGTGCCGGTCGATCGAGACCATCGTCCTACGCGCTGCCGAGGGACGACGGGTGGGCGTCGTTGAGGTCGACGTCGGCGACTTACGCCAAGTGGTGCCATCGACGTTGGAGTACTGCTGGGGGCTCGTCGTCGCCGGCACTGCGCTGGCAGGCAGCCGGCTGGACGTGACCCACATCCCGGCGGTGCTTGAATGTGAAAACTGCGGCCACAAGACCACATTGGACGATTTGCCTATAATGAAATGCGAATCTTGCGGCAACACAGATGTCCGCGTCATCAGCGGCGAAGAGTTCATGGTGGCCGCCATACAGTTGGAGAGTTGAAGTGGGACGTTTTCACAGGCACGACGACGGCACGGTGCACGAGCACACGCACGACGAGGACGGGCACACGCATCCGCATGATCACGATCATGATCACGAGCACAGCCACGACGTGCCGCTGCTGAGCGCGGATACCGATCGCGCCGAGTTGATCGGCGATCACCGCGAGTATGACACCGGCGCCGAGCGCATCGAAATACTCGAGCGCATCTATGACGAGAACGACGCGGCCGCCGCCGACAACCGGGCGCGTCTGGACGACGCACACGTCACTGCCGTCAACCTGATGAGCTCCCCCGGCTCCGGCAAGACGACGCTGCTTGCCCGCACATTGGCTGACCTGGCGGGCAAAGTCCGCTGCGGCATCATAGAGGGCGATATCGAAACGTCTATCGACGCCGACCGTTTGGAAGGCCACGGGGCCCAGATCTCGCTGCTGAACACCGGTGACGGGTTCGGCGGCGAATGCCATCTGGACGCGCCGATGGTTGCCCACGCGCTGGACGGGCTTGACCTCGATTCACTCGATCTGCTGCTGATCGAGAACGTCGGCAACCTGGTATGCCCCGCCGAGTTCGACGTCGGCGCCCACCGACGGGCCATGGTGGCGTCGGTTACCGAGGGCGAAGACAAGCCATTGAAGTACCCCGTCATGTTCCGCAGCGTCGACGCCGTTGTCATCAACAAAGTCGACCTTCTGCCCTATCTCGATTTCGACATGGGGCTGTTCCTGGCCAACCTGAAGGCGGTCAACCCGGGCGTCCAGATCTTCCAGTGCAGTGCAAAGACGGGCCAGGGTGTCGACGAGTGGATAGCCTGGCTGACGGACGGGCTCAGCTAGGCGTACTGCTAAGCAGTGCTATCTCAAGGCCTGTGGACAAAAAAGTGTTGTCCGTTGTTTTTGTCCACAGCGGTAGCGAGAGGCTATCGACACAAAGGATGATCTAACTCTCCGAGGGTAATAAGTAGCCCTTCGAGGGCAAAGGATCATCATGAAGAGATATCGACTGGGCTTGCTGCCCGCATGGTTGGCGGCTGCTGGGCTGGCGCTACTGGCAGGCGCGGCGCCTGCCTTCGCTAACACCAACGTGACGGGCCATGGCGTCGGCGCCAATTTCAATGTGTCGCACAACGGGGGCACACTGAACTTCTGGGCTGGCGCTTACCAAACCGACAAGGGCCTGGCGTTCTGCCTGCAGCCGACGCGTGTCACGTCGGTTGGGCAACCTGTGGCTGACCCCGTCGAAATGACGAGCTTCGTCAATGACCAGGGCTCCGCCTTGACGACGACCCAGCTAAACCAATTGGCCTATCTAATGTGGCAGGTCTCACTCAATCCAAATCCGTCGACAGCCGACGCCATCATGTACAAGCTCGTCTCGACCACCTTGCTGGGCTACACCAGCGTGCCGATAATCGGCACCACCGTGGCCCACGACCTGTCGCTGGACGACCCTGGGTCGGACGCCGTCAACATGGCCGCCTCTGCCGGCGTGCTTGACGCGGCACAGGCATTGCTGGCGCAAGTTCGCGCCAAAGCGAACAACTGGGACGGCACGGGCACCCTGACGGCGACATCCACACCATCGAAGCGAGGCGACGCGTTGGCCGCAACAGTGCGCCTACCAGGCTTGGGCACGGGGTTCCCGGTGGCTTTCAAAATCACCAAGCCGGATGGCCAAACCCAGACGATCCAGGTCGCGACAGGCGGCGATATCGCCAACTTGAGCTACACGCCGACGAGTTTCGGCCACTACCAGGTAAGCGCCCAGCTGGCCGAGCCGGCTGCACCGCGCTTCCCGTTGATCGCCGGGGCCATGGGCCAAAGCCAGAGCATGTTGATGATTGGGGCCCAGCCCCGAACTTGGGGCGCACCGATAGGCTTCGATTTGACGCGCCCAATGCCTTCGATCACGACGTCCATTTCGTCGATCAACACCTTGCCCGGCGAAACAATCAACGACACCGTGCAACTGTCAGATCTTGTCATCGACGACGCCACAAGCTACGAGGTATCGGGCGGCCTGTTCAGGGCGTCGGCACTTCCAGAGGGCACTTGCCCGGCGGCCGACGACCCTGTCTGGCCAGACGCGGAGCTCGTACTGCGGATCGAAGCAACGCCCGTGCCACCCGACAGCATCGGCGAAGACGGCACTGCCAAACTAACAGTTGGCACCTGGCAGGTGCCCGAAGATGAACCGTCAGGCTGCCTGTCCTACGGTGAGGCGGTGACCATGGTGGTCAACGACCACCCAACCGCAACGACCATGCACATGGCTGGCGACCCCGCCCAAACCACCCTCGTGGTGCGCCCGCCCACCGTCACAACACAGATCAGCCTGACCGCGCTCAGCGCTGGCGATAGCGTTTCGGACACCGTCATCGTCGCCCAACTCAGCGCCGTCCATGACGTCTCATACTCGCTTAGCGGTCGGATTCTGGGTCTTCCCCCTGCGGCCGATATGAGTTGCCCCGGCACAGCGGACGATGCCTGGCTTGGCGCCGACGTCCTGATGACGTTCGACAGTGAAATCCCGCGCGGTGACCCTACGACCGACAGCGTCGAGATACCTGACCAAGGCACATGGCAAGTGGCTGCGAGGGCCGATGCCCTATGCGTCACCTACGCCGAAACGGTGACGATGGTTGTGCCCGGGCATGAACCAGCTGTCGTCGAACACGCGCCCGGCCAGCCGACACAATCCGCCCTGTATCAGCCGTTCCAGGCCATCACTGGCGGCGCTGGCATTTTGGATATTGGCGCCAAACTGGCCTACGCGCTGTGCGGGCTAGGCGGCGCAGCCGCCGGCACCTGGTTGGTCCGTCGCTTCATCTGGCAAGCCTGAAATGCTCGCCGCAATCAGTTCGATGCCGCTGTTGACACCGGACGAGGAAGTCAACCTCGCCCGGTGCATCGAAGCCGGCCTTTATGCGGAACATCTACTCGTAGCTGGCTGCCCAGCCTATGCGACCTCAAGCGAATTGTGGACCATCCGGGCTGACGGAAAGGCTGCTTGGACGACGTTTTTCCAGGGCAATTTGCGGCTTGCCGCCCACGTCGCTAACCGATGGGCCACCCGCTTCCGCTTGGAAGCCGACGACATCATGCAAGAATGCTGCTTGGCGCTGGGCAGTTCCCTAATGGCTTGGGATTGGGCTCGCGGCACGCGGTTCTCGACCCTAGCCTGGCCCAGGTTGATGTTCGCCGCCGAATCGGCCTGTTGGCAACGTTGTAGCGGCGGCCAGTCGCCCACTTGGTGGATGCGCGCCAAATCGGCCGATCGCCGCGCTTGGAGCCCGCCGCGACGTCTGACCGCCCAGGACGAGACCACGGGACGGCCCGACCGCACCGACGATAAGGCATATGTCAAAGGACGCCTAGCAGTGCTGGACGAGCGCAACCGGGTAATCATCGAACGCCGCTTCGGCCTCCAGCACAGCCCACCTGCCACATACACCCAACTAGCTAAGGACTTGGATGTGTCGCCACGCACCGTCAAGCGTATGGAAAAGCGTGCCCTGGCAGAAATGGCGGCAGACGACGAACTGATGGCCGTCAGATGCCGGCAGCTTGACGAGTCAGAGCAGCCTTGGCCGCTTCCATTTCGACGACCTGCTTGAACAGCGGAATCTGCTCATCGGCCTGGGTGACAGGGTTCATGCGTTGTAGCCGGGCGCGCAGCATGTCGAGTTGGGCCGTCAACGGACCCAGACGCACGGCCGCAGCATATGCCGCTACATATGTCGCATCCGGCTCCCGCAATACAGGTACGACGAGCAACTCCGTCTCCAGCCGTTTGACGTTTTCATCATTGGTTTCATCGATGACTCGCTGGGCCCACCCGTCCGCGTCGAAGGGCAAATCCAGGACTGTTTGGCAGATAGCCCGGTAGGCCGGGTGACGGAAATCGGTTGGCTGAACACCGCACCAATCAGCCGGGAAGAAGGCTGGGTAGGCCAGCATCAGTTGAGTGAGGCCGCGCTCGGCCGCCAGGCTGGGCTCATTGGCCGGCGGGTAGGGAATCGGCGGGGCCACCTCAGCGGTGGGGGTCTCGTCGGTGCGCCGATCAGTCGGCAACATTTCCGTGGGCCCAGCCGCAATGATCGGCCCAGTGGAAGACCTGGGGGCGGGGGGCGTCTTTCGCGTCCGCCGTGCCTTGGTGATGACCTCGCGCACACGTTGCTCGTCCATGCCGACGATCTGCGAAACCTCGCCGATGAACTCCGTCTGTTTGTCTTTGTCGGGCACCTGCGCAAGCATCGGGGCGATGGCTCGCACGGCGTCCACCCGGCTGTCCGCTCGGTCGAGGTCGAAACCAGCAAGCGTGTGCCGCATGACGAAGTCGTAAAGCGGCGCCGGGTTGCCCACAAGGTCCCGGACAGCTGCCTCGCCGCGTTTCAGACGCAGATCGCACGGGTCAAGCCCGTCAGGGGCGACGGCCACATACGTCGGCACCGAAAACCGATCGGCCAGCGCAAAAACCTTCAGGGCAGCGTTCTGGCCAGCCTGATCGCCATCGAAAGTGAAGATGACGCGGCCCTGCTCGGGCACGCCAATGAGACGCTGCAGAAGGCGGGCGTGCTCTTCACCGAAAGCGGTGCCGCAGCTGGCGACGGCGGTGTCGATACCGCTCAGGTGGGCTGCCATGACGTCGGTGTAACCCTCCATGACGACAGCCTGGCCCTGCTTGCCAATCGGTCCGCGCGCCAAATCAAGCCCGTACAGCACATGGGACTTCTTGTAGACCGGGGTCTCAGCCGTATTGATGTATTTGGCAGGCATACGGTCATCGTCAAACAAACGCCGAGCCCCGAATCCCAACACTGCTGACGCCTGATCGCGTATCGGCCATACGACCCGTCCCTGGAAGACATCCCAGCCGCCGTTAGCTCGGATCAGGTTGGCCTGGGCAAGTTCGTCGTCCTTGAAACCCTTGGCAGACAGGTATTGATGCAAAGCTTGCCCATCGCGGGGCGCAAAGCCCACACCGAAACGTTGGGCAATGTCACGGTCGAAACCCCGCTCGTCCAGCATCTGCCGGCCCGGCAAACCGGCCGGAGTCAAAAGTTGCGCGGCATAGAACTCCGCTGACGCCTGGTTTGCCGCCAGAATGCGGCCGCGCAGATTGGCAGACACTCCGGTGGACGGACCGTCCGCGTAATGCAGCGTCACGCCGACCCGGTCGGCCAACTGCTGCACAGCCTCCATGTAAGAAGCGTTTTCGATCTGCTGGACGAACTTAATGACGTCGCCGCCTGCCCCGCAGCCAAAGCAGTAGTACAGCCCCTTCGATGGTGTGACGTGGAAACTGGCCGTCTTCTCGTCATGGAACGGGCAAAGCCCCGTCAGGTCAGCGCCAGTGCGTCTCAGCGTCACATAGCTACCGACAACATCCTCAATCCGCGCCTGCTCGCGAACCAGCGCCAAGTCTTCATCAATGACGCGCGGCATAGACGCATTCTACTGGTGGGGCAGTTCGAAGCCGGAATATTCCGTCACAGCACCACTCTGGTCGGCGCATGAGCTTCGCTCATTATCGCGCCTCCCGGCGTTCTTCTCAGTCGCATACGGGCGCTCCTTCGGACCGCTGCCGTCCGCTTTGTGAGATGTGTTCCTCGCTTAGCTCGTTAACATCTTCCTTGGCCTCGGCAGAGCAAGCAAGCTTGCTCTGCTCTCGACCTTCGTCGATGTGCTGCGACGCAACATTCCGCCCTCGACCTTCTGCAAAGTAGGCTGATCGGCATGAATGACATACCTGCGCGCTCCCAGCTTTGGAACATGTCGACTGGGCAACCAGAGGCTGATGTCGTGCTCGCGCATGCTGGCGGGACGGCGCGGATTGACGCTGAGGTGCCCGTCACGCGCGAGGCGCGCGAGGCAAACGAGGCGGCGACGCTTCGAGCCGGGGCAACGCTGGCGCAGGGCGCCGGCAACCGTGCGCGGGAAGAGGCACCCGACCCTTGGCGCACCTGCTTCGAGCGCGACCGCGACCGCATCATCCACTCGACGGCGTTCAGGCGCCTCGCTGGCAAGACGGCGGTAGTTGTTTACCCGACGGATCATCAGCGCACCCGCCTGACACATGCCATCGAAGTGGCGCAGGTGGCGAAAGCGATTGCCGCCAGTGTTGGCGCCAACGTCACCCTGACGGACGCCATCGGGTTAGGCCACGACTGCGGCCACGGGCCCGGCGGCCATGCTTCGGAAGAGGCCTTCGACGCGTTCCTACCTGATGGTTTCTATCACGGGCCGTGGGGGGCCGACGTCGCCCTAGCCGGGCTGAACCTGACGGCAGAGACGCTGGACGGCATCCGCAACCACTCATGGTCGCAACCGGCACCTTCAACCGTTGAAGGTGAGATCGTCTCGTGGGCCGACCGAATCGCCTACTGCACCCACGACCTCGAGGACGCCATCGCGGCCGGGATCGTTACGCCGGATGAGTTGCCGGACGCCGTAAGACAACTCGGGGACACTCATGCCAGGCAGGTATCAACCCTTATTGCAGCCGTCGTAAACACCACCTGTGCCACCGGCCAAGTCGCTATGGACGCCGCAACGGCGAGCGCATTGGCGGGGTTCCGTCGCTGGAACTATCAACACATCTACACGCGTCCCGAATCGCTGAACCAAAGCCACGCCGTCATCGCTGTGTTGCAAAACCTCGTCAGCTACTACGCCGACCACCCCAACGCCATGCCCGACGCCTTCGTCAACCCCGACGACAAGGTGCTCGCCGCTGTCACCTATGTCGCCGGCATGACCGACCGATTCGCCTTCGACAAGGCGATAGAGCTGCTGGGCTGGACACCCGACCGTCTGCCAAAAGGCATCGGCCACGGCGCCTAGCCGTCGGCCAGCGTCAGGGCTGAGACGCCCATTCTGGTGCAGGGCGGTCAAGGGGAAAGTCGCCGAGGATCCGGTGTAGGAAACGGACGCTGGCGTCGAACCACCATGCGACGTCCGGTTCCGCCAAGGCGGGCGCTCCGTTGGCAGTCAATGGTTTGGCCAGAGACAGACCATGGGAGCCCGAGACGTAAACGTGGGTTTCACCAGGAACCTTTTCCCGCGCTAGGGCTACGGCGAAAGCCAGGCTGTCTTCTACGGGCACGGTCGCGTCATCTGCTGTGGCGAAGATGAACGCCGGCGGCGTCAGAGGGCTGACCGCCGTGTCGACACCGGGTATCCCTGGCTCGAGATAGTTCAGGTGTTCCTCCAGTGTGACCGGATAACCGAGCACAAGCGCGTCGGGCTTGTCTTCGGCCAGCGTCCCCAAGGCGGCGGCCAGGTGACCACCGGCTGAGAAGCCGACCGCCACGACCTTGCGCGGGTCGATGAACAGGTCAGCGGCGTGGCCACGGACGTATGCCAGCGCGGCCTGAGCGTCCTGAAATGCCTTGGCGAAGGGATGATTCTCGCCTACGGTGTAGCGCAGAACGAACGCGTTGTACCCCTCAGCCAGGTAGGCCAGGGCGATCGGTTCGGCCTCGCGATCCGAGCAGAACTCGTAGGCGCCACCGGGGAAAATGAGGACGGCTGGGCGGATCTGCGCATTGCTCAACTCACTGCTGGGCTGCTGGACGTAGCCCGTCAGCGTCGCACCGTTCGGTTCCAGCGTTTCGGTAAAGATCTTCATGGTCAATCAGCCTAGTCGCTGTGCCCGCCGCTGATGGGCGTTCGTTCGTGGGTGAAAATGTTGGTGCGGGCTCCCGGGCCGAGGCCGGAATTCTATGGTCGTTGGAGGCCGTAGCCTAGTCGGGTCGGGTC
>Ga0123357_10000172_pt1 | contig 59147 bp, 59 predicted proteins | sample TergutEmb28metaG_FD_89873 | JGI IMG/M metagenome (GOLD analysis project Ga0123357, IMG submission 89873) | Embiratermes neotenicus P4 segment gut microbial communities from Petit-Saut dam, French Guiana - Emb289 P4 | ecosystem: Host-associated > Arthropoda: Insects > Digestive system > Gut ...
CATCGAGTTTGGCGGCCAGCGCCGGGTCGCCGACGGCCAAAATCTGGGCGGCCAGGATGGCGGCATTGTTGGCTCCGTTGATGGCGACGGTGGCGACGGGAATTCCGGACGGCATCTGGACGGTCGACAGCAGCGCGTCCATCCCGTCCAATTGGGACGATTTGAGCGGGATGCCGATGACGGGCAGCGTGGTGCGGGCCGCCAGGGCGCCAGCCAGGTGGGCGGCCATGCCGGCGGCCGCGATGATGACGCCGAACCCGTTCGCCCTTGCGGCGCTCGCGAAGGTCGCCGCTTCGTCCGGTGTGCGATGGGCCGAACAGATGTGGGCCTCGAACTCGATGCCCAGGCCAGTTAACTGGTCGAACGCCGGGCGCAAGGTAGGTAAGTCTGAGTCACTGCCGAGGATAACTGCCACTTTGAGCATGAGGGCCTCTCGATCAAATCGGAAGCGCAGAGCCGACCCGCAAGTGGGGGAAGCGTCATCGGGGCCGGTTGCATTGCCAGTCTACCGGCGATTCAGCCGACAAGATTCGCGACACCGCCAGATGGACGTTTCGGTCCAGTGACAATTGTTCGCGTGGGAGGTCTTCCCGCCAGATGTCACCTTTTGGGTGGGTGATTCGAGGTCTGGTAGGAGATACCTCGCTTTTCGCAGTCATTTTTGGTAGGTCTTCCCCACCGAACCTCTTTGAGGACGTCAAATGGGCGAGGTTGGGCGGGAAGACCTCCGGCAAGCCGGTTCACGCCGGAGGCGAAAGCCGAGGGGCCGTTGATCTCAGACCGTGACACGGCCGGCGCGTAGGTCTGGCCACTCGGTTGGCAGCAGGTCGTCAAGACCGACTCCCAGCACCTGCGCGATGGCCATGATGTTGTGTAGCGATGGGTTGGCGGGCGTGCCAGGCATCGATTCGCCCTTCTCGAACTTTTGGAAGGTGTAACGCGACAGCCCAGCGGCGTAGGCGACTTGTTCCTGGCTCAAGCGCTGGGCTATGCGTACACGTTGGATGTTGGTACCTAAGTCACGGGCGAAATTGGCCCATTCGCCAGCCGGACGTAACTTACCCACACTTCAAGCTTGTGCGATTGTGGTTTGGAAGTGGCCTCGTGTATATGGCAAAATGGTCGACTTGGACCCCAGAACTACCGGGTTGTCGTGCGTGAGCCGGTCTGGTTAGTGCAATGATTTGTTGAGAAAGGAGATAGCTAGTGAATACACCAATGTTCATCGGCTTCGGGGCGGAGCTCGTGATCATCCTCATCCTGCTGGTGGTCATCATTGTCGCAGTGGTGCTGATTATCAAGGCCGTCTTGCGGCGTGCCGGCGGTGCCATTCAGTCGAGAGACGACCGGATCATCAACACGGTGTTCGATCGGATCAAGGAAGACCCTTCGGCGTCATCGCGGCCGTGAGTCAACCGTTGCCATGCACGATTCCGGCGTCCAAGGATTTTCTGATCGCCTGATCTTCTGGCTGGCAAGGTGACGTTCACGAACTAGCCAACTGAGCCATATCGTCACGTTTTGCCATGAAAACTGTGACCACACCGTCATCGGCCCCTCATTTGGGTGCGATGCGGCTCAGTTAGCTCTCGGATCAATGCCAGAGGACCGGGTAGCCGTCCCCGCAATTCAGTAGAACAATTCCTTGTTCAGCAGGTTCTGCATCGGGGTGCCGTCCATCAGGGCTTTGGCGTTTGCTACGAACAGGTCGATGATGCGGTCGGTCTCGTGAATGCTCAATGCGATCATGTGAGAGCTGATCAACACATTCGGGAGATCCCACAGCGGCGAGTCGGTGGGCAAAGGCTCGTGCTCGAAGACGTCCAGCGCCGCGAAGCTGATGTGTCCGCTGCGCAAGTTGTCGATCAGCGCCGCTTCGTCCACGCAACTGCCGCGTCCCAGCGAGACAAAAATGACGCCAGGCTTCGCCGCCGCCAACACCTCGGCGCTGATCAGTTGCTGTGTCCCGAGCGCCGCAGGCAGGCAGTTGATGATGGCGTCCGCCCTTTTCACGACTTCGACAACATCGGCAGTGGTATGCATCTCTACGCCCGGGACGTCCCGCATCGTCCGATTGACGCCGATGACGTGGGCACCCAGGTAGGTGAATCGCTGCGTCACGAGACGCCCAATGCCGCCCATGCCGATGACCACGATGTTCATGTCTGCGATCTCACGCAGCATGAAACGCTCACCCCAGAGGTGTTGACGCTGCCTCTCAAGCATGACGGGCAACGCTTTGGCGCCGGCCAGCACCCCATAGATAGCGAACTCCGACAGGGGGACGGCGTGGACCCCCGCTGACGTTGTGATGGTCAGGCGCTCAAGGTCGGGCGCGCTCAGCTTGGCCATTCGCACCTGACCGCCCCCGCCCGCTGCCATGGTGTGCAGCCAGACGAGGTTCGGGTTGGTCTCGACACAGCGGCGCAGCGACGAGGTGTCAGCCGGGTCTGGGATGCCCAGCAACGCATCGGCCGAGTTGCATATCGCGTCGTAGCGGGCCTGCTGTTCGGGCGTCCGGCACCAGTGGAGGTCACCCTGGTAGTCGCCCTCGAACCGCTGCGGTGCATAAAGATCGGCCTCCCACCGGACGTCCAAACGCCGATCGGCAGCGGCAAGGCGTTCAGCCTGGGTTTCGGTTATGACGGCGCATATGCCAACGGTCAGTTTTGATGGTCCCATGCCTCCAAGTATGCCGCGCCGGCGGCGTATGCACCGGTATTCCGGCCCAAAACGAGGCTGTGCACCCGTCCCACGTCCGCCGAGGCGGCGGTGGTTGGCCCAGTCGGTCATTTGATGCCACAAAGCGGCGCCTCGGCGGGGACGTCGCCAAGAACACGAAACGAGGCGGAGGTTCATGTGACTCCGACCCGTCGACTAGGCCTATGATCTTAAGAGGCAGTGCTGCTTGTGCGACGGGTATCTAGCGCACATCCGTTTGAGCGGCCTGACCAGACACTGATTCCTCGCACAGGAGGCTGTTTCAATGAGCAAATCGACAGTGTATTTCGTCAAAGACGTCAGCTCCGACGCTGTCGTCAAGGCGCTCAAGGCCCTGGGTGTTGAGCTGCCGGGCAAGGTCGGCGTCAAGGTGCATTCGGGCGAGCCGGGTAACCAAAACTTCATCAAGCCCGAGCTCTGGAAGCCAGCCGTCGACGCCGTCGACGGCACGATCATTGAATCGAACACCGCCTATGACGGTGGCCGCGGCGTCACCGAAAAACACTGGCAGACGATGCGCGACCACGGTTGGACGGCGATCGCGCCGGTCGACATTCTCGATGAGGACGGCGAGACGGCTCTGCCGGTTCGCGACGGAAAGCACCTGCAACAGAACTTCGTTGGATCGCACCTCACCAACTATGACGCCGTGCTGGTGCTGTCGCACTTCAAAGGGCACCCGATGGGCGGGTTTGGAGGGGCGCTCAAGAACATCTCGATCGGCATCGCGTCGTCCCACGGCAAGGCGCACATTCACGGTGCGGGTGATGACGAGGTCAAGTTCGATGCTCCCCAGGACGACTTCCTGGAGTCGATGGCTGAGGCGGCGTCTACCATCACCGATCTCTTCAAGCCTGGTCACATCGCTTTCGTCAACGTCATGGCAAACATGTCCGTCGACTGTGACTGCTGCGCTGTGGCAGAGGACCCGGCGATAGCGGACATTGGCGTGCTGGCGTCCCTTGACCCGGTGGCCCTGGATCAGGCGTGTGTCGACCTGGTTTACGCGTCCAAGGACCCGGGCCGCGATCACCTGGTCGAGCGCATCGAGTCGCGCAACGGCGTCCACACCGTCGAGACGGCTGAGGCCCTTGGCATCGGGTCCCGTGAGTACACCCTGGTCGAGATTTGACGGCCCTTGTCACTGCGCTAGCGGGCGAACCCAATTTGCTGTGATATCATTGATATCATCAGCACAAGGAGTGGAAATGTCAGATGTCTTGATCCGAGATGTGTCGCCAGCGGTGGTGCGTTGGTTGGACGAGCAGGCTGAGCGTTTGCGGCTGTCCCGCAACGAGTTTCTGAAGCGCCAGCTCAGTGGTTGGGCGGGTCTGCAGAACACCGCGGTGCTGGGCGACGAAGCCTGGGCAGCTTTTGATGATGCGTTTGGTGATCTTCGTGATCCGCAAGTGATGGCCCAGGCATGGCGGTGACGCGTTGGTTGGCTGACAAGTCTGCGTTGGAGTGGATGAGCCGGTCTCAAGATCAGGCGGAATGGAACGGTCGTATTGAGCGGGGTCTGGTTCATCTTTCGTCGATCACGCGACTTGAGATCGGGTATTCGGCCCGCAACGGTGTCGCCGCCCGTGTGGCGTTCACGGTACCGCCGCTTTCGCTGATGCCGGTTGAGTACCTGACGATGGCAGTTGAGGACAGGGCCCATGAGGTTCAGGTGCTGTTGGCTGAGCGTGGGCAACACCGTGCCCAATCTATTCCCGATTTGTTAATCGCGGCAACTGCCGAACTAGCCGGTCTAACGGTTCTGCATGTGGATAAGGATTTCGACCTCATTGCGGCCCTGACGGGGCAATCGGTCGAACGTCTGGCAACCGTCGAACGCTAAAGCGCTAAGCGTACGGGTGCGGCGCCCCGTGTGACCGTCAACTCCTGACCCCACGACACTTCAAGACGGTCGGACTCGATGCCGTCCCCGAAGGCCACTAGCTGGTCAGACTCGACGCGGACGGTCAGCGTGTGGCCCGGTGGAAGCAACCCGGCGGTCAGGCTGGCACCGGTGGCGGGGGACGGCCAGGCCTCCCGGACGAACCAGGCGAGCGCCGGGTCTGTCGGGGCAGGCAGCCCAGTAATCGACCGGTCGTGTGCCAGCGATGCGCACCAGCCGGTGGAGCCGGTGCCGGTGCCAACAATCACGCCCGAGCTTGATTGGCGCTCGTCGCCTCCCGGCACGGTTAGGGTGTATCGCGCCGATTGATGGCTGGGGTGGCCGATGAACACCTCGTTCAGCCCGACCAGGGTTTGGCCCGCGTCCGACTGAACGGCGACCGTCGTCAGGTCGGAGACCACGGCTTGGGACGGGTCGGCCAGTAGCGCCAAGGCGTCGACGGAATCGTGACGCACCAGCACACCCGGGTTGACGCCAGGCTCCGGGTCGACGCCGATCACCAGTTGGCCCGCCAGGTATTTGGCCACGTTGGCGACCAGCCCGTCCGCCCCGACAGGGACGATAATGTCCTCGGGGGCGAACAAGAATCGGCTGAGGTCTTCGCGCTCAACCTGGGCCACCACCCAATCGTCCGGAATGGCGGACACGAGATGGCGCCGCACCTGCGTGATCGAATCGTGGCGGGCTTGGACGTCGGCGAGCGAGCGGCCCCGCGAGGCCAGGAAGAACTCAACCTGGCCTCGCGTGACGTGCCGATCAATGAGCTCATCCAACTCGGTTCGCCGGTGGACAATCACGACGCGGCGGCGCTGGCCTGTGACAATCATCTCAGCGCCCCAACCCGGCCAGTGCCTTGCTCAGCAAGTCCGGCGCGATGGTGATATCGCCCAGGGTCATCTTGGGCAGGGCCTGCGCCAGGTCTCGCAGCGCCAACGCCTGCAGCAAGGCGGTGTCGATGCCTGAGTAGCCGGCCATCAGGGCGGCGGTCCTGGCGGCTTCGGCCTCGCCGGTGACGCGGATCGACGCGGCTCTGGCTTCGGCGTCGATGCCCAGTCGTTCGCCTTGAGCTTTGCTGGCGATCAGCTCGGCGGCGGCTTTCTCCTCGGCCTGACGGCGGGCGTTCGCGCCCTCTTGAATGACCAACTGTTGCGTCCGTGATGCCAGTTCGATCTTGCTGGCCAGCTCGTTTTCGGAAATCTGGCGTTCACGCTCGACGGCCAGGGCGCGCCGCTCGTAGGTCGCCTTGTCGGCTTCTGCCTGGATTTGTTCGCGCAGTGGCGTCTGCAGGGCCTTCTCAACCTCCGATTCGGGACGGACGGCCAGCACGTGCATGTCGATGATCTGCACGCCGATCTGGGTCAGACGCTGGTCGGCGGCAAAACCTTGCATCAGGGCCGTCTGGATCTGGGTGACGTTGCCGACAACATCGGCCATCGGGCGGGCCGCCACGTCAGAGACGATCACCGACTGGGCCAGACGCGTCAGCACGGCAGCGGCTTGGGTGCGTCCGTCTTGGGCGTCCTTCGGCGGGTCGGGGATGATTCCGAACTCCAGCCGAGTGGCGGCCAACGTCGGGTCGGCGAAGCGGTAGGTCACCGTGAGTTGGACGCTGACGTCCTGGTGGTCGGTGGTGTAAGCACGCACCAGGGCCGGCAGTTCTTGGTCGGTGATGGGCACCTCGCTTAGCACTGACACGGCGCCCCGGAACCAGAACGCCTGGCCGACGCCCTGATGGGCGAGTTGGCCGTTTCGCAAATGGACGACGTAGGCCGTCGCCGTCCCCTGGAAATGGCCGAGATTGAAAACCTTCGTGATGTGGGACATCGTCTTCTCCTTTTATTTATGTCTAACTGACATTAACTATGTTAGTCAGGCGGCCACGATTATGTCAAGATGACGTAAAAGATGGTATGGTTGATGCCATGACAGACGTGCCTACAACCGCTGCGCGCCTACCCGTTGCCGTTGACATCGTTGCCCTGACGGTTGCCACTGAAGGCCTGATGGTGCTGATCGCCAAGCGGTTGGTGCCGCCATATCGTGGCGAGCATTGCCTGCCGGGTGGGTTCGTGTTGAACGACGAGAACCTCACCCAAGCGGCGTTGCGTGAATTGCAGGAGGAGACCGGGCTTGACGCCACTGGTCATCTCGAGCAGTTGCGCACCTTCGGCCCGCTAAACCGCGACCCGCGCGGGCCGGTGCTTTCCGTCGCCTATCTGGCACTGTCGCCTTTTGTTGCGCCACCACGCGCGGGTGGGGACGTCGGCTCTGCTGAATGGATGCCAGTCAGTCGTCTGCCCAAGCTGGCCTTTGACCACGAGACGATCCTGGCCGTCGGCGTCGAGCGGGCCAGAGCCAAGCTGGAATACTCCGGCCTGGCCACCGCTTTTTGCGGCGACGAGTTCACCATCGCCGAGCTGCGAGAGGTGTACGAGGCGGTTTGGGGGGTGGCGCTGGACGCGAGAAACTTCAATCGAAAGGTGACAACGACGCCCGGTTTCCTGCAGCCGGTGGCCAAGCGCCAAGGCCAGCCGGGGCGTCCGGCCGTCCTCTACAAGATGGCCTCAGGTGCCGACCCGGCCAGCACCGTCCTGAATCCACCGGTGATGCGGCCGAGTATTGACTAGGCAGAATGCTGCAGACGCCAGGCCCACATCGCTATTGCCGCCGCTGCGCCGGCGTTCAGCGATCGCGTCGAACCGTCCTGTGTGATCGCTACCAGGTGATCGCATGCGGCAACCATTTCGTCCGTGAGGCCCGGGCTCTCGGAGCCGAACACCAGGCAGCAGCGCTCCGGCAACACGTCGGTTTCCAGGGGGACGGAACCTGGCAGGTTGTCCACACCGACGAGCGTGACGCCGGCGTCCGCTGCCCAGGCCGTGAGCGACGCGACGTCCGGGTGGTGGACGACATCGATGTAGCGGTCCGTCACCATGGCGCCGCGCCGGTTCCAGCGCCGACGCCCGACGATGTGGACGCCAGCGACGTTGAACGCGTTGGCCGTGCGGACGATTGAGCCGATGTTGAAGTCATGCTCCCAGTTCTGGATCGCGACGTGCAGGGGCACCTGGTGGCTGGCCAATTCCTCACGGATCGCCTCGACAGTCCAATAGCGGAAATGGTCGGCCACATTGCGGTGGTCGCCGCCCGCCAGCAGTTCGGGGTCAAGACGGGGGTCATCCGGCCAGGGCAGCGGGTGTGGCCCGACGCCGATGTCGCCAAGTGACGCCACGCTGGGGTCATCTGTACTGATCTCGCTAATCGGTCGACTCCTTGTCAAAATCGGGGTGTGGTATCGGAATCAACTGGATGTCACCCGGGTACCGGGCGATGGTGGTATCGGACGTCAACAACGTCAGGTGCTCGACGTTGGCCTGGGCGATCAAAATGCGGTCAAAGGGGTCTTTGTGAATGGACGGCAGGTTGCCGACCGCCAGAATGTGCCCAATTTCGATGTCGAGTTCCCGAAAGCCGGAGTTCAACATTTCGCGTCGGAAATCGGCGGTATTCAGGTGGAAGTCGTGTGGGTGTTTGCCGTTCTTGATGACGATCTCCCATAGGCTGACGGTCGAGAAGTAGATGTCCGATTCAGAGATGATCTCGCTGATTGTGTCGTCCAGCAATTGCCAGCCGGCCCAAATGAGCGCGTTGGTGTCGAGCAGGTGACTCATAGGTAGATATCCGAATCTTCGAAGAGCTGTGTGATTTCTGCGTCCATCGCAGCGAAGGCCTCCATGTTCGGCATCGGATACCCCTTCATGAACCCCAGGCGCGGGGACTTCCGGATGGGCTCGACCGTCGCCACCGGCTCGCCGTTGCGGGCGATGGTGAAAGCGCCCGTCTCGTCGAGATTTGCCAAAAGCGACGACAGGTGCGTCTTCGCGTCGTGAATGTTGACCGTCAACATGTGGTGCCCTAGCCCTTTCGGTCATCCTGCGTACTGCGACTTCGCGCAGCACAGGCTCCGTCGCGTGATCTGGTTGAGTGTCCTCCAGGTGGACTAACCAGGTGGACTAAGCATAGCAGAGTAGCCTTGTGGTGTGCGCATTGAGACTGATTCCATGGGCGCCGTCGAGGTGCCGTCCGAGCACTATTGGGGGGCGCAGACGCAGCGTTCGATCGGCAATTTCGACATCGGACGGCCGACGTTTGTGTGGGGACGCCCGATGATCAAGGCGCTGGGTGTGCTCAAGAAGGCAGCCGCGCAGGCCAATGGCGAGCTTGGTGTATTGGCCACTGACAAGGTGAAACTAATCGTCCAGGCGGCGGACGAGGTGATCGCCGGCAAGCTTGACGCCGAGTTCCCGCTGGTGGTTTTTCAGACGGGTTCGGGCACCCAGTCGAACATGAACGCCAACGAGGTCATCGCCAACCGGGCCATCGAGCTGGCGGGTGGCGTCATGGGCTCGAAGACGATTCACCCCAACGACGATGTCAATTGTGGGCAGTCCAGCAACGACACGTTTCCGACGGCGATGCACATCGCCATCGTCGACGAGCTCAACGCGTCCCTATACCCGGCCGTCCACGCGCTGCGTGACACCTTGGCCGCCAAGGCGGACGAGTTCGCCGGCGTCGTTATGGTCGGGCGCACCCACCTGCAGGACGCGACCCCCGTCCTGTTGGGGCAGGTGTTTGGCGGCTATGTTGCGCAGCTGGACTTTGCGCTGGCTGGCATCAGGGCGGCGGACGAGGCGGCGCGCGAGCTGGCAATCGGGGGGACGGCGGTGGGCACGGGCCTCAACACCCACCCCGATTTCGGCACCCGAACGGCGGCGCATATTAGCGGCGAAATGGGCTTGGAGTTTCGTCAGGCCAGCAACCTGTTCGCGGCGATGAGCGCCCATGACGCGCTGGTGCAGGTGTCATCGGCGTTGCGCGTCCTGGCCGTCGCATGCATGAAAATCGCCAATGACGTGCGGTGGTACGCGTCCGGCCCGCGAAACGGAATCGGCGAGTTGCACATCCCCGAAAACGAGCCGGGCAGCTCGATCATGCCGGGCAAGGTGAACCCGACGCAGGCTGAGGCCATGACAATGGTTGCGACGAAGGTTTTCGGCAACGACGCGACGGTCGGCTTCGCCGGCAGTCAGGGCAATTTTCAGCTCAACGTGTTCAAACCGGTAATGGCCTGGTGCTGCCTGGAGTCGATCCAACTGCTGGCCGATGCCTGCCGAATGTTCGACGCGCACTGCGCCCAGGGCATCAAGCCGAACCTGCCCGTCATTCAAGCCCACCTAGACGACAACCTAATGCTGGTGACGGCGCTAAGCCCCCACATCGGCTACGACAAGGCGGCGGCAATAGCGAAAGCCGCGGACAAAGGCGGCCTGACGCTGAAGGCGGCGGCGCTGGCGTCCGGCGACGTCACAGAAGCCCAATTCGACGAATGGGTGAACCCGTCAGAAATGACGCACCCGAGCTCGCGGTAAACTGATTGCGGAGGAGGTCCGAATGGCCGAGTACAACGTAAGTCTTATGTGGGATCCGGACGCCGGCGTCTGGATCGCGACAAGCGATGATATTCCTGGTCTGGTGCTAGAGGGCGGCTCGTTGGACGCGCTGATCGAGCGCGTGAGGTTCGCCGCGCCGGAATTGCTAGCCCTTGACGGGGTTGCGGACACCGACGTGATGGTCAACTTCCGATCCGAACGCCGCGAATTGATCGCAGCCTAATGGCCGAGTACGAAAAGCGCGTGCGCAAACTGTTGAGTGATAACGGATGCGTTTTCGTGCGTCGAGGCAAGGGCGACCACGATATCTGGTTCAGCCCGTTGACGAACCACCACGTCGCTGTCGATGGGCAGATCAAGTCTCGTCACACCGCTAATGCGATCCTCAAACAAAGCGGCATTGGCTTCAAGTTCTAGACGTCGACCACAATCTCAATGGGGTTGTGATCTGAGATTTCCCTGACTTCGGGCGTGTCGACAACCCTGCCGCTGACAACGGCTTTCGCGATGGCCTGGGTGGCATATATGTGATCCAATTGCCAGGGGTATTCGGTGTTGCTGATGTGCCGATGGGTCTGAACCGGATACTGCACCCAAGGCGCAAGGCAATCCGTCAACCCGAAGTCAGCCAGCCTCTCGAAGAACAACCTGTTGGCATTCGTGGTGTTGCCGTTTCGTCCGTCTAGTTGCAGGTCGGCATTCCAGTCGCCGCCGATGATCACTCTGCGTCCTTGTCCTTGAAGGATCGGCATCAAGTCTGAAAGGTAACGGTGCAAATTGGCCACGTATGAATTGGTTGCTTTGTCTTGCAAACCGTACATACTTATCAACGAGACGGGGGTGATTCCCTCGATGGACAACTTGGCCGTCATCAGCGCACCGACGCTTGATGGCAGGTAGCAATCAGTCAATGGGTATCGACTGACAATGCCAGAACCCCAGTACAAGCGGCCCATGCCGATCTGTTGCCATTTCGCGTACGGGAACGGGCATTTGGATTGGTCCGGGTCACCCATTTCGGTAAGCAAAGCGACGTCGGCCTGAAGCTCATCAAACAGATAATCCCAAGCTTCGCTGACCTTTGCCTTGTGCGACCACCAGGCCATGTTCCAGGTGACGATCCTCAGTTTCATCGGTCTACCTTGAAGTCCTTCATCGGTATGAGCGTTACGATCTCCGTCACAGAAGTGACTTGGCAACTTCTACTACGTGGGCTGCCGTGAAGCCGTACTGCTCGAACAGCCAGGGGCCCGGGGCCGAGGCGCCGTAGTGCTCCAGCGAGACGCTGGCACCGTTGGCTCCCAGGTACTTCGCCCAGCCCATTGCGATACCTGCCTCGACGCTTACCCTCGCCGTCCCGGCGGGCAACACCTGGTCGCGGTAGGCCTGCGGTTGCTCGTCAAACCATTCTTGACAGGGCATCGAGACGACGCGGGTGGGCGTCCCGTCCGCTTCTAGCGCGGCAGCGGCGTCCAGGGCCAGCGACACCTCCGAACCGGTGGCGATTAGGACGACCTTCGGTGCACCACCCTTAGCGTCACGCAGCACGTAGCCGCCCTTGGCCAGTCCCTCGGCCGACGCACAGTCACCGTCCCCGCGTTTCACCGTCGGAACGTTTTGACGCGTCAAGATCAGGGCGGCGGGGCCGTCGTGACGCTGCAAAATCTCGCGCCAGGCCACGACCGTCTCGTTGGCGTCGGCCGGACGGACGACCGCCAGCCCGGGTATCGCCCGGTAGGCCGCCAGGTGCTCCACCGGCTGATGGGTGGGGCCGTCCTCGCCGACGCCGACGGAATCGTGCGTCCAGACGAAGATGCTGGGCACGCCCATCAACGCGGCCAAACGAACCGCCGGGCGCATGTAGTCGCTGAAGACGAAGAACGTGCCGCCGTAGGCCCGTGTCAGACCCTCGAGGTTGATGCCGTTCAGAATGCCGCCCATGGCGTGCTCGCGGATGCCGAAGTGCAACGTCCGCCCGTCGGGGCCGCCCGGCCAGTCGGCGCTGACGCGGTCAGCGGGCAGGAAACTGGGTTCGCCCTTCATCGTGGTGTCGTTGCTGCCGGCCAGGTCGGCCGAGCCGCCCCAAAGTTCGGGCAGTTGCGGCGCCAGGGCACTCAGGACGGCGCCGGACGCCGCGCGCGTGCTGGTGTCGGCGTCGAACGTCGGCCACGTCAAGTCGTCCGGCAGTTTCTGCGCGACAACCCGGTCGAGCATTGCAGCTTGCTTGGGCTGGGCAGTCCGCCACGTTTCGAACCGGGCATCCCAAGCTTTCCTGGCTGCCGCGCCGCGCGCGGCCAGATTTGCCTGAAGACGACCAACCAAAGCCTCGTCAATCGCGAAGGGCTCGTTCTCGAAACCCAGTAGCGCCTTCAGCCGTCCGATTTCGTCGGCTCCCAGTGCTGCGCCGTGCGTTTTCTCGCTGCCGGCCATCGTCGGGGACGGCCAAGCGATGACGGTGTTGAGCTTGATAATCGACGGCTGATCGGTGACGGCCTGAGCCTTGGCGATCGCTTCAAAGAGCGCCGAAATGTCTTCTTGATAGGCCGACGCGTCCGCGCCCCGCCACGACACCTCTTGCGTGTGCCAACCGTAGGCCGCGAAGCGGGCCAGGACGTCCTCTGTGAAGGCGATTTTGGTGTCGCCCTCGATGGTGATGTTGTTGTCGTCGTAGATCAGCACCAGATTGCCGAGGTGCTGGACGCCCGCCAGCGCGGCGGCTTCGGCAGCCACGCCCTCTTGCAGGCAACCGTCGCCCGTTATGGTGTAGACGAAGTGGTCGAAGACGGACGTGCCGTCACCGGCTGCAGGGTCGTAAAGGTGATGCTGGCGCCGCGCTGCCATGGCCATGCCAACGGCATTGCTGACGCCGGCACCCAGCGGCCCGGTCGTGGCCTCGACGAACTTGGTGTGCCCATACTCTGGGTGCCCGGGCGTCAATGACCCGGCCGTGCGCAGAGCCTTCAGGTCATCCAGCCCGAGACCCAACCCGCCCAGGTAGAGCTGGCAGTATTGCAGGATCGAGGCGTGCCCACTCGACAGGATGAACCGGTCGCGGCCAATCCACCTGTCGTCCGCCGGGTCGAGGTTCATTACCTTGCTGTAAAGCAGGTAGGCGGCACCGGCCAGGCTGATTGCACTGCCTGGGTGCCCGTTGCCCGCTTCCTGTACGGCATCGGCCGCCAAGATTTTCGCTGTGTCGACCGCGCGCTGGTCGTCTGTTGTCCACTGGAGATCGGTCATTATCGACGCTTTCTGTTAAGACGTTATCCGTCTAGCCTACTCAACTAACCATAACGGAATAATCATTCCCGGGGCGCGTGACCGTCATCGACGGGGATACCCATCGACTTGGCCACCTTCGTCAGCTTATCGTCGAATGTCGCCAAAGAGCCGACCAGTGTGCGGGCGGTGTCGAGGACGCAGCAGTCCGGCAGAGCCAGCGATGTCGCGGCTCTGAGTGCGGCCACTCGGTACCAGTGATCGTCATCAGGGCGCCAAACGTCGAGGCCCAGCCGATCTATGTCGCTTCGATACTCGTCAAGCTGACCCGTACGCGCAGGCATCACGCCGCATTCCGATATTGTCAGCGGGTGGATTAGGAGTTGGTCTTCACTATCGATGATGTTGGCAGCTTTGGTCTGGTGTGCGTCACCTGGCCCGAAATGCGAAATCAGCACGCAGGCGTCAAGGACGATCATTCCAGTCCTTTCTAAGTTCTTCGAGACACCCCGGCGGGTAGGCTCCGGCCAGGGAACCCCGCGTTTCGATGACGGCTTGGTGGCGCCAGGAGGGACCGCGAGCTAGGGTTCCTGCCCCAGCGACGCTCAGTCTGGCTAGTTGCTGGCTGGCGGGCAGATCTGGCCATACGGCCTGGGCTCTGGCCAGGGCTTTGGCGACGTCCGGCGTTACCGACACCTGGATGCGGGGCAAAGTTGTTGGCATGGGTCCAGTGTATCACCAGGGTGACACACCGGACATCGTCGGGTCTTCACGCGCTGGCCGATACGGCAACACTAGGATGGTCTTGTGCAACGCTGTGACGCGCATGCACCGACAAAGATGGAGGACGACAATGTCTGACGCACGCGACCCCTGGCTGCTGGTGGTGGACCCCCAAGTGGTTTTCGCAGACCAGAATTCGCCTTGGGCCGTCCCTCATCTCGGTGACGTCCTTGACGTCGTACAGCAGATTGCGCCCCTGTTCGGCACCAATGTGCTGGTGTCGCGGTGGGTGCCGCCGGATGATCGTCAGGGCTCGTGGCAGGCGTATTTCAAGAAGTGGTCCTTCGTTGACAGGCCGGCCACCGACCCGATGTTCGATCTGGTGCCGGAAGCTGCGAATCTGAGTCGCTTTCACACGATCGACGAGCCGACATTCTCGAAGTGGGGCCTGCGCCTGCGTAGCCTGCTCGGCCCAAACCCCCAGTTGGTACTGGCAGGTTGCTCGACGGATTGCTGCGTGCTGGCCACGGCACTGGCCGCTGCCGACAGTGGCGCCCACGTCACTATCGTGGCTGACGCTTGCGCCAGTTCAACCGACGCGAACCACGCGGCGGGCCTCTACATCATGGACTTGTACGAACCGCAGATCCAGATCGTCGACGCCGCCGACATGCTGGCGTAGTGGGCCCGCAGCATGCTGATCCGCGCGGCGACGGCTGACGACGCCGATGCTTTGACGTCCTTGTACAACGATCTTGGGGTGGCAACCACCGCCAGTTACGATTTGCTGCCCGTCAGCGTCGCCGATCGGTTGGCATGGCTCGACGACCATAACGCTCGTGGGTGGCCAGTGCTGGTGGCCGAGGACGCTGGCCTTGTCGTTGGGTATGCCGCCTACGGGGCCTATCGTCCAAAGGCTGGCTACGACTCCACTGTCACACACACCGTCTATGTCGCGTCCACCAGGCAGGGTGAGCACATCGGCACGGCCCTCATGAACGCCTTGATCGACATTGCCAGAAGTCACCAACTGCACGCGATGATTGGCATCATCGATGCGGAGAACGTCGCCAGCGTGCATTTCCATGAGTCTCTCGGGTTCCAGATCGCCGGCACCTTGCCGCAGGTGGGACGCAAATTCGGGCGCTGGCTGGACACCAAGCTGATGGTGTTGCTGCTGGATGGCCAGCACTGACGCGTCACGGCAAAGCTGTGACCACGAACACCGCCGACGGCTGGACAGTGACACTCATCGCGGCAACGTCGGGGATGACGTCGCCGTCGACTTGGACGGGCATGGGACGCCCGGGCTCCACCATCAACTGCTGCGCCGACGAGTAATGCAGCGCGGCGACGGGGGCGTCGTGGTGTGTCAGGCCTTTGATGGCAACGGGTAGCCAGTCGCCCGGGTTTCTGAGCCGCACCTGCAATACCCGCATCGCGTCGCCGTCCAGTGACGCCCCGGGAAAGGCCACCACACCCATCGGCAGACGTGGTACGTTGGCGGCCAACACGCTCCAGGCCCGGACGGTTTCGGCTGGCCCGTCATCGATGGTGACTTTCATCGGTATGGCGGGGCGAAAGGCCTGGCGCCCACCGGTTGCGGCATAGGCCAGCCAGCCGGCGCGACGCTTCATGGAGGGTTGTGTGGCGGCGACCGCCTCGGCGTCCCGTCCGATTCCAGCGACCGCCAGCATGGGGGTGATGTCGCCGTCCTGCGTCTTGCGGCGGTAAGCCACCCAACCGACGGACAGCGGCCGGCGACGGCCTGTCAGTGCCGTCATCGCGGCGGTTTCCACTGGGCCCGGGAATAGGCCAAGGTTGCGGGCGACGATGTTGGCGGCACCGATTGGCACGATTCCCAGTCCGGTCAGCTCGCCCGATTCGGCCAACGCGCCGGCGACAAGTCGCAGCGTGCCGTCGCCGCCGACCACGATGATGCGATCGACCCCGGCATCCAGCGCGTCCCAGGTTTGCGCTTGGCCGGGACGCTCGACGGTGGTTTGCAGCACCAGAGGTTCGTCCCAACCGTTCAGCCGGCACGCGGCCCTAACGGCACGGGTCGCAGAGGTGGCGGCTTTCCGAACTGGATTGACGATGAGCGCTGCACGCACGTTCCCATCATAATGTGGAATTGCGTCTAGGCTTGGTGCCATGAGTGATCCAACTGTTTCTCCAGTCCCCACCCCCGACAACGTACCCGACCAAGCGTCTATGCCTTGGCAAGCGGTCGCGCCGATGGGTGTGCCGCCGCAGGGCCAATCCGTGGCGCCCGGGCCGATGCCCGCCGCCTACACCGCCACCGCGTCCCGCACCGATATCCAGGAGAAAGCCGCTTGGTCGATCAGCGGTTTGCTGGCGCTGGTCGTTGACCTGGTGCTGTGGCTGGGCGGCATATTCCTGGTGGCGTCGAATGCCAGCAACGCGTCCGCCGGCATCGGTGGCGGTGGCGGCGTCCTGATTGGCATCGTCTTATGCATCATCGCTTTCCTGCTGCTGACAAGCATCAAGATCGTCAGCCCGGGCGACACCATCGTCCTGACCTTCTTCGGCAACTACATCGGCACGATCCGGCACACCGGCATTAACATGACGGTGCCGTTCACGTCGCCCCGTCACGTTAGCGTCAAGGTGCGCAACTTCGAGACGCACGAGCTGAAGGTCAACGACGCCGACGGCAACCCGATCAACATTGCGGCCATTATCGTGTGGCGTGTGGCCGACACCGCCAAGGCGGTGTTCGGCGTGGAATACTCCGAGCAGTTCGTCGCCGCACAGTCGGAATCGGCGCTGCGCCACATTGCGTCGTCGCACCCCTACGACAGCTCGGACCCGGCCAAAGAGTCGCTGCGCGGGTCGACGGAGTCCGTCGCCAAGGAGCTGGCCGAAGAGGTCGCGAGCCGCGTCCAGATCGCCGGCATCCAGGTGATTGAGACGCGCATCTCGTCGCTGTCGTACGCGCCCGAGATCGCCCAGGCCATGCTGCAGCGCCAGCAGGCCACCGCCCTGATCGCCGCCCGGCAGAAGATCGTCGAAGGCGCCGTCATGATGGTGCAGGACGCGCTCGACCGTCTGGAGCAGGACCACATCGTCTCGCTGACCGACCCGCAGAAGGCCTCCATGGTGGCCAACTTGCTGGTGGTGCTGTGCTCCGATTCGCGGGCCACCCCGGTGGTCAACACCAGCGCCTAAGGAGGGTGCCATGCCAGTCAATCCGAGCGTCCTGTTCATCGGCGGAACGGGCATCATCAGCGCGGCCTGCGTGCGTGAGGCCCAGGCTGTCGGTTTCGATGTCACGGTGCTGAACCGCAGTAAGTCGAAGCTGCGCCCGCTGCCCGAAGGTGTGGCCACACTGCATGCCGACGTTGAGGACGACGCCTCAATGGCGGCTGCTCTGGAGGAACGCGATTTCGATGTCGTGGCCGACTTCATGTCGTTCACGGCGGATCGGTTGCGCCGCAACGTCGACCTGGTGCGCGGCCACGTGGGCCAGTATGTGTTCATCTCGTCGGCGTCGGCCTACCAGAAGCCGCCGGCGCCGACGCTGCCCATAACGGAGTCGACGCCGCTGCGGAACGACTACTGGCAGTACTCGCGCGACAAAATCGCGTGCGAAGACTATCTGGTGGGCCTTTGGCGGGACGAGGGGTTCCCCGGCACGATCGTCCGCCCGTCCCACACCTACGACCAGTTCATGATTCCACTGGAGGGTGGCTGGACGCAGATCGCGCGTGCCCGCGCCGGCAAGCCGATGGTGCTGTGGGGCGACGGTTCGAGCCTTTGGACGCTGACCCACGCCAGCGATTTCGCCTACATGTTTGCCGGTCTGCTGGGCAACCCGGCGGCCCGCGGCCAGGCCTACCAGATCATGGGCGATCAGGTGCTGACGTGGAATGACATCGCGGCGGCGCTGGCCGAGGCGGCCGGGGTACGGGACGTCAAGCTGGTGCATCTGTCCACCGAAATGATCGGCCGGGTGCTGCCCGACTGGTGGCCTGGGTTGGCCGGTGACAAGGCTGCGTGTGCCGTCTTCGACTGCTCGAAGGTGCGGGCGCTGCGGCCCGGCTTTGCCACCAAGGTGCCCTTCTGGCGGGGCGCGCGAGACATTGTCAGCGCCCACGACGCCCACCCGGAGTTGGCCGTTGTCGACGCGAAACTGGACGCGGCACTCGACAGGCTGGTGGCCATCTCGCAACTCGACGCGGCCGCGCTGGCTTCGGCGTGATGGCGCGGTCGCTGCGGTTGTCGTCCAGGGTGGGCGTCGAGCCACCGAACGATTTGGCGGCGGCGCGGCAGGCGGCTGTCGCCGGCGGCGCGGCGGTGTGGGATTTGACCGATTCCAACCCGACCCGACACGGGTTGACGGACCCGGCGGTGATGGACGTGTTGGCGTGGCACTTGGATGAGGCGGCGCGGTATGCGCCCGACCCGAAGGGTTGGCGTCCGGCGCGCGAGGCGCTGGCGGCGCGGTTCGGCGGCAATCCGGATGACTATTGGTTGACGGCGTCGACCTCCGAAGCCTACAGCTGGCTGTTCACGATTCTGGCCGATCCGGGCGAGGCGGTGGGCGTGCCGGCGCCGGGGTATCCGTTGGTCGAGCCGCTGGCCCGGCTCGCCGGGTTGACGACGGTGGGCTACCCGTCCTTCTACGTGCATCCGCATGGTTGGGAAATGGACTTGGACGTGGCGCGGGCCGTGGTGGACCAGGTGCGGGCGATGGTGGTCGTCAACCCCAACAATCCGACCGGCGCCTACCTCCCGGCGGACGTCGCGGCAGCGCTGGGCGAGGCCTGCGCCGCCGCCGGCGTCCCGCTAATAGCCGACGAGGTGTTTTTTCCATTCCGCCTATCCTCCTCAGCTTGCGGTGACCGCATCGCCGATGCTGCGTCTGACGGAGGAGCCGTCGTCATCACCCTGGACGGGCTGTCAAAACTGCTTGCCGCACCCCAGTTGAAGGTCAGTTGGATAAGGCTGTCCGGGCCGTCTGAGTTGACGGCACCGCTGGCCGACGCGCTCGATACCATCGCCGACACGTTCCTATCCGTCAACTCGCCGGTTGCATGCGCGCTGCCCGAGTTGTTGACGCTGGCCGACGCGAGCATCGCCCGAATCACCCAGCGGTGCATCACCAACCTGGCCGCGCTGCAGGGTCTGGGTGACGACTACCGCCTCCGTCACACCGAGGGTGGTTGGACGGCGCTGGTGGACGTCCCGCGCGTCATGGACGACGACGAACTCGGCCGCCGCCTACTTGAGCACGGGCTGGCCGCCCATCCAGGCTGGTTCTATGACGCCGACGGCGGGTCAATAGCCGTCTCGCTGCTGCCCGCCCCCGAAGGATTCGCTAGCGCGATGGAACGGTTAGTGGCCGCGCTAGGCTGGGACCATGTCTTTGATTGACCGCGCTGGCACCGCCCATGATTGGGACGCGCTGGCTTGGCGGGGCCTTGACCGCTCGCCGCTGACTTTCAGCGATCTTCGCGTCGGTGCTGCACCGTTGCCCACGGACCGGGATCGGACGGTGTGGCGCTGGCGCGACTGGTTCCCCGTCCCGATTGATGGCGCCATCACGCTTGGCGAGGGCGACACGCCCCTGGTCGAGGCTCCTTGGTTGGGGGCAGACGTCCACCTGAAGCTTGATCATCTGAACCCAACAGGGTCGTTCAAGGATCGGGGTGTGGCGCTGGTGGTGGCGGCGTCGCGGTCAGCCGGGGCGACCCGCCTGTTGGAGGATTCGTCCGGCAACGGCGGGTCGTCAATGGCGGCGTACGCGGCGGCGGCCGGACTCACCGCCCGGGTGCTTGTGCCTGAGGGAACGTCGTCGGGCAAGATTGCCGCCACAAGGGCATATGGTGCCGAGATTGTGCTGGTGCCGGGCAGCCGGGACGACACATCGGCCGAGGCGTTGCGCCAGGTGGGCAGCGGCGACTGGGCTTACGCGTCCCACGCCTGGCACCCGTTGTTTCCAGTGGGCGTGGCCACGCAGGCCCTGGAGATCTGGGCGCAACTGGGTCGGGCCCCCGAGACGGTGGTCGTCGTGGCGGGCGGCGGTTCGATGGTGCTGGGCCATGATCTCGCCTGGCGGGCTTTGCGGGCGACCGGCCTGATCGACGCGCTGCCACGCCTAGTGATGGTGCAGCCGGCCGCCTGTGCGCCGCTGGTGTTGGGCCCGGTGACAACGCCGGGCAAGACGTTGGCCGAGGGCACGGCCATCGCGCGTCCCGTTCGGGACGTCGAGGTGCTGGCCGCGCTGCGCCGCCTGAACGGCGTCGCGGTGGCCACTGACGAGGCTGCCATCGTGGCCGCGACGAGGCGACTGGTCACCCATGGGCACTACGTCGAGCCGACGGCGGCCAACGCGGTGGCGGGCTGGCAGCAGGCCGTGGCGGCAGGTCAGATCGCCACCGGGACGACGGTCATCGTCTTGACGGGCTCTGGGCACAAGACGCCGGACGCCATGGCGTCGGTTTTCGCTGCGGTAAACTAGGGGCGCACCAGTCGGAGTGGCGGAATTGGTAGACGCCCAGGATTTAGGTTCCTGTGCCGCAAGGCGTGAGAGTTCAAGTCTCTTCTCCGACACACCTGTTCGGAGCCTGCCAGCCCGCGTCAGACCATCACGCCGTATCCGTAGCCGACCGGCAGTTGCGCGGTGCCGTGCGCGACGTTGATGTGAAGCAGAAACTGGACCCCTACGCCGGCCGAATATGGGATCGCCTTGGCTTCCGAGACGGCGTCGCCGGTGGCGAAGACGGCCGAATTCGGACCGCCCGGAAGGACGGCGCTGGCGTTTAGGCCGTAGCTTTGGAACAGCGATTCCGGGGCGTCATAGGTGTCCCCGGCTGGTGCAGCGACAGATTGTTGCGTGAATGCGAAACAGTCGGCGGCGGCATTGAGGTAGATCGGCGCGCCATCGTTGGTGATGACGTAGTTGATCAGAACCATCGTTTGACCGTCGGCCGGGAAAGTTGCCACCTGTTCAACGTCGATGTGGATGTGATTGACGGCAAAGCTGGTGATCGTGGTTCCCGCCATGGTCGCCGAGTTAGCCCAAGCCGGCGTCGTGCCCGGGGCTGGAGTCGAAGTTGCGGTGACGGTGGGGGTGGCCTTGCCAGAACTGATGCGGCTGCCCACGCCGCCTGGCAGCACTAGCATCAACAGAATGACGACGACCGCAAGCCCCATTATCAGCGCGTTTCCTTTGGGCACGGCAAGACGCAGTCGCCGTCCCCGCGACGCGACCGTGTTTGGCGGTGGTTGTTGGACAGGGTTTGGCACGACACTCGAATTGGACGCGGTGGACAGACCCTCATTCGACGCCCGGTCGTCGCGCCACCTATCCCATTGGGCGAACTTGGCGGTGATTGCCGCGACAGCTCCCGTCATCGTGAACCAGTCCGCTGGATCGGCCGTCACGTATCGACGACTGGTCAGGAAGACCCAGTCGTCGATAATTTCCACGTCGTACGCCGCAGCCTTGTCCATCAGGTTCACCATGATGTCCGGTGTGAACAGGTACAGCGCATCGGTTGCGTAACCCGACGGCGCATAGAGCGTGAAGTAGTTGTCGAAATCCCCTTCCAAGGATAGTTTTTCGGTTTGCGGCGGAATCGCCCGCCACAAATCGCCGCTCGAAGTGTTGAGCCGCGAGAGCAGCAAAATGTTCGGCAGGTTCGTCGTCAGCGGAATCGCGACATAGCCACCAAAGTTGACGCCGCGCTGATCGATGTCGGGCAGACGCTCTTCGAAGTTGCCGTACTCGACATGGGGTTTGGTGCGCCGGCGAAGCACCCGTGATACTTGCAGGCGGCCGCCCCTTTTGTACCAGGGCGTGAGGTTCGTCGCCAGGTACGGGCCGGGAAGATAGCTCATGCCGTTGGCCGCCGCGAAAAGGGAAAGGCGGTAGTGATCCGCTGGGGTGGTGCGCTGACGTTTGGTTCGCGAATACACCCAGGCCAGGGCGGCGCCGCCCACAATCATCATCGCGCCAACAAACGCCATCCCGATGTCGTTGCCGAGTTGCTGTTTGTCGTCCGTGATCGCCGTTACGACACCACCGATCAGCATCCCCACCCCCATCACGCCGCAGGGGATGCCGGCGATCAAGGCGATCAGCCTCATCCACCCTCGCCGGTCTTTCACTTCGGGATGGTTGCGTCGGAAAGTCCGCCAAAAAGTCTTGATGACAGATCGCGGCGCCGGCGCCGTCAGCGCGGACGTGTCGAGCGCTGCCGGTGTAGAGCTTGACATCTACCTATGCCTGGCCGGCGGCGTCCGGGACGTCGTCGGCCGTCGGGTTGGTGAACGACAACGTTGGTGGGTCCGGGTTTTCCCTGGCGTCCGGGGCGTCGAAGAACTCAAGCGGGGAAAAGCCGAGACGCTTCGAAAACAGTGTGTTCGGGAAAACCTCGATGCGGGTGTTCAACTCACGGACGGACCCGTTGTACAGACGGCGGGATGCCTGGATCTTATCTTCGGTGTCGACCAGCTGATCTTGCAAATGCAGGTAGTTCTGGTTGGCGCGTAACTGGGGATAAGCCTCGACTATTGCCGTCAACCCCTTCAGTGCCTCCTGAAGGTGATCGTCGGCTACGGCCGCTTCGGCTGGCCCACCCGCCGCAAGCACCTCGGCACGGGCCTTGGTCACGGCCGTCAAAATATCGGACTCGTGTGAGGTGTAACCCTTGACGGCTTCCTCGAGGTTCGGGATCAGGTCGGCCCGTCGTTTCAGTTGGACGGTGACGTCGCTCCATGCCTCTTTGGCCTTCATGTTTGCTTGCACCAACGCGTTGTTGGTGTTCCAGATGTAAACGGCGGCGCCAACCGCCACGATGACGATCACCCCCACAACGATGAGGGCCCAGCCAAGAGCAGACATGGCATAAGCGTAGCAGCCAGCCGCGGAGTGCGGTGATTGCATTCGGCGGATTCCCAAGCCGTCTGAGCGGCGTCGCGGTGGCTGATTCGTGGTGTCGATCATCCTGATCGTGGGGGCGGGCATAGGGGTCCTCTCTGTGCTCTTGTTGGTGGCGCTCATCGGCGTGATCAATCAACTGGCCACGAACGAGCAGATGCCGTCGGATCTGATGAACTTGATGGTTTTCGCGATCATCATGGGAGTGGTGGGCGGCGCCGTTGATCTGGTGGTCGGCATCATGGGCGTCAAGAACGCCGCGAAACCCGAGAAAGCCAACATGTTGATTGTCATGGGAATTGGCCTGTGCGTTTTGCAGCTGGCCAGCATGATCATTTCGCTCAAGATGTACCAGGACCTCGCTGGCCTTCCCTCCGGCGTCAGCAGTAGTCCGGTCACAGGCATCCTGGGCTTTGCTCTTCCGGTGTTGTTCCTGATCGGTGCGGTGAATCTGAGGAAACAGGCGCGCGGCGTCGGCAGTCACGGCTGGTGACGAGATCACAGGTACCACCGCGTCACCTGATCACTGGAAGCCGAAGGTACCCGCTGCGCTGACAGCGAAACTGGATACTAGAGTGGATGGTTGTCAGAGCACCACAATTGGCAATTCCGATACCGTAGGGGGTATCCTGATGGACGTGAAACAGCAACAGAACAGGTACGTGATCGTTGGCGGCGTGGCCGGTGGAATGTCGGCTGCGGCCAGGCTGCGGCGACTGGACGAGCAGGCCGAGATCATCGTCTTCGAGGCGGGGCCTTATGTTTCCTTCGCCAGTTGCGGGCTGCCCTATTACGTGGGTGGCGAGATCACCAGCCGCGATGAGTTGCTGGTGCAGACGCCGGAGTCGCTGCGGCAGTCGCTCAACCTGGATGTGCGCGTCAATTCGCGCGTGACAAGCTTGGACGCAGACAAGCGCACCGTCCGTGTGGTCGGCCCCGAGGGCGAGCACGATGTCGAATACGACCACCTAGTGCTGTCCCCTGGGGCGGTGCCGATGCGTCCCCCGATCGACGGTCTCGACCACCCGGCGGTACACACCCTGCGCACGGTCGACGACGCGATCGCGTTGCGCGAACTGGCCGTCAAAGACGCCACCAAGGCGGGCGGGGCCGTCGTGCTGGGTGCCGGGTTCATCGGCCTGGAGGCCGCCGAGGCACTCGCAGCGCAGATGCCCGTCACCGTCGTCGAGCTGGCACCGCACGCGCTGCCGCCGCTGGAGCTCGAGTTGGCCAACCTCGTGCACGACGAAATGCGCCGCCTGGGCATGAAGGTGCTGGTGGGCGTGGCGGCCAAATCGATCGCCGACGACAACGGTCAAGCCGTCATAACGCTGTCCGACGGCCAAACCGTCACCGCGCCGCTGGTGCTGCTGAGTACCGGGGTGGCGCCCGCCACCAAGCCATTCGCCGAGTCGGGCGTGCAGTGCGAGCCGCGCGGCGCCATCGTGACCGACGAGTTCGGGCACACCAACCTGGACGGAGTCTGGGCCGTCGGCGACGCTGCCACCAGTATTGACGGCATCACCGGTGCCGTGCGCCCCGTGCCGTTGGCCGGGCCGGCCAACCGGGCCGGGCGTATCGTCGCCGACAACATCGTCGCGACCGACAAGGGTTTACCGTGCCGCCCATTGGCCAAGCCGCTGGGCACCGCCATTGTGCGCGTCGGCGAGTTGACCATCGCCATGACGGGCGCCAACCGGATGTCGCTGCAGGCTGCGGGCATCGACTTCACCACCGTCCACACGCACCCGATGAACCACGCCGGCTACTATCCGGGCGCCACGCAGATGCACCTGATGGTTCATGTCGACCCGAACGGCCGCCTGCTGGGTGCCCAAGGCGTCGGTCAGGCCGGTGTCGACAAGCGGATCGACGTCCTTGCCACAGCCATCCGCGGCGGCATCACGGCCCCGGAGCTGATCGATCTCGACCTGTGCTACTCGCCGCCTTACGGCTCGGCCAAGGACCCCATCACCATGATCGGCTTCCTGGTTGACAACATCATGACGGGTCAGCTAGCCCTGTGGCAGCCGGAGGAGTATGAAACGCTGCGCCAGACGTCCCTGATCCTGGACGTTCGCAGCCGGTCCGAGTTTGCGTCCGGGCACCTGCCCGAGGCCATCAACATCCCGCATACACAACTGCGCGCCCGCCTGGACGAGGTTAAGACCCTAGCCAACGGCCGATCCATCGCTGTCACCTGCCAATCGGGCGTGCGCAGCTACATCGCTCACCGGGTGTTGGTTGCGGGGGGCCTCGATTCGCGCAGCCTGTCCGGTGGTATGTTGACCATGAAAGCGTTCCTCGGCGACGCGGCCGAGAGAACCATTGTGAAAGGACAATGACATGACAGATGATGACAGCATCGATCTGAGCGTGCCCGAAGATGTCAAAAAGCAGGTCATGAACCGGCTGAAACGGGCGCGCGGGCAACTTGACGCCGTCATCGACGCCGTTTCGAACGAGACCGATTGCCGCAAGGTCGTCATCCAACTGGCCGCAGTTAGCTCGGCCGTCCACCGCGCCGGATTCGTCATCGTGGCCAGCGGAATGAAGCATTGCTTGGCCACCAACCCCGACGGTTCAGAATCCGCCGAGGCCAAGACAATTGAAGAGATGGAGAAGCTCTTCATGATGTTGAGCTGAAATACAAGGAGAAAAACAATGTGCCATCCAGTGAAATGCCAGGTTTGCGGCAAGACAACTTGGGCCGGGTGTGGTCAGCACATCGCGCAGGTCAAGGCATCAGTGCCGGCCGGGCAGTGGTGTGACGGCAAGCACACCCAAGCTGAAATTGACGCCGCCAAGCAGGCGAAGGGGCTCCTGGGTCGCCTCTTCGGCTAGGGGTGGCCTGCCCACCGGTGGCGGGTTTCGTGAGTCCGGGGTCCCCCCGGCTTTGACCCCCCACCCAAGACGGTTTCCTGCTTGATGTTCATGGCTTGACGCGATTCATGCATCAGTGGGGCGGGCTAGCGCGGCCCGCAGGTTGCGGTGGCGGTAGTATCGTGACATGACAAATCTCGATACCACCGCATTGCTGCGTTGGGCCTATTATCCTGCCGAACACCGTCAGATGACGGTGACATCCCCGTTGAACGGCCAGCCTATCGGCGATGTGCCGGTGTGCGCGCCTGACGACGTGGTGGGGGCTGTGGCCGCTGCGCGTAGCGCCCTGCCGAACTGGCAGGCTCGCTCCGTCCATGAAAGGGCCCGCGTGGCCGACCGGTTCCGCGACCTGGTGATGGACAACTGCGAGGCACTGCTCGATCTGATCCACCGCGAAAACGGGAAGTCGCGCCTACACGCTTTTGAGGAGGTGCTGGATTCGGCCCTGTGCGCGGGGTATTACGCTCGCACGGCCGCCATCCACCTGGGTACGCGGGTGCGGGGCGCGGCGATTCCGGTGATGACGCGGGCCGTCGAACGGCGCGTCCCCGAAGGTGTCGTCGGTATCATTTCGCCGTGGAACTACCCGTGGACGCTGGCCTGCTCGGACGCCATTCCGGCGCTGCTGGCGGGCAACGCGGTGGTCATCAAGCCGGACTCGGCGACGCCTTTCTGCGCTCTGGCCGTCAAGGCGCTGCTGGTCGAGGCGGGCCTGCCGTCGGCGTTGTTCCAGGTGGTTTGTGGCCCGGGTTCAGAGTTGGGCACGCCGCTGATCGAAGCCGTCGACCACGTCATGTTCACCGGCTCGACGGCGACGGGCCGCAGCGTCGCCGAGCGTTGCGCCACCCGCCTGATACCGTGCTCGGCCGAACTGGGCGGTAAGAACCCGATGATCGTGCTGGGCGACGCCAACATCGACTACACCGTGCGCGGCGCTATGCAGGCATGCTTCTCAACGACCGGTCAGCTTTGCGTCAGCATCGAGCGCATGTATGTGCACGCGTCGATTTTCGATGAGTTCCTGGCCCGCTTTGCGGAGGCCACCAGCCAGTTGGTCGTCGGGGTGGGGGACGGCTGGGACGTCGACCTCGGCCCGCTCATCACAGCCGAACACCTGGCCAAGGTGCAGGCCCACGTCGACGACGCGGTGGCCAAGGGTGCGACAGTCGTTACAGGCGGCAAGGCCCGGCCTGATCTGGGAGCCACCTGCTTCGAGCCGACGATACTGACGGGCGTCACCGAAGATATGGATCTGTGCCGTCAAGAAACCTTCGGCCCGGTGGTTTCCGTCTACAAGGTGAGCGACGACGATGAGGCCGTGGCAAGGGCCAATGACACCGAATACGGGCTCAACGCATCCGTCTGGTCGGCGTCGACGGCCCACGCCTACAGGGTGGCTCGTCGCATCATGGCCGGCACCGTCAACATCAACGAGGGCTATGCGGCGGCTTGGGCCAGCCATGACGCGCCGATGGGTGGTATGGGTGTCTCAGGGCTGGGACGCCGTCACGGCGCCGAGGGCATTCAGCGTTACACGCAACCGCAGACGGTGGCAACCCAGCGGCTGCTGCAATTGGCGCCACCGCCGGGTGTGCCGCGCGAGGCCTACGCCACATTCATGAAGCTGGGCGGACGGGTCCTGCACCGTCTGCCGATCGACTGGTGCGCCCGCGCCTGGACGTGGTGGAACGAACTATAAGAGGAGAAAGCCATGACTAAAATGACATTTGAGGGTACCCGTGTGCTGGTGACCGGCGGCGGGTCCGGGTTCGGACGTTTGATCGCCTGTGGCGCGGCTCAACGCGGCGCAGCCGAGGTGATCGTCTGGGACCTGAACATGGAGCGCGCCGAGGCGACGGTGGCCATCATCCAAGGCCACGGCTGCGAGGCCCGGGCCGTTGCTGTCGACGTCACCGATCGTGGCGCCGTCGAGGCGGCGGCTGGGGAAACCGGCGACATCGACATTCTCGTCAATAACGCGGGCGTCGTCTCAGGGCGTCCCCTGTTGGAGAACAGCCCCGAGTCGATCGAGCGCACGTTGCAGGTCAACCTGCATTCGCTGTTCTGGGTGACGCGGGCCTTCCTGCCGGGCATGATTGAGCGCAACTGGGGCACAGTGGTGACGATCTCCAGCGCGGCGGGGCTGATCGGCCCGGCCCGCATGACCGATTACGTCGCCAGTAAGTTCGGCGCTTTCGGCTTCAACGAGTCGCTGCGTAACGAACTGCGTGCTGAGGGCAGTGCTGTCAACACCCTGGTGGTGACGCCATTCTTCATGAGCACGGGCATGTTCGACGGGGTGAAGACGCGGTTCCCGATCGTCCTGCCGATTCTGCGTCCGACGTACGTCGCAGCGGCGACCCTGAACGCCATCGAGAACGGTCGTTCGGCTCTGGTCGAGCCGTGGTTCGTCAACACGATTCCGCCGTTGCGGATGTTCCCTGTCAAGGTGTTCGACGCGGTCACCGATTTCTTCGGCGTCAACAACAGCATGGACGAGTTCCACGGCCGCGACGGCGACCGCGTCTGAAATCACGTTGCTTGACGGGGTCGGTGATACGCTCAAAGAGCCGAGGGTGAGGCGACGTAATGGTGTCGCTTTTGTCGAGTTGGATAGCCGGTGAGTCATGGGAACTACCTGCTGACGTCAGGGCTGTTCACCATTGGCTGGGTGGTGATGATGGCCACGGTGCCGCAATCGATGGCGACCCGTCCCTCGGACGATATTGCTGGAAGGAATTCACATGAATAGGCGCATGAGCGGTTGGTCCACATCAACGGCGATGTTATGTGCTGTGCTAGTCGGAGGGGGCGTGGCCGGCTGCACAACTCAGCCGAGTTCTGCCCCGGTGGCATCCGAAGCTCCGGTGCCTTTGACGCTGCAGTGCGAGACGCCAGATGCTGGCTTGCTTGCCGCGATGACTCAGGTGGCGACCGCAGCGACGATCCCAGGGTCAACCATCGAGCTACTTAACCCGACTGTGGTTGATGCCGGGGCCGGTCGACAAGCGTTCTCGTTCAGTTGGATTGGACGCGCCGGGGATACCGCTCAGCAGGGACCATTAGAAACTTACGTAGCGAAAACTGGCGACAACGATACGGATGACTGGTGGGGGATACCGTACAACGTTGCCATCGTGGACCCGTACCTCAAACACCCCGAACTACCACTAGATGAACAGAACGCCTTGCTTGCTGCCCATGCGGCACTGCGATGCACGGTGGGTGGGTGAGTCGGCTCGCTTGCCGCCGAATCACGGCTGATACTGCGTTGCTGATGAACGTCTAGCGGTCAAGCTTGCCACAGGGCCGATATGGGCACGGATGCCATCTTGGGGCCAGCTGGCAATGTTTGCTGGCCGGTGTGCAACACATAGCCGGCGAGGAAGTCGTCGCCGACCCGACTGGCCAGGTGCCGTAGACCATGGAAATCATCGGGCGTTGGGGTGGACGAGGCTTTGACCTCTATGCCGATGACCTCGCCTTGGCGGTTCTCCAGCACGATGTCGACTTCTATGCGGTCTTTGGTGCGCCAGTGGAACATGGTGGCGTCAGCTTGTGACCACGTCAACTGCCGGGCTAGTTCCATAGCGACGAAACCTTCTAGCAGGCCACCCAGCGGGCTGCCCGGTTTGCGCAGTCTGGCGGCGTTTTGGCCGAGCAGCGCGGCAGCGATAGCGGAGTCGACGAAGGCCAACTTGGACTGCCCGGTCGAACGTGCGCTGATGCGCCGCGTCCACGGGGGAAGACGTTTCGTGAGGAAAACCTCCTCCAGCAGACTGAGGTAACGCCCGACCGTCTTGTTGTCCATGCCAAGGGACGCTCCGATGGTGGCTGGGGCGACTATCTGGCCGGACAGTGCCGCCAGAGTCTTGATCAGGGCATGCATTTGAGGAACGCGCTCGATCTCGCTGAGCCGGCTGACGTCGCAGTTGATCAAATCGGCGACGTAATTGACCAGGAAGGCGCTGCGACGCTGTTCAGGCCGGTTGATGGCGTCGGGGAAACCGCCGCGCACAATGCGTTCGATGTAGTCATCGCGGGTCAAAGTCGAATCGTGACGCAGGGCTGGGCCGAGGCTGAACGCCGCATCGACGAAAGCATCCCCTGTGCCGTCAATCTCGCCCTGCGACAGCGGCCACAGTTCGATTGTCTCCATGCGTCCGACCAGCGTGTCAGGTAGGTTGCGCAAACCGAGCACCCGGGCAGACCCGGTTAACAGGAACCGTCCAGGGGTTGGTTCTTCGTCCACCAGCGCTTTGATGGATAGCAGCAGGGCCGGGTCGCGCTGGATCTCGTCGATGATCATTCGGTCGTCTAGGTGGACGAACGATGTCGGGTCGTTTGCCGCATGTGCTCGAGTGGCGGCATCGTCGAGCGTGTACCAGGCTCCGCCGGTCTCGCGACCAATGCGGCGCACCAGCGTGCTCTTGCCGGCCTGACGGGCTCCGTTTATCAGGACGACGCGGGTGTCCGCTAACGCATCCAGGGTGGGCTGAGTGGCATGGCGTGGCAGAAATCGGGCACTTGAAGTAGTCGTCACAACGTCAATCTTGCCACTTCATGCCCATTTGGCTAAGTCGGGTGTACCCATTTGGCCATAGGCTCTGTGCCCATTTGGCCAGGATGGATGACTTCCACGGCCGCGCAGGCGATCACGTCTGACAGGACAGGTGTTGCTGGTGGCGTCATGATGCCCGCGCTGGTTTTCGCGTGCGTTGGCGGTGAGAAATGGCCAATCGAGGGCACCTTTCCGGTTGGTGGTCATCACTTGGCCAATAAACACCTACTTCAAGCTGGCGGTAAGGGTGGTTTTCGCCCAACCGGCGAGTTAAGATCGAGAAACGGCTCGCGAGTGGCCAGTTGTCACCTGTACGTGTTGGCCTGGGGTGAGTTGTCGCATTCTGCATGAGGGTGCATGAGGGTGCTTCATTTGAAAAAACCGCAGGGGGCGCGTTTTCGATGCCTCCGCATCAGTGTAGCTAGTGGGTAATACTCATGAGAACTTCTTTGATATCAACTCGGCCGTCATCGGTCCCGGCGCGGATCGTGGGACTGCTGGCGGTGTTTTGTTGCGTTGGCGGGTGCATGACTGGGTGTGCCGCCCAGGGTCCAGGGCCGGCGCCGTCGGCATCGCCTTCGGCCTCCGAGGCTCCGGTGCCTTTGACGCTGCAGTGCGAGACGCCAGATGCTGGCTTGCTTGCCGCGATGACTCAAGAGGCGACTGCCGCGACCATCCCAGGCTCAACCATCGAGCTATTCAATCCGTCCGTCGTGGCTGCCGGGGCCGGTCGGCAAGCTTTCTCATTCGGTTGGATTGGACGCGCCGGGGATATCGCTCAGCAGGGACCATCGAAAACTTATGTAGCGAAAATCGGCGACAACGACCCGTCTACTTGGCAGGAGATACCTTATGGCACCGCCATTGTGGATCCTTATGGCAAGCACCCGGAGTTGTCGCAGGATGACGAGAATGTGCTACTGGCAGCCCATGCTTCACTGGGGTGCATGATGGGCGGGTGATGAACACTACGCGGCGTCAACCCCGTCTTCACCTTCGCCGATGCCCGAGTGACCCTCTGGGGTTGCCTCGTCGAAGCGGGCGCGCAGCTTGGTTGGCTTCATGAACAGCACGGTGATGATCGACAGAATCGAGATGAACGCGGCGATCAGGAACAGCCGTCCGATGGAGTCCGCGATGGATGCGGACACTAGCGTGCGGAAGGCGCCGCCGGGCGTGAACATGTTGACGTCCATGGTGCCGCCGTGGGTGGCGGCCATCTTGGCGGCGTCTTGGAAAATGGCGGCCGTGTGTTGGCATTGTTGCACTGTTGCCTGAGACAAACTAGTGATATCGAAGCCTGGAGCCGCCGCACTCTGTGCCAGTGAGGCACAGGTTTGCGCGCTTGCGGGGTTGGCGGTGACGTCGGCCGTCACGGCTGCCCTCACGATGTCCGGCAGGCCGTTGGTGATAGCGGATGTCATGCGCTTCTCAAAGACGAACCCCAACGCCTGGATGCCGATGGCGCCGCCAAGCGAGCGGAAGAACGTCACCGTGCCGGACGCCGCGCCGACGTCGGCGACTGGGGTGGAGTTCTGGACGGCCAGCACGAGGTTCTGCATCAGCATGCCGACGCCGAGGCCGGTGATGCAACCGAAGACGCCAATCGTCACCAGCGAGGTGTTTGCGCCGATGGTCGACATCAGGAACGAGCCGATCGTCAGCAGGATTGCCCCGACCACTACGAACGGTTTCCAGATGCCGAGCTTTGAGACCAGACGGCCGATGAACAGCGAGCTGAGCAGCACGCCAACCATCATGGGGATGGTCATCAGGCCGGACTTCATCGGGCTCATGTCACGCCCCAACTGGAAATACTGCGAAAGGAATACAGCCGCGCCGAACATCGAGACGCCGACGGCGATGGAGGCCAACACGGCCAGCGCCGTCACGCGCATCGTCAAAATCGGCATCGGAATGATCGGGTTGGGTACGCGCAACTCGACCAGGACGAAAGCGATTGCCGCCACCACGGTGAAGCCGAGCAGGGCGAAGGTTTGCCAGCTGACCCAGTTGTAGTTCTTGGTGACGAAGCTGATCCAGATGAGCATTGCGGTAGTTGCGGCGGTGATCAGCGCAGCGCCAGCCCAGTCGATCTTTGTGCTCTTGTGGTGTATGTGTGGCACCTTCAAACGCCACTGCAAGATAGCGACGGCGATGATCGCGAAGGGCACCGCCGACCAGAAGCACCAGCGCCAGCCCAGCCAAGAAGTATCGACTAGGAACCCGCCGACCAGCGGCCCACCGACCGTGGCGATGGCCATGACGGCACCGGTGTACGCCATGTAGCGACCGCGCTTGCGGGGCGGAATGATGGTACCGATGATGGCTTGCACCAACGACATCATGGCGCCCAAGCCGATGCCCTGGAAGGCGCGTGAGGCGATCAGATAGCCCGGCGATGTAGCCGCACCCGACAGAATCGAGCCGACGATGAAGATGGCCAGGCCGGCCATGATCAGCTTCTTCTTGTCGAACAGGTCGGCCAGCTTGCCCCAGATCGGGGTGGAGGCCGTGGATGCCAGCAATGTGGCCGTGACCACCCACATGTATTGCTGCTCGGACGCGCCGAGTTCGCCGGTGATGCGCGGCAGCGCCGTCCCGACGACGGTGCCGGCCATGTTGGTGACCAGCAGGGCGACCAACAGGCCGGACAGGATTTCGAGGATCTCGCGGTGCGACAGCTCGGGGATGGCGTCCGGGGTTTCGGGCGTCGAGCCGCGGGTTCCCGCCACGGTTGTATCAGTAGACATGGTTCCTTCGATTGGGTTGGGGTGGTGTTTAGAGGTTTTCGACGGTCAGCTCAGGCTTGTTCCGCAGCTTTTTCGTCACCTGGCGGTTGAGCGTGGCGATGAGTTGAGCGCTCAACGAAATATCGGCATCGCCGAAGTTGCTGAGACACTCGCTCATGACGGTCACGGCGCGACGTGACGCGTCAGCCAGCTTGGTGTTGCCCTCGTCCGTCAGTTTCAGCAGCCAGGCGCGTCCGTCGGCAGGGTCGCGCTGCCGGTCGATGAGGCCGCTGTCGACCAAACTGTTGATAGTGCGTGACATCACCGAGATGTCATAGCCGAGGCCATCTGTCACGCCTGTCAGGCGGACGTCGGCATCGGCCTGGGCGAGGCGTCGCAGGACGACGAATTGCAGCCAGGATAGAGGAGTGTGTTCTGGCCACAAATCACGCAGGAGCTTGGCCAGGCCGAGCAGTGAGTCCAGCAGCGCCTCGACGGGCTGGTCAATGGGCAGTGGCCCGCATGACGGCTCGAGAACTTCGCACAGACCATTTATTTGCACATGACAACTATATACAATTTACTTGCATGTTGCAAGCATCTCGCTTTTTGATATTGCCGTGTAGAAGCTGCTACTTGCTAGCCTTGATGCTGGCGACCTGATCGCCCAGAGGGGCCGTCGCATAGCAAAGCAAAAGGTGGTTGCCATTGTCCCATAGCTGCTGCGGTGGATAGATGTAGTAGATCTGCCAGGCATTCTGGCCGAATGTGACGCCCGTGTAGGTCTTGAAAGCCGGATGGCAGTTGTCGAGTACCAGCTGTTTCCAGCCGGCAGTGTCCGGGTAGCTGCTGGCAGTCATATTCGACGAATAGAAGATCTCGGAATCATGCGGCTGTGTGCAATCGATCGGGGCGATGTAGACGGAACCGCTGTCGATCGTCGCCTGCCGGTCGAAGCATGTTCCAATCGTCGCTTGGGCGATGGGAACGCCGGTTGCCGTATCGGTCGGCTGGTCGGACGTCGGCGTATCGGACGTGGGCGTATTCGACGTGGTGGTCGTCGTCGGCGCAACGCTGGTGGGTGGCAACGACTTGGTAGTTGTCGTCGGCGTCAGGGGGGTGGTTAGTGAATGCACGGCGAAGATCGCGGTGCCAATCAGAATTAGGACGATCACACCAACGACCACGATTGTGCTGATGCTGATCTTCTTTGACTTGGCCGGTGGCCGCTGGTTACTCATTTTCGCTCCCTGATTTCATTCTCCGGTACCGGCGACACTGGTCGTCCGATCGCCATTCGGATCGACAGTGAAGCATACCAATTGATTGTTCCCGGCGTCCCACGATTGCGACGTCGGACGGATGTACTGCACATCGAGTCGGCTCGAATTCATGTCTGAGCCTACGTACGTCTGAAAAGCCGGATCGCAGTATTGAGTCGCCAGGTCACCCCAGCTGGCTTCGTCAGGGTATGTGGTGTTCGGCACCGGCTGATTGTAGAAGACCTCGGAGTCGTGCGGTTGTGTGCACGGCACCACCCAGGCGTAGCCATAGGCAGGCGAGGACGATTCGGTTTGTGCCAACTCGAAGCAGCTACCCGGCAAGATGAGGCGGGTGGCCGTCTTAGCCCCGGTGCCGTTGTCCGTTTGAGCGGCAGTGCTGGTACCGGTGCCGGGTCGGCCAAGGTTCGTGCCGCGCAGCCAGAAATACCAAAGCGCCGCACCGGCCAGTGCCAGAACCAGGATTGTGACGATGATGACAACCGGGGCCTTGGAGCGTTTTCGCGGCTCGGGTTCACGGGCATAGGCGTGTGAACCGACCGGGAACTGTGTGCCGCTAGGGATGACGGGCACGTCCGGTGTGGGCGCGGGGCCCGGTGCTGGCGTGGCGACGGGCGGTACCAGCGCGGCGGGCCAAACTGGCACGGGTGGGGCAGCCGGGGTGACCGGGGCGGTGGGCCAAGCCGTTGGGGCGGGCGTGATTGGCGCGATGGTGGGCGGCGGTGCCACAACTGTCACGGGTACTGCCTGGGGTGGCGGCGTCACCGGCGGCGTCACGGGCGGGGCCACAGCGGGGGTGGCCGGCGGTTGCGGCGGCGTCCATGGCTTGGGTGCCGCCACCTCCCAGGGCAGCGGTGTCAGCGGCGTGATGGCAGACGGCGCGACGGTGGCGGGTGGGATGGTCGCGCTGGGCGGCATGGTTTGCGCGGCGGACGGCACGACGGCAGCGCTGGGTGGCTCGGTCGGCGGCTCGGCACGTGGCGGCTGGGGGGGCCGTGGCGGCTGAGGTGGCCGTGGCGCGGGTTCTCGCCACGGGTATGACTCAGTGCTCATGTCCGCTCCCCTTTTCGAGTGGTTATCAGGCGACGCAGCAAGCCAACAATGGGCCGGCTGTTCGTAGTTTAGTCCACAAGCCGCTTGATGGCCCGTAGCGACCAAGCGTGGCGAAGTGTCCGATCGAAGCGATTCGCACCGCGCCCGTCACATGGCATTTAACTCGCGGGCCCAGGGCGGGTCGGCGCCGGGGCGCGCCAGTGTGACGGCCGCCACCTGTGTGGCGACGTCGACGGCTCGGCGCAACGTCTCGACGTCAATGCCCCGTAAAGCCTGGCGGGCGGCCGGCCCAAGCAGGTTCATCCCCCACAGGGCGTGCAGCAGGCCAGCCATGAAGGCGTCACCGGCACCGACGGTGTCAGCCACCTCGACGACGGGTGCGGGCACGTCGATCTCGCCGCTGCGGGTGATAGCCGTGACGCCGTCGGCGCCTTTGGTACATATGACGATTGCCGGGCGCTCTGTCCCGGTACCACCCGACGCCCAGCGGCGGGCGCTGGTAATCGGTGTCACGCCGGGGTACAACCAGTTGAGGTCCTCGTCCGACGCCTTGACGATATCTGCCAGGCCGACAAACCGCTCGGCCAGCGGGCGGACGTCGTCCAGCGGGCCGATGGTTTGAGGCCTGATGTTGACGTCGAAGCTGATCGTCGTCTGCCCCGCTAGACGCTCCATCACCGTCATGACGTCTGTCACACCGGGCCGTCGGGCCGCGCCGATCGAGCCGGTGTGGGCGACCACTGGCACCGGTGTTGCCCCGTCCTTCACGAAGGCGGCCGGCAGGCGCCACTCTAAGTCGAAGACGTAGGACGCCGACCCGCCGTTGTCGAAATGCACCTGCGCCGTGGAGGTGTGATCGGCCCCATCGGAGCCCGACACCACCTCGACGCGGGACGTGGCCAGATGCTCGGCCAGCAGCCGTCCGTCGTCGTCGCGGCCGATCCAGGTGGCCAGGTGCACCGGGTGGCCCAGTCGCCCCAGCCCGACGGCCACGTTCATGGGCGATCCGCCGGCATAGCGGGCGTCCCCGACGACATCGATCAGCGATTCACCGATGACCAGGGCGTAGGCGGCCGAGTGGGCGGACGGGGTTTGTGTCATGAAACTATCATCGCCCATGTGGGGTGCGGGCGACGCACCCGCACTTGGGTTTTCGATGCCCCGGTGTGGCGCCAGTTCGACGCATGGGCGATGATGGAATACAAAAGTTAGGAGAAAATATGTCAACTGAGCATATCGTCACCGAGCCCGTCGCAGACATTGGCGTCATCGGCATGGCTGTCATGGGGTCAAATCTGGCCCGTAACTTTGCCCATCATGGGTACAAGACGGCGATTTACAACCGGACTGCCGCCAAGACGATCGCAGTGGCGCAAGAGTTCCCACAGGAGGGGTTTGTGGCCTGTGACACCTTGCCCGAGTTCGTCGAGACATTGAAGAGACCGCGCCGGATGATTCTGATGGTGCAAGCGGGTCCGGCCACGGACGCGACAATCGACGCACTGATACCGCTGTTGGACGAGGGCGACATCGTCGTCGACGGGGGCAACTCGTTCTTTCAGGACACCCGCCGCCGCGAAGCCGAACTGCGGGCCGTCGGGCTTCACTTCGTCGGCACCGGAATCTCGGGCGGTGAGGTCGGCGCATTGGAGGGGCCGTCCATCATGCCCGGTGGGTCGGAGCATTCCTACCGTTACGTCGGCAAGATGTTGGAGGACATCTCGGCCAAGTACGACGGCCAGCCGTGCTGCACCTATTGCGGGACGGACGGCGCCGGTCACTTCGTCAAGATGGTGCACAACGGCATCGAGTACGCCGACATGCAGTTCATCGGCGAGGCCTACGAACTGTTGAAGGCTCTGGGATTATCAGCCGGCGAGATGGCGGACGTGTTCGCCACCTGGAACACCGGCGACCTGGATTCGTACCTCATTGAGATCACCTCGGAGGTGCTGCGCCAGAAGGACGCCAAGACGGGCAAGGCGCTGGTGGACGTCATCGTCGACGCGGCCGGCATGAAGGGCACTGGCACCTGGACGGTTGAGGAGGCCCTGCGTCTGGGTGTGCCGACGGCGGCGATTGCTGAGGCCGTGTTCGCGCGGGCTACGTCGTCCACCCCCGATCTGCGGGCGGCCGGTCAGGCGGCGCTGGCAGGGCCTGACGGCACCCTGAAGGTGGCGGACAAGGCGGCGTTCATCGAGGCGATCCGGAAGGGGTTGTGGGCGTCGAAGGTGGTGGCGTACGCGCAGGGTCTGGACGAGATCCGCGTCGGCGCCGCCGAGTACAACTGGACGATCGACGTGGCGTCGGTGGCGCGCATCTGGCGGGCCGGCTGCATCATTCGGGCCAAGCTGCTTGATCGCATCGCCGACGAGTACGCGGCGGGCAAGCTGGTGACGCTGCTGGAGGCCCCGTCCATCAAGGCCGAGCTGGCCGCCTGCCAGGACGCCTGGCGCGAGGTGGTCGCCCGGGCGGTGGAGGCGGGCGTGCCGGTACCCGGTTTTTCGTCGGCACTGTCGTACTACGACCAGGTGCGGGCTCCGCGCGTCAACGCCGCGCTGACCCAGGGCCTGCGCGATTTCTTCGGTGCCCACACCTACCAGCGCATCGACGAGCCAGGCGCCTTCCACACTCTCTGGAGCGGCGACCGCAGCGAGATCAAGACGTCTGGCTGACCCTGCCGCTGACCGGCCACTACACCAGGCGCTTGTCGACGAAGTCCGACACCATAGCCGGGACGATGGCGAAATAGCCCATCGAGAAGCGCATCTGGTCGCCCACCTGGTAGTCGGTGGGGCAGTCGGTGAGGTCGACCACCAGCACGTCGCTGCTGCCGCCGAGCAAGTCAACGCCGTCGTCGATGGGTCGCAGGTTGTGGAAGTCGACGTCCTGACGTCCGACGCCGACCAACGCGCGCCGGCGCAAGCCCCGATCAGCGAATGCCGGATCGAACTCCATGGCCACCTCGTCGGGCGCCCGATCACCGGTCGGGCGCGACGGTTTTGTCTTGATCTCGACGATCTCGGCCGACAGCGTGAAAGGGTACAGCGCCCCGCCAGGCAGCGGCTTGTTGAAGTTGGGAATGGTGCCGGTCAGGATGGCGTCCCCGACGCGCAAATGGTTGACCTGGGTGGGTAGCAGGCCGGCCTCCAGCATGAGCAGCGAACTGGAACTACCCCCCGAGACCACCGGCAGCTCGATGCCCAACTGGTTCTGGACGCCATCGACGCATTGCGCCAGCGTCGCCATGTTCTGTGTGGACGGCACGATGTCCGAGTAGCAACCGAAGGCCGTGCCGAGCCCGTGAAGTTCGACACCCGGCGTGGCTACCACCTGGCGGCAGATGGCCACCAAGTCGTCCGGCATGACGCCCTCTCGCGTCTCGCCCAGTTCGATCATGACGACGACCCTGTGCGTCCGTCCCTGCTTGACGGCGGCGTCCCCCAGCGCCTGGACGGTGACGATCTCGGTGTTCAAGCTGATGTCGCAGAAATGCACCACGTCGGCAACCTCGCTGGGCAGCGGCAGACGGATCATCCATTTCTCGACATCCAGGTCGGCCGACTGCTGCAGAGCTTGTACGCGCGACTCGCAGAAGGATGCCACGCCCCCGGCGGCGAGCGCGCGCACCAGCGGTCCATAGCCGGTCAGACCCTTGGTGACGACGCTGACGCTGATGCCGTGGGCGTCCCCCAGGGCCTTGACGGCGGCCCAATTCTGCAGCACCTTGTTGGTGCAAATCTCGACGTAGGGTTTCATCTCGCTTGCTCCTCGTCACAGGTTGCGCAACACGCCAGGCGGTGTCTGCTTGGTGGCGTTGAATTGACGGATTGCCGCGTTGGCTTGGCGCTCTCGCAGCCACGTCGCCTCGTCCGGCGCGTCTGCGGGTGTGCCTTTCCGTTGGGTGGCCGCAGCGATCAACTGCCAGGCCAGCCAGGGGTTCTTCGTCAGCGCCGGCCCCAGCAGGTTGGTGGCGATTAGGTTGACCCGCCGGGCTCCTTCGGTGTCGCCGTGGTCTTGGTCGTTGCCCATGCCATATAGCACCCGGGCGAAGGGCGCCTGGCCTGCGTCGAGCACCAGATTGGTCATGCGAACCTGCATGCCGCCAAACTCGTCGTTGCCGGCCTGGACGATCAGGTCGTCGCCATAGATTTGCTGCCGTTCCGCGACGTCCATGCTCAGCAGGCCGAGCCCGGCGAAGCTGCTGCCGTCCAGCCGGGTGACCCGGCGCGCCATCAGGGCGGCCGACGTTCCGGTGACAAATACGGGGAGTCCGTCGTCGATGGCTTGTTCTAGCTGGCTCCGCAATGGCGTCAGCGCGGCGACAATGTCGGGCATGACGGCCAGTTCGCCGGCACCGAACAGGATCATGTCGGCGGCGCCCAGGTCGACGGCGTCGCCCAGCCGGTTCACGCGGGTGATGGTGGCGTCGACGCCGGCTTGGCTGCACACCCGGGCCAGCGCCATGGCGTTGCCGCGGTCGCCGTGCAGGTTCAGCAGGTCGGGGTACATCCACAAGATGTTGAGCGACGGGGTCATGCCGGCCTCCGGTCTGCGTATTTGCGCATCGCCTCGTATTGCGACAGCCACGTCAGCAGGTAGGACTGCTGGCTGGAGTATTCGGCCATGGCCGTGAAGATGTCCGCCGGACTATTGGATTCGACCACCTTGATCTTGTCCGCCGGGAACCCGGCATAGATCAGGCGGGTCGCCACGTCGTAGCACGTCGGCTGCCCGAAGCAGATGCAGGCCTCGACGTCGCCGCTGAACAGCCCCTGGAACGTGCAGTCGAAGACGTAGGCGGTGTTGGTGTAGTGGGGGATGATGTCGCCGATGGTCTCCAGCCCCAGCAGCAGCACCTTGGGGCCGGGGTCGGCGGCGATGGTGTCGATCGCGCTTTGCACTGTCTCGGGGTTTTCCTGCTTCATGCGCAGGTAGCGGACGCGCTGGCGGCCGCAGGGGAAGTCCTCCAAACGCCCGCCGACGTTGCTGAATGTGCTGAAAGCGCGCGTCAGGTCGTCGGTGCCGATGCCGAAGTACCCGGCCACCGCGCAGCACAGCGCATAGTTGTAGAGGAAGTGCTGGGCGTCGTATTGCAGGTGGAAGCCTTGCCCGTTGACGGCGAACGTCTTGGCGGCGAAGTCCACCGCGTCGACGGTGTAATCGGCCTCGTCGGCACTGTGAAAATCGCAGGACGGGCAGCTGAACCGCCCGACACCGCCCAGGTTGTACCAGTCGAACACCAGGGCGTCATGGCAGACCGGGCATGGCATCGTGACGGCGAAGCCGTCCGTCTCGGGCAATGACCGGCGCTGGTTGGGGGCGACGGAAAACCGGATTGCCTGGCCGGCGGCGCGGGCCAGTGAAGCGCTACGCGGCTCCTCGTTGTTGACGAACACCGTGACGTCGTCGCCGACGGCGGCCAGCACCTTCTGGTAGATGTAGTCGGGGTCGCCGTTGCGCTGCACCTGATCCTTTTGGATGTTCGTGACGCACAGATAACGCGCCGGTATGGCGGCGCGCACCCGTTGCAGGCTGCGCTCGTCCACCTCGAGGATCAGGAATTCGGTGGTCAGGCGGCCGCGCCAGTCGGCGTTCTTGATCAGCGCGGTGGCGACGCCGGTGGCCAGGTTGGCGCCCTCCAGGTTGGTGGCGACGCTGCGGCCAGCCGTCCGGAAGGCGTGGACGACCAAGTTGTTCGACGTCGATTTGCCGTTGCTGCCAGTGATCAACACCGTCTTGGACGGGTCGATGCCGCTGAAACCGCCCAGCAGGTCGGGCATGATGCGGCAGGCGATTTTGCCGGCTTGGTTGGAGCCCCGGGACGGGAAAAACCGGTCTATCAGACCGGCCGCGATCTTGCCAAGCCACAAGGCCACGACGAATCTGGGGGTGAATCTTGCGCTTTTGGTCATCGGATTCACCCTACCATCTGGCGTTGACGACGGCGGGACGGCGCTGGTTCACCATCTGTCGGCGACGAATGGCGCCGCGTACTTGTCGTAGACATCCTCAAGCTCCGCTAAGACCTCCGGCGTCAACGGCGCCACGTCGGCGGCCGCCGCGTTGGCGGCCGCTTGCTCGGGACGGGATGCTCCTGGGATCACCGTCGTCATGCCGGGTTGGTCGATCAGCCACCGCAGGGCCAACTGGGCCGCCGTGCACCCGATGTCGTCGGCGATGCGCACAACCTCGGCGCCGGCTTCAAGGCCCGCCTCGTATGGCACGCCCGAGAACGTCTCGCCGACGTCGAAGGCCTCGCCGTGACGGTTGTAGGTGCGGTGATCCTGCGGCGCAAACTCCGTCTGCTTGGTGAACCGCCCCGTCAAGATGCCGGACGCCAACGGCACCCGCGCGATGATGCCGACCCCTGCGCTCGCCGCCGCCGGCAACACGGTGGTCAGCGGCTTGCGCCGCAAAATGTTGCAGATGATCTGGATGGTCGCCACCCCCGGATGCTTCAGCGCCTCCAGCGCCTCGGCGACCGTTTCGACCGAGACGCCGTAGGCCGCGATGACGCCCTCATCGACCAGGCGATCGAGGTCGTCGTACACCTGCTGGTTGGCATAGACGGGTGTTGGTGGGCAATGAAGCTGGACGAGATGGATCTGGTCCATGCCCAGGTTGGCGCGTGAGCGATCAAGCCACGCACGGAAGTTGTCGTAGCAGCAGGCCGATGCCACATGCGGGTCCGCCCGTCGCCCCATCTTGGTGATGACCGTCAACCCGGCGTCGGCCCCGCCACGCGACTTGATGAACTGCCCGACCAACTGCTCCGAGTGGCCGTCCCCATAGACGTCGGCGGTGTCGATCAGTGTGACGCCGCCGTCAACGGCTGCCTCCAGTACCTTGAGCGCGGTGTCGTCAGTGACATTGCCCCAGTCGCCGCCGAACTGCCAGCAGCCTTGCCCGATGACGCTGACCTGGCGGCCAGTCTTGCCAAATGTGCGTGTTTCCATGACTACGACTGTAGCGCAGCCTTGATCTGTTGGACCTGCCACCCTTGGGTGAGGTCTCATGCCATAATGAAGCATGGCATATGAAACGCAGCCAATCGTTCAGGGACGGACAAGATGGGAAGCAAAGGGATAAGATACCGATTTTCGGCAAAGGCCTATCAGTATTCGTCGTCGGCAGATATGGCTGGGTGGACTTTTGTCTCGCTTCCCAAAGAGTTGTCCGTTGAAATTCGGGGGAATTTCAAAGGGCTGGAAGAAGGCTGGGGGCGAATGAAGGTAATCGCAAGAACGGGCAGCAGCGAATGGAAAACTTCAATCTGGTTCGATACGAAACAAGATACCTACCTGTTGCCACTCAAAGCAGACATCAGGCGCAAAGAAGGTATCGTGCTTGACAACGACATAAACGTCATTGTCTGGGTTGAACAAGAGGACGGCTAGAGTCGCGATCGGATCAGTCCGTCGCGGTGTCCCCGTCTTCAACCAGTTGGCCACGGTCGCGGAGGTCGGATTGGATTTGGTCGAAGAACTTTTCGTCGATCTTGTATTTAACGCGCCACAGGGCGTACCCGCTCGCTGTCGTGATCAGAGGGAAGACCAGCATGATCAGCTTCATGACTGTTAGCCCGCTGCCTGTTACCAGGTCGGCGTTGCCTTGGGCGGCGTTGATGCCCGACCAGATCAGGGCCAGCGCCGCGATCTCGGCCGACAATGCGGCGCCCAGCTTGTTGATGAACGGCTGCAGCGCGAAGGTGATGGCGGTGTTGCGGCGTCCGAGCTTCCAGTGGCCATAGTCGATGGTGTCGGAGATAAACACCAACATCAAGATAACCACGAGCGTGTCGCCGAAGAATAGCAACAAACCGCCGACGGCGATGAACGCGAAATTGTGAGCCGGAGCCAGGAAGAAGACGACATAGCCCAGCACAATCGATGCGGTCGCGGCGGTGTACAGCACCCGTCGCGAGTACTTCTTTCGCAGCGTCGGGAAGATGAGCAAACCGCCGAGCGAGGCGACCGCGAGAATCAGCGTGAACGGAAAATACATGCCCGAATCGCGGAAGACGAACTGGAAGTACGGTACGCCGAGAGTCGTGGTCGTCAGGTACCCCGTCATGAACAAGATCATGGCGATGGCCACCCAAAGCAGTTGGTCGTTCTTCACCACAACCTTGTAAATGTCACGCAGCTTGACCTGCTCCTGGGGGACGACCAGAGTCGGCACCCGCGTGCCGAAAAGCGTCACGGCCTGGCCGATCAGCATGATGACGACGATGCCGAGCGTGTAGTAGAGCCAGGCGTTTTGGGCGCCCACGGCCTTCGTCAAGATGCCCGGCGAGTCGGTCGTCCCGACCAACGGGACGATCGAACCGGCGACAGCAAACATGCCGATATTGGCAAAAATCTTGGCCAGCGAACCGATGCGTTCGCGCTCCTTCTGATCGAGGCTTAGTGCCGGCATCAGCGACCAATAGGGGATGTCGTTGGTCGTCCAGCTCAGCGACCAGCACAGGTACAGCAGGAAGAAAATGGTGACGAACGCTACGGGGTTGAAGTCGAAGGGCGCAAACAGCAGCACCGTGAAAATAGCCGACGCAATGACGCCGATCAGGATCCACGGCTTGTACTGCCCCCAGCGCGTGCGCGTATTGTCAACGATGGACCCCATGACGATATCCATGACGACGTCGAACAACCGCGCTGCCAGGATCAGCCCCGAAACCCAGGCCAGCACCGAGTCGGACTGGTGCAAGCTGAGCACATACATCGACAGAAAATAGGTGCTGACAAGGGTGTACACCATGTCGCGCCCGATGGTGCCGACGGAGAATGTCCATCGGTTTCGGGTCGGGGAAGCCGGGGTGTCGGGGCGTGTCGTCATCGTCACATCAGAAGTCATGCCACAACGTTACCCAGCGAACCTACCGAACGCCCTCTTCCTTACGGCGATGGGCGGCGATTCCGACCCACAAGAAGGCCAAGCCGACGAATCCGGCGCCGACCGCGCCGAGCGTCGGACCCAATCCAGACGAGGCGACCAAACCTCCCGTGGCCACGGTTATCGTCGGCGTGTTGCTGCCAGACGAGGGGATAGCGGTAACCTCGAACGTACCCGAGACGGCGCCAGACTGACTACCGGTCAACGTTGCCGTGTGCCTGCCGACGGGGAAATTCGCGGGCACGGTGAAAGTGAACACAACCGTTCCCTTGGCATCGGCGGTTCGGTACCCGATGTCCCAAGGGGTCGACTCGACGACGAGATGCACCCGTTCTCCAGAGCGGAAGTTCGAACCCGTCACTGTCTGCTGTCGGGGCCCCGAAAGGGAAATGCTCGGTAGCGCAAGCGTAACCCGCGGTGCCGGCGCGGCCCGATAGGGAATCGGCAAAGACGTGGTGCGCAGATCGGCGGCTGTTGCCACGTTGCCTCCGTATGTCATCGACAGGGTGTAATTCGGATCGGCCACTTTCGTCGTCAGGGTCACCGAATACGTGCCATCACCATTATTGACGACCGGCGATACCGACACCTTGGTCGAAGAGGGAGTGAATGCCATTTCCGCCGTGCCCAAGTACTTCATGGGATCGCCGCTCCAATTCGACACCCTCGCGGTTGCCGTATACGACGACACACCGTCGGCGGCCGGCCAATTTGATGAGTCGGCGTTCTTTGCCACCGGCGACACACTGAAGACCAACTCGCCCGGCGAGCAACTCGTCGCAAACGAACTGTCCGGCGGAATGGGCGGGATGGTTATGGGTGACCCGGCCACTTTGATCAACGATCCACCGGGGGCCACCACAGTGGCCGCAATTACGTCGGGCGGATAGGTGGAGCAAGCTTGCGGCGTCATGGGCTTGGCCCAATACTTCGCCTGTCCATTGCCGTCGGTCTGCGTGATCGTCGGAATGGTGTAGAACGGCGAGCTGGGCCGGGTGAAGACAACCGCAATGTTCGGCAGCGGTGCGCCATGGCCATCGGTCACAGTGGCCGTCAGATATCCCGTCGCCGGGTCGTACGCCATCGACGCCACCGGCACAACCGTCGAATCGCCCCACGTCACGTTGACGGAACCGGTGAAACCGGAAAACACTACATCGCCCCCGCCGGCGCTACCCCAGGAGGAAATCACGGACGTTTCAGCCGTGCTATCCGTCACCGCAACTGTGCCGTCGCCATTCCATAGGTAGGTGCTAGCTCCCGAGGGGAACTTGGCGCTGCCTGTCGCGTTCAACTCGAGTAAACCTCCATATGTCGGATTGCAGTTCGCGTCGGTGATGAACGCCGTGATGTAGGTGACTTCGCCCACCGCCAACTTGACTGACGATGCCGCCAGGTGTGTGCCCTGTCGCCCGTCCGGACAGGTGTACGGACCCTCAACAGGGGAGCCGGGAGCGAAGGGGATCGGTCGCACAGTAGGCGCGGGCGAGCCGATCGCCACGCCTCGATAACTGGCATACACGGTAACTGTCGAATCTGCCACCAGTGACGTGAAATCCGCCGAATAGGTGCCGTCGCCATTGTTGGTCACAGCGGAAACCTTCACGTCCGCCGAGGACGGCGAGAACTTGAAGTCGGCCGGGTTCAAATTGGTGACCAGGGCATTATTCGCATCCCGTACCGTCACAACACCCGTTGCGGCGTCCTTTCCATCGGCGGTCGTGCTGGTCGACACGCGGGGGTATGACACGGTGAACGTCATGGTCGGTGCGAGGGTGCCGTTGCTGAACGTTACAAACAGGCCGCTCGCCGGGTTCGTCGCCATGCGGTATCCGTCCGCCGACACCCACACCTGGGTCGTTTCGGCGACCGGGTCACTAAGCGTCGCAAGGACAATCCCATTATCTGTGTAACCAGACCCCCAACCAGGCGTCGTGAAGTATGTGGCGTGCGACGACGCCGGCACATCGAAACCGACCAATGCACCCGTCACCGGATTGCAATACCGATCGGTCACATATGCCCGGACGGTTGACGGGCCAGGCGAGGGCACGACCACCGGGGACGCCGAAGCATTGGTCGATTCCTGACCGGGCTGGCAGTCAAAGGGTCCGGTCGACGAAGGACCTGCCGTGAACGTCACGGTGGTGAACCCCAACGAACCGGAACCGGACGAGCTCGTGTAGGTCGCCTCCACCGAGACGGTCTCCGCCGTCTTGTCCGTAATGGTGGCGGTCGCCAGCCCCGTCGCGTCAGTGGTCGCCTGGACTGGCACCACTTGCGCGTTCGCACTGATCGCGGTGAAGGTCACAACCGCCCCCACGATCGGATCGCAAACACTGCCAAGATGGGCCGACAAGTCGATCGTCCCACCGGCAGTCTGCGACGCCTGACTCGCTGTCACCGTTGAAGGACTGCATGGAACTGGGGTCGGTGTACCGGGTTTGAACGGAATCGGCAACCCCGCGTCCGTCGTTGACGGATTGCCGATCCGCATGCCCTGATACTGTGCGGTCACAGTGAAGTCGGCGCCGGCGCGCAGCGACGTAAATCGCGCGCTGTAAGTACCGTCCCCGTTGTTTACCACCGCAGAGACCTGCGCATCGGACGATGAGGGTGTGAACGTGAAATCTTTCGGGTCCAGATCGGGCAACAACTGGCCGCCATTGCAGCCGCCATCCCTTGCCGTCACCGTGCCCGTGTAAGACGCGATGCCATCGGACACCGGCCAGTTCGAGCTGTCGGACACATCCACGGCGGGTGTCACGGAAAATGTGGACGGCATCGGATCCCCGCACGGGTCCGCGACGAATCCATTCGATGGCGTGAACACCTGTGGGGCGGTCGCTTCGGCGTTTGGAAGGCCTAACGCGACCAACGCAAGCGCGACAGAGGCGATTGTCGCAAGAAAACGCCGCAATGTCTTGATGGGCACCATAGTGACCAACTCCCTGTTCCGTTGGCCCAAAAGGAGACCGGCCCCATACCGTCTCCACCACTTTCGGCCAGCAATGGTGCCACTATATACCTCTGTGAAGGCGGAATTGACAGGTGACCGACAGCAAAGATGGAACCGTCTCGTCGGGTGCGCCAGTTATCGCGGCCCGCTCAACGTTGCGGCGTCACCACATAGAGTGTCGAGCCGTAGTCGGTCCACATTCTGGTGGCCGTCCGGTCGTCGTTACCTTCGAACTGGATGGACGGCCCATAGCCTGCTGCTAGCGCCGCGCCGCTAGCTGTGAACGATTCGGCGGCGTCGGGTAGGCGGTACCAGCGGCCCATCGTGCGGACGACCAAGCCCTCGGGGTCCAGCCACTTCGGCAGGATGAACCGCAGCAGATGGCCGAAATCGTCGACCCCCAGGGTCTGGGGACGCGATGTGACCCGGTAACGCTTGGCGGCGTCCAGACCGGGCACCTGCCAGACGCCGGGAGGTGTAAGCGAATGGGTGCGTGTCTGGAAGTGCCCGGCGACGACCTCAACCTTGCCAACCGTGGCCCAAGCGAACTGGTCGGGGCGGGTGGCAACCAGCCTGTGGAACCGTCCCTGTTGCAGCGTTCGCCGGTGACGCTTGTAGAACGCGATCTGGGCACGGACGTCCCGGCGCTCGGCCCGGCTCAGCGTCGTCAGGTCGAACTCGTAGCCCAGCACCCCGAAGGCCGCGACGTTGAACCGGGTGGCAAGCGGCGTCGCTCGCAGCGTCTGCGCAGACGGGGACGCCGTGACGTGGGCACCCATCGTCGACGGCGGGTACAGGTAGCTCAGGCCGTCTTGGATGTCGAGGCGCTCGACGGGGTCGGTGCAATCGGACGCCCAGATCTGCGGCGAAAAGCACAGCATGCCCAGGTCGAAGCGGTTGCCGCCCGAGGCGCACGACTCCAGCAAGACGCCAGGACGGGGCCCGAAGATACGTCGCAGAATGTCGCACAGCCCGAGCGCATATCGGTGTGCCAACTCGCCGCCGGCATCGGTCATATTGCGGTTGCAGTCCCATTTGACGTAGTCAAGGTGGTAATCGTCGATAGCGGTCGAAACCTGGGCGACGATATAGTCGCGCACCTCCGGCCGGGACAGGTCCAGCATCAGTTGATTGCGCTGCAGGCAAGGCAGGTCGAGGGGTTCGGGGCTTTCACGAGCAGCGGCCTGGAGGTATACCCGCTGCGGTCCCGAAGGGAGCGCCGGGTTAGGAGGCCCTCCAAGAGTGCAGGGACGCGATATGAGGCCGCCAGGCATCGCGTCCCGGAACGTCCGCTGCGACGAATTCCCCGAACCCCTCGACCCGCCAGGCACACCAATCGCCCAATCGGGGTGGGCCCGGAACAGGTCGGAGTCGGGGTTGACCATCTCGGGCTCGACCCACAGGCCGAATTTGAGTCCCATGGCGTGGACGCGGGCGGACAGCCAGGCCAATCCGTGCGGGAACTTCTTGGCGTCGACGGTGTAGTCGCCCAGGCCGGCGTGGTCGTCGGCTCGTCCCTTGAACCAGCCGTCGTCGAGGACGACGAGCTCGACGCCAAGACGGCGCCCGGTCCGAGCCTGTGCCAGCACGGTGGCTTCGGTGACGCCGAACATGGCCGATTCCCAGGTGTTGACCAGCACGGGGCGGGCGGCATCGGCCCAATTCGACGGCAGGATGTGGTCGTGGACGAACTGGTGCAAGGTGCCCGACAACCCGTCGAACCCGTCACGCGAGTAGGCCAGAACCGCCTCGGGTGTCTCGAACTGTTCGCCGGGGGCGAGCGTCCATTCGAAGCCGGTCGGGTTGATGCCCGACAGCACCCGCACCAGATCTCGGTGGCTGAGTTCGACGGCCGTGTAGTGGTTGCCCGGGTACACCAGGTTGAAGGCGTAGCACTCGCCGAAGTGCTCGCCGGCACCGCGCGTCGCCAAGATGACACCCGGATTGTGACGGTTGGACGAGGTGCCCGTCAGCGAGTCGTTGACGTAAACGCCAGGCGCCAGGGGGCGGCCGTGGCGGTGCGCCTCGGCAGCCCAGGTGCCGTCGAAGGTCACCAGGTCATAGGCGCGGTTCGGCAGGTCGATCTGTTGGCTCATCAGGCGCCGGATGACGACCTGGGTTGACGATGTGTTGCGCAGCACCGACCGTCGGACGATGACATCGCAGCCCGCGAACACCGTGTAATAAAGATCGAGTTCGACGCCGGCGTCCCCCATGGTAAGGCGCAGTGTCTCGACGCCACCGGCATCGTGGGCGCCAGGTAAGCCGTCATTGCAAGGTACGGCGCCGTCGATGATGTCGTGACGCAGATAGCGGAAGTCTGTCATGAAGCCTTGTGATCCGGGCAGCTTGATCTCCGCTGCCGGCTGGCGGAAATCGCCCTTGCCGAGGCCGGACCACTCCAGCGGCAAGACGTCGAGACTATAGGCGGGGTCGTCGGCGTAGGCAACCTGATAGCCGCCGGGTGGGGTCTTGACGGCTAGGGCGTCGGCGTCCGACGTCTCGACGCGCGGCCCCCAGTGGACGTGCTCCAGGTGGCCTGCCGTCGTCACCCGGAACAGGTAGGACGTGTTGGGCCCCGTCAGGTGGAACACCCGCCGGTCAGCCGCTGCTCGGTCGATCATTGATCCACTGCCGATTCCGTCGAATACTCGCAGGGCGCCACCCAACGCTCGTAGGCCTGTTCGGTGATGCCGCCATTAGCGGCAATGTCGGCGTAGAACCGTCCGGATTCGCGCATCGTCCGCGTCTGCGTGGGGTAGTCGACCGCCACCAAACCGAAGCGCGGACCCTCGCCCTCGGCCCACTCCCAGTTGTCGATAGCCGACCAATGGTAGTACCGCTCGACGGGCACATCAGAGGTGGCAATCGCCCGCAGGTGGTCGTAGATGAACCGGGGACGGAACGCATCCCGGGCGTCGGCCGTGCCGTTCTCGGTGATGTATATCGGCCCGGGGTAGGCGCGGGCAACCTGGCCCAGCACGATCGCCAAGCCGGCCGGGTAGATTTCCCATCCCAGGTCGGTCACCGGCACGTCTTTGGCGACTCCATCGGCCAGGCCGGTCACTTTCGAGCGGGAGTAATAGTTGACGCCCTGGAAGTCGTAATACTTGCCGGGACGCACGCCCTTGGGCTGGCGCAGCGGTGGCACGAACAAGCCGGTGCTCATCGCCCGGTGCAGTGCCGACTGGAAAAGGAAACCGCCGACGACGGCCGCGCCGATGTCGCGCAAATTGAACTTGCTGGCCGGGCGGAAGACTCGCAGATGCATGGCGACGCCAACTTTTGCCAGCGGCTGCACTTCGTGGATCAACCCGTATGCGCCGATGTGGGCTTCGGCTAGATGTTGGGCCACGGCTTGCGCGTCGCGCGGGCTGCGCTTGCCCGGTGGCCAGGTGCCTTCGACGAAGCCCGCGACGACGTAGACGTTTGGCTCGTTGAAGGTGATCCATTCGTCCGTCAGATCGCCCAATGCCTCGACCATGCGTCGCACATAGCGCAGGTAAATCCCGATAACGTCGCGGGTCTCCCAGGCGCCGGTGGCCTCCAGCCACCACGGATTGTTGAAGTGGTGCAGCGTCACCAACGGTTTGATGCCTGCGCCGCGAAGGCGCGTCAACTCGTCGCGGTAGTGCTCGATGGCGGTATCGTCGAAGACACCCGGCTCCGGTTCGACGCGGGCCCACTCCAGGCCCATGCGGTAGTGCCTGACGCCCAGCTCTTGTAGCAGGGCGATGTCCTCGGGTACCCGCCGCCAGTGGTCATCGGCCCTCGCCGGGGTCGATCCGTCCTTGATGTTGCCGGGTTCGGCAGCCCAATGGTGCCAGTTGGTGTCGGCGTTCCCGCCTTCGATTTGCGTCGCGGCCGTTGCGACGCCCAACTCGCAGCCATTCAGAGAAAACGCGTGTGCAGTCATACGGCTATCCTATGACGCGGTGTGAAGTCCGCTCTTGCCACCACGGGCCCGACGATGCGAATGGACCGCTCGACAGCGGTAGTATCGGGGTTTGGAAAGGTCTGTCATGATCGATTTCACCGATTTGGCGACGGCGATGCGGGCCGTCATGGACCCGGCGACCACCGGTGCCGACTTAGCGCAGATCGTTCAGGCCCAGCCCAGCCTGTGGCCGCTGGTGGCAAACCATCCGAATGCCTATCCCGACCTGCTGGTTTGGCTTCGCAACAACGGCGACGCTGCTACCCAACAAGTCGTCGCCGCCCGACAGGCGGCACAATCACCGCTGCCTGCGGCGGTCGCATTTGGCCAGCCGGGCCTGCCGGTCCAGCCGCCGCGCAAGCAGCCAGTGGGTCAGTGGATCGCCGCGATTGTCGCGGTGATCGTGGTCGTCGCGGTGGTTCTGGCGGTCATCCATCCCTGGCAGCCAAAGGACGACAACGTCGGCCCGGCGCCGATAGTTCCGTCGGCATCCGCCCCGGTCGACACCCCCGCTGGACCGACGGGCGCGCAGGTCGTGCCACCGGATGGCAACTCGACCGACTTGTCACAGGCGGCCTGGATCACGGTGCCCGGCGCGGCGCCGACGAAGGCGGGGGCGTTGCGCGTCGATATTCACTTCGACTATCAGTGCCCCTGGTGCAAAATGGTGGAAGATTCCTACGCCCAGCCGCTCACGGGTCTGGCCGCCACCGGAGACATCGTGTTGAACCTGCACGCCCGGACTTTTCTCGACGGCCCATTGCCGGGCGAGAACTCCACGCGCGCGGCCGTCGCCGCAGCTTGTGTCGACTACGCCGACAACACGAAGTATGGCGCCTACAGCAACACCGTCTTCATCAACCAGCCGTCGACTGAGGGCGTTGGCTACACCGATCAGCAATTGACCGTCGATTTCCCGGCGTCGGTCGGGCTGTCCGGCGACGCGTTGGACAAGTTCAAGACCTGCTATGCCGGGCGTCAGACCCAAGACTGGGTGAACAGCGTCGAGCAGAACAACGTCAACCCGGTCAGCAACAAGTCGACACCGCCGGCCTTCCTGTACGGCACCGACTCGAAGATCTACCAAGACCCGAACCACGCCGTCTACTACGACGACGCCACCAAGGGCGACCAGGTGGGCGTCACCGGCACCCCGACGATCTTCGTCAACGGTAAACCGCTGGGTCTGGGTCAACTTTTCAACCAACCCGACGCCACCAGCTACCCGGCACCGGCCATCGGCACCGATGCGGCATCGTTGCTGACGTTGCTGCAGCAAATCGCCAACTCTTGACGATCACCTTCTTGATACCGCCCGAGCTGGCGAAGTCTGACTCGTTGCCGGTAGCGGCTGCCAGTCCGTATGTCACGGCAGTCGCCGCAATCAAGAGTCGAAGTCGCCATCCAAATCTAAGGGATATTGGGCATGGGCGTGGTGCGTCGCCGTTTCGTGGCTTCGTACTCGGCGACGGCTTGCTTGGAGCTGCGCCAGATTCCTGACGGGTCTTGGTGGGCGTCAAGGCGTCCGCGCGCAGCGGCAAGCCGAAGCGCGGTCAAACTCAACGTCGGTGTCGCCAAGGCACTCAGCGGCACCTCTCGGGCGCCGGGATACACTTCCAATTCGGCTTGGCCGACCATCCAGAGTATGGATTGGGACGGGCAATCCACCGCTTTTGCGGCATTCCAGGACGGCCGGGTGTGGGCTTTCGATATCAACACGGGCACCGTTTTGTGGTGGAGTTCCTTCCAAACGGACGGCACCAGCGGGTGGCCACAGATAAGCTATTCCGACGGGCTGATCGCTGTCAACGTCTGGAGCCAGGGCATGCTGAACTTTCCCGGATTTACTGTGTTGCGGGCTGATAATGGCCAGCAGATACCGAACCTGGGTGGCGATTATGGCGACTTGCACGACGGCGTCCTGATGACATTCAGCGTCAATGTAGGAACCTGGAAACTGTACGTCCCGTCGTCGGGTTCTGGGCAGGATTTGTCGTCACCTACTGACATGCCGTCCTGCCCGGCTGGTATGTCTCCGGTGTCGTGGACTAAGTACGATACGGGGTCGATTCTGGTGTGCGCTGGTGACCAGTATCAGGTTGTGATTGACGATTCGAAGCATAAGAGTGCGACGGCGTCGAAACTGGATTTCGGCGCCGGGGGTATCACCATCACCTGCACTGACGGGGTCACATACCGGATAGGGGCCGGCGCGTCGGTTGTCATCACCGATAGCGGCGGTAAATCGACGACCCACCCCGCAGCAGAATCGTGGGCACCATCAACAGGGCAGGTCGCCTATCCGAAAGCCCCACCGGTGACGCAATCCTGCCCGGCCGGGACGTGGCCTATCTCGCTTTCAACATGGCAGGGTGGCTGGCTGCTGGTGTGCGGCACTGACGCGAACACACCGAGTTGGCTAGGCTACTCAGACGGCACCAACACCGGCACTACCAGCGATGTCACCGCAACCGGCTCCAGCTATTGCGGCAACATTGACGCCGGGCAAGTTTGCGCGAACTCGGCGCCGGCGCTGGTCGTCCTCACCCCCACGTCCGGGAACCCGCAGCAATACCCGGTAGACAACAACTACTTCCCGTCCACCGGCGCCGGGGGCGCAGGCCAGGGCACCGGCTCCAACGGGGTGCAGCCCCCTGACCCCACGGCCGCCGACCAAGCCCGCTATCTGGAACAAGTCCTGCAAGCATCCGCGCAAACCCGGGCGTCCCTGGTTGCGACATTGCGGGATTTGAACAACAAGATCGCCACCCCTGCCGACATCGCCAACCTGCAATCCGTGGTCACGTCCCGTCAGCAACAAATCGCCGCCGTTGACGGGGCACCCGTCACCGCTTTGCCAGGTGGAGACGCACTGGTCGCCCAGCTACGACAGGCGCTGCAAGTGTCGAAACAAACCGACGAACTGTACGTCACGTGGGGTCAACAGATCGCCGCCCAAGACTGGGCCGGCGCCGATGCGACCGTCGCCCAGTGGCGTGGCCCCGCTGCCCAATCCGAACAACTGAAACAAACCTTCGTCGACCAATGGAACACCACCATCGCCCCAACCTACGGGCTATCAACCTTCACAGCCGACCAAATCTGACCCATCGAAAACCCAGAAAAGTATCAAATTCGGCCTTCGAAATTGCGGAAAAGTGTAATGTCGTCATTTCAATACACGATGTAGACCTGCGTCTACATGATCTGGTATTGTTCGCCACATGCTCATGATCACCACCCGTCAACTCAAGCAGAACCCGGCGGCGGCCGTGCGTCAGGTGCTTGACGCTGGGCAGCCAGCTGCCGTCACCGCGCACGGGCAACCGACCGGGGTGTTGCTGACGCCGGAGGGATCGGGCAAGCGGACGTGGGTTTCCGGGGCCGCCATCGCCCGGGCCGTCGCCCCGCTTGATACCGCACACGCACAGGCTTGGCGTGATGATCTAGCGGCCGGCCGCGACGCGGACTTCGGCCGTGACCCGTGGACGGGGCGGTAATGATCATTCTCGACACTAGCGTCTTGATCGACGATCTGCAAGGCCTGGCCCAGGATCAGGAATACGCGGTGTCAATCTTGTCGCGGGCTGAGTTGGAGTTCGGCGTCGCTGTCGCCAACGGCGCGCGACGCGACGAGCGCCGACGTCGCCTCGCTCAACTGGACGATCTGTTTGACTGGCTTCCATTCAGCACGGCCACAACCCGGGCCTACGGCATCCTGGCCCAGGCGACCCACACCACCGCCCCAGCCCAGGCTCGCCGGATCGACACCTACATAGCCGCCCACGCCCTGGAATTAGGCGTCCCCATGATGACGGCCAACACCGCCGACTTCACCCACGTGAGCCACCTGATCACGGTGCTGGCCTACAGCGGCATCGGCTCAGGTTCGCAGCGGTCAGGTGGGGCAATTAATCTCTGACTAGGTATTACATCGGAGCCGCCTAAGAGAATCGAACTCTTGACCTGCTCATTACGAGTTAGACGCTCCGCCTAATCTAGCCTCTTGGGAATGCCCTTGTAATTCCGCAATTATTGGCCGATGACTAGCGCCGATGCTCTTGACAGCCCATTACCCTATTGGACTAGAATTGACAGAAATAGATGACCATAGATGACCGATAGATGACCGGAGGCAGGAAATGGCTACCAAGGCAAGGGCAACGAAGCTAGACGCACTGGGACGGGTACAGCCAACCGAGCGCCGGGGGTTCGGCACAATCGCCCGCCGCGACTCGAACCGCTTCCGGGCGTCATATGTAGGCCCGGACGGCTCGCGGTACAGCGCACCGACGACCTACGGCGCAAGGGTGGACGCCGAGGCATGGCTGACGGCTCGTCAAGACGAGATCAGGCGCGGAACGTGGAAACCCCCGCTTGCGCTACAGGCTGAGCACTTTGGCGAATACGCCGCCGCATGGGTGACGACCCGGCGCAACAGGCACGGCGACCCGCTCCGCCCGAAGACGCAGGCGGACGCCCGCTACGACCTCGCACACGGCTTAGCCCTCTTCGCCGGTTGCCGGTTGTCGGACGTTACCCCCGCCATGGTGCGACGCTGGCACGCCAACCGCACCGCCGAGAGCGGGGCATCGAGCGCGGCGCGTGAGGCTCGACGGTTGCACGCGATTCTGGCGACCGCTTGCGATGACGAACTAATCGCCCGTAACCCGGTAGCGCCGGAGCTTTGCCGGTCTGAGACCGGGCTAGAACACCGGCCGCCGACCCCCGACGAACTGGCGGCCATCCTGGCAGATATGACGGCCAACGCGCCCCGCTTTCGGCTCGCCGTCGAGTTGGCAGCGTTTGGCGGACTTCGGCTGTCAGAGTGGCGCGGCTTGCGTCGTGCTGAGGTGACCAAGACCACGGCCGGGCGTTATGCCGTGAACGTCGTAACTCAAGCGCAGCGCGTTAGTGGCGAGTGGGTAACGGGCGACCCGAAGAGCGACGAGGGCGTGAGAACTGTTGCACTTCCCGAGTGGCTATCTGCCGATGTTGCCGAACATCTGGCGAATTACACGGACGGCCAGACGCCGGCTTGTCTGCTGTTCCCGTCCGGTGGTGTGGGCGAATACGTCGATCAGGCTTGGCGTCGTGCTTGGGATCATGCACGGCGGGCGGCCGGTGTGTACCCGGTGGTGAGAGAACACGACCTACGGCACTACTACGGCTCGAAACTGGCAGAGGCAGGGCTTGGCATCAAGCAACTACAGTCAGCGCTAGGACACGGCACGGCCGCCGCATCGCTCGGCTACCTACACGCAGCAAACGGGGCGGACGAGGCCACAGCCGACCTACTCAAGCCGTTACCAATGCCAGAGCCGGGCAACGTCATTCCGCTACCAAAGGCGGTGTGAGCGTGGCAACGATGCAAGGGCCATTCCTAATGCTCGAACCGGGCGAGACGCCGCCAGCGGGCTACTACGGCCCGATTGGTACGTCATATCCTGGGCCGCCGCCAATGGCCAACGGCATAGGCTCATTCCCCACCGACCCGGACGCCATGGACTACGGGCAACGGCTATTCTCAACCATGGCCGTCGAGCATTCTCACCGAATCGAGATCGACGACGGCAAGTGGACGGCGTATCAGACACGGGCCGACGTTGTGGCCGCTGTGCGGGGCATACTCGTCGGCCGCCAGGCATTCACGCCAGACATTGACATTCGGCACGGTCGCCATGGCTTCGGCGTCAAAGTTGCGCTCTTCTATGGAGGCGACCCCGAGGCGGTGGGAGTCAGGCTGAGAGTCAAACATGGCGACACCTACGAAACGTCGTATTACCAACACGAAGCGCCAGGCGAGCGTTTACGGTGGGACTGCGTGCAATCGCCAACTTGTCATGGCGACATTGACTGGGCGTCTTGGGAGGTCGTGGCGCGATATGTTGCGGCATTCCGAGACACTCAACCGCCCCGCTTCATCGGAAGCGACGCGCCGTCGATTGACTACGAGCGCACTTGGGCATCATAAGACTATAATTACCAATCTATCCCCCAATTGGATTGGGATAATTAGGGACTCATTCGAGTAACGGCCTCTCGGCTCCCGTTGTCGCTTTCGCCTTGTGAGGCGATTGAACAAGGGAGCTTTGCCATGCGGCAATTCCTAACTATTCGAGACATTGAAGACGCGGGCATCGCGTCTGGAAAGACAATCCGCCGCAAGATCGCCAGTGGTGAGATTGAGGCTTACCGCGTCGGCAAGCGTCGTCCTGGAACACTCAGAGACACGCGCAAGATACGTATTCCAGCAGAGGCACTCGACGCCCTGCTGACGCCCGTTACGGTGGTGGCGTGAACCATGCCCGCGAAAAGAATCACCCCCAACCAATTGGCTGGGGGATCATCAAGCGCAAACCCAAGCCTACCTGCTGACGACCTGTTCACATGGGACGCCGGACGTCTTCCATCGGCGCATACTCGCACTCGCAGGAACGGCCCGAGCACATCGGCCGCCGCCGCTGAGAGCGTCTGTCAACCCCGTTACCTCTCAGAGCTTTACGGCGCTGTTCTGGGCGTCGTGGGCGGTTCTGACGAGCCGCTGACCGCTGACGCCATCGAGGACGCCCTACACGCGCTTGGGCGCGATGATTCATACTCACGGGTTCATGCGGCTCCTGGCGAGTTGTGGAGGCTCAAGTTACTTACCAAGGCACCAGAGCTGGGCACTTCACGGCGCGGCAAACCGGCCACCCGCTGGTGCCTTACTTACGATGGCCGCGTCGCACTGGAAGGGGTAGGCCATGACTGACGCAAGACTTCCGAGCCGGTGGCTTCAAGACCCACGCTTGGCCAAACCAACAGATCGAGCGTGGCGAATCTTCATGAATGGCTTGGTGTGGTCTGCCGAACATGAAACGGACGGGCACATACCGTCCGCCGCGCTGGGCTACTTGCACCCTATCGGCCCACGGCCGCAGGAGGCCGCCGAACTCGTCGCGGCGGGGCTTTGGCTGAAGGTGGCCGACGGTTGGCAGGTCGCGCTTGAGTGGGACAAGGAATGCGGCCAGACCTCGCACGAGACCCTGGAGCGACGCAGAGAGGGCAACCGCAAGCGTCAAAGCGCCTGGTACGAAAAGCGACAAGCCGACAGCAGCGACGAGGACGGCCATAACTTCCCTACCTAACGGCGTTACTAACGCGTTAGGGGTAGGAGACGATAGGCAACGAGAGGATGAGGAATGGCAATAAGCAATACCCGCCTGGAAACACTAGAGAGGAAACGCGGCCATGAAAACCGGGCAGGTGAACATTGAAGCCGCCGAGCGCCAGCGTCAAGCCATTGAGCTTCGCCGGAGCGGTTGCACGTTCGATGAGATCGCTGAGCAACTCGGGTACAGCGGCCGAGGCAGCGCATATAAGGCCGTACGCAAGGCGCTTAGGAACGTGACGAGGCAGCCGGTGCTTGAGTTTCTGGCGCTCGAACTCTCACGGCTTGACGCGCTACAGCAGGCCGTATGGCCGCAAGCCATCAACGGCGACTACAAGGCCGCTGACACCGTGCTGAAGATCATGGATCGCCGGGCATCGTATCTCGGCCTGAATGCCCCGCCGGGTGGCTGGCCCGCTCCCGACCCGCCGTCTCCCACGTACACCAGCAACGAGGCGATACTGAAGGCAATGGAGGTGCTCGCCGAGTGGGACGAAAGACACTCGGAGTCAGGCAACCAAGAGCCGACCGAGTTTCCCCTGATTGAGCCGCCAAAGAGCACCGATTAGCGCCCCTTAGATGACCGATAGATGACCGGATCACCACAGACCAGACGTCGCGCTCGTTACTAATTAGTCTCTGACTAGGTGATATATCAGAGCCGCCTAAGAGAATCGAACTCTTGACCTGCTCATTACGAGTGAGCCGCTCTACCGACTGAGCTAAGGCGGCAATACTGCCGCGTCAACTATACCGAC